>Ga0155121_106_pt1 | contig 70935 bp, 61 predicted proteins | sample RifCSPhighO2_01_FD_106089 | JGI IMG/M metagenome (GOLD analysis project Ga0155121, IMG submission 106089) | Candidatus Yanofskybacteria bacterium RIFCSPHIGHO2_01_FULL_44_17
GGCGTTACCCCGACAGTTGTTATAACTGTCAAGAATTCTGGTAACTTAACCGTGGCAGTTGCTCCAGCCACTCCTACCATAGCGGCAGTATATTGGGGACAAACCGGCGCGGAATTCTCCAAGTTTAGATTTACTGCGACCGATGAAGGCCAGTATCTGGAGAAATTGAACTTCTTTACTCTTAATACTGTGGCTGACGTGACGGCAAATGTTGACAGCTTAACGATGACTTATAAGAACAAGGCTGGTGCCACTTTGACCGCCAACGGCACCTTCAATAACCTTGGTTCCGCGTCATTCGCCTTTAGTGGTGATAACAGGCCATATGTACCGGCTGACAGCTCTCTGGATGTTACCGTCAAGGCCAATATGAAGACCAAGGCCCAGGGCGCAACCAACGCCGTGAACTTCTCAATTGACTTCTACGGTGGTGGTACCGATGAATTCAGGGCAATTGGTGAATCGGGGACGCTAACGGAAAACAATGATGCCGATCTCGTAGACAGAGCTGGCAATGACATGTATGTCTACAGAGTATTTCCGAAGTTTACCAACTTAAGCGCTTCAAGCGGCGGTAATGCTATCGGCGGTAACAAAGAATTAGTCAGGTTTACCGTTGAGGCAGTCGGTCTTGCAGACTCGAAGTTGTTCTTTGATGGCGGCCTAGCTCTCACCGGTTCCGGATCAATCTTGTTTGACATCATCGCTTCAGGTCAGACAGATTCCAACATGACTATTACCTTCTATGGCGCTGATGACGGATTGATTTATGGAACTGATGTCGTAGAAGCCACGCAAACCGATTCTGGTGATATCGTAGCTTCATTGAGCTTCGGTTCAACGGGCACAGGTCGAGATCTTGAGCTTTCCGGTGGTTCGTCCAAGACGATTTACGCGACTACCACATTTGTGAACTTCGCCCACAACGGCGACAACTTCCAGATGGTGTTGCGTGATGAAGCTGGCCAGGTTAACTGGGTGGCTAACTCTACCGCAGCGGCAAGCGATCTTGATACGGCAAACGTTGCAAACGTCTTGAAGTCACTTCCGCTAAACGGAACCTCGTTTGTCACGACCGGTCTCTAGTTCTAGTTAAGTTCGACTGTCCAATCCCTTGCAATTGGGCCTAGCCGAAACGGCAAAACCCCACCTTATGGTGGGGTTTTGCTTTTATCTAATCTAAGGCCTTGCGATGTTCTTAGTGTTTCCTTAGACTTGAGCTCGGTTAGGCAATGCCTTATAGCACCGTCAAAAGAGTGGATTGCACGGTTTGCGAGCAGTATAATATAGTAAAACACTGCGAGCAAAATCCACGCTTTTGACGGAATGCTGAATTATCGCTGGTAATTCGAATGGTGATAGAAGGCATTGCTAACCGAGCATAGAAATTGCTATATTTTTATTATGCAAATAACTAATTTTTTCCGCCGTTTTTGGCCAATTCTAGTTATAGTAGCTGCCGCTGCGGGGGTTTATTTTTTTAATCTGCACAACCCTCTTTTCTGGGACGACGATGACTGGATAATAAACAATGCCTTTGTGCATGATATTACCTGGGACAATGTTAAATTTTGGTTTACCCATAACACTCTTGCCGGAGTGGGTCTTAAAAGCAACTACTACAGGCCGTTTCTGTTTTTTACTTATGCCATTAATTATGTGATATCCGGAATCCAGCCTTTGTCTTGGCACCTCGTTAGCAATCTTATCCATATCGCCAATGCAATTTTGGTTTTCTTCTTGCTTAAAAGGTTCGACTTTGGTAGCTCAAATTCTTTAGAGGTTCAACCTCGGGGATTTTTGAGGTTGAACCTCGGGACGCTAACAGCTTTTCTGACGGCGCTGGTTTTTACTATTCATCCGCTTCAAACGGAAGCTGTAACCTATATAGCTGGTAGGGGAGATTCACTGGTCGTATTATTTATGCTTCTGGCGCTTATCCTATTCATTAAATCAAAAGACAGTCCATCCAAATCTTGGATATACAAAACAGCATCTCTAATCTCGATGGTTGTTGGCATATTAAGCAGAGAGACTGGCATCATTTTCCCGTTTCTTTTGCTGGTTTGCTATGTCGCGTTTATTTCCGTCGACAAATTTTGGACCTCAACAAAAAAGGCGCTCAGGGAAGCATGGTTATATTTTGCCGTGGTTGTTATCTATGGCATTTTGCGTCTTACGGTTCTTAACTTTCAAAACACTCTCAACTTCTATGCGGCGCCGAATCTATATTCCGAGAACTTGTGGTACCGCATGCTTACCTTCGTGCATGTTCTTGTTGATTACCTTCGCCTGCTGCTTGTGCCGACCGGTCTTCATATGGAAAGAAGTATGACCGTGCACACCTCCCCGTTCCAGTGGCCGGTTTGGCTAGGAGTTCTGATAGTCGCCGGACTTGTTTGGTTGATTTGGTATCAGTACAAGAAGGGCAACAAGGAATATCGCGTGTGGCTGTTTGGGGTAGGTTGGTTCTTTATCGGTCTTGGGCCAGTTTCAGGGATTGCTCCCATCAATGCCGTTTTATACGAACACTGGCTTTATCTGCCGATGATTGGAGCTTGGTTTATTGTAGTATTCTATTTGGCCAAAGCTCTTAATTATCTAAAATTAAAATCTTTAAAGGCGCCCTACATAATATTGGTTGCCGCTCTTGTCGTTTATTTTTCCTTATTTGGTTACCAAGCCGTTAAACGCAATATTCTTTGGGGTAAGCCGATTGAATTTTTTCAGGATATTTTGAAATACGAACCGCAAAGTGCCCGGGTTAATAATAATCTTGGCAATTTGTACTTCAACCAGGGAGACAGGGCTAAGGCGCTGGAGTATTATAGGCAGTCGGCGGAAGTTGAGGACATTTTCCCTCAGCCGCATTTCAATATAGGCGGCATACTGCAGACTCAAGGTGATATCTTTGGCGCCATCAAAGAATATGAGAAGGCGATAGAGATTGACCCCAGTTTTCACTATTCTTATCAAAATTTGCTGGCTCTTTATGCCGGTCAAGGAAACCTAACCAAGGCGATAGAATACGCCGATATTTTGAAACAGTTAAGGCCTAACGACCCGCGTGTTTACTATAACTCTGCCTTGATATATTTGGCCCTAAATGACCGCAAGGCCGTTATAGAAAATCTTAATCGCGGGCTAGAGGTGGTGGGGAGAGATTCCGAGGCCGAGGAGCTCATCAAGCAGTTGCTAGAGAGGATGAAATAAGGCATAATTCATTGAGGCAATCTCCTAAGATAGCTCGGTGGATAATGCCTTCTGTCACCACTTGCAACCCCAGCGAGAATTCTACCACAGAATTTTTTTAACGCTTCGCATGGAATCTACGCTAAAATTCTGGGTTGAGCCAAGCAGTTGGTTCAACCGCCGTCAAAAGTGTGGATTCAGCTCGCAATTAGGAAATTATACTGCTCGATGACCATGCAATCCACTCTTTTGACGGTGCTATAAGGCATTAATCACCGAGCTATGTAAAATGAATAAACAAATAACAATTTGGGTGCTGGCTCTAGCGGCAGGGATCGGCCTAATTTGGTTTTTTAATATTTCAAGAGAGGGATCGCGTGAACCAGAGGTCAGCATCAGTGCTTCAGCTACGCCTGTTATTTCAGCTACCCCCGAACCCAGCCCAGCCGCATCCAGGAAGCCCATTGTTAGCCAGCAGCCGGAAGTTATCAATAAGTACCCTCCGGCAGAATGCACTTTGACCGGCAGCATTACATTTTTATCGCCTACGTTATACGAAAACAAAGACGCCAACATTATTTATAAAAATATTGATAGTGTCGCCCGGCACATCATTTGGGCCGTGTCCCCTGGAGAAAATCTATCCGTGGGGCCCAATCTTTTCGCCAGTTTACCTCTGCCTGACGGCACAGAGGATGTAACCGTAACTTTGCCGGAGAATTATACATCCAAGAACTATACTCTGACCGCTAAGGTTACCTATGGGGTAATTATTAATAGGGACTTAGTAATTAAGGAATCTTCTTGCGTCGGTCAGATTCCCGTTACTGTTAAATTCTAATATGCAATTAAGGCTCAAAAAAAATTATATTGTTTTGATTTTGGTGGTTTTGGGTGCGGCTGGCTATCTTTGGATAACCAATTTTCAGTTAGTCAAAAAGATTGTCGGCTATAATGTACCTCAGACTACCCAGTTGCCGGTCGGACCGGGAGTAGATTTTCTTAAAGCGCCCGAAGGATTCAGGGTATCGGTTTTTGCCGAAGGACTGGCTGGCCCGCGAGTGATCGCCTTTGATCCAAGGGGGCGGGTGCTTGCAAGTGTTCCTAAGGAAGGCAAGGTTTTAGTTTTAGAAGACCAGGACAATGACGGCTTCGCCGAGATCAAGCGCGTTGTATTACAGGGACTGCGTCTGCCGCATGGTTTGGACTTCTATACCGACCCCAAGAGCAAAATTGCTTATTTATACGTAGCCGAAACGCATCAAGTTAGCCGTTTCGTTTATAATGTGGTTGATGGTTCGGTGCCGAGTGCCATTAGTAAAAATATTGCCAACCTGCCGGCTGACGGGAGGCATTTTTCGCGGACGATTGCTTTTGGTCCGAATTTTAGAAAAGCCCAGATTATAGCCGGAAAGAGCGAAGTTGATACTCAGGTTCCGGTTAAGTTATATATAAGCGTTGGTTCGTCTTGCGATGTCTGCGTAGAAACGGAAACCTGGAAACGGGCGGCGATATTAGAGTCTGATCCCGAGGGCAGTTTCACGGCGGAATTTGCCGGCGGATTGCGCAACAGCGTTTTTTTCACATTCCATCCCGAGACCAAAGAAATCTGGGCCACTGAAATGGGTCGGGATAATCTGGGCGATGAGTTGCCGCCGGATGAGGTGAATATCGTCAAGGTTGCCGATGAGGGCAATAAATTCGGCGCGCGCCGCTATGGTTGGCCGTTCTGTTACGGCAACCGTGTCAAAGACACGACATTTAAATTTGATAAGATTACACGAACCGACTTGTCATCCAATTGTGTCGATACCGAGCCCGCGACCATTGAGCTGCCAGCCCACTCCGCACCCCTGGGCCTAGCCTTTATTACAAGCGATAAATGGCCCAAGGAGTGGCACAATGACCTCTTGGTGGCCTATCATGGCTCTTGGAACCGTAGCGAGCCTACAGGCTACAAAATCGTTAGATTAGACGTAGATAAAAACGGAAAGAGTTTCGGTACTTCGGATTTTATATCTGGCTGGCTTACATCCGATGGCAAGACTCTAGGACGACCCGTTGACCTAAAATTCGGCCCCGACGACGCCCTCTACATCTCCGACGACTCCTCTGGCACAATCTACCGAGTCGTGCCCCGGTAAATTGATTTTAGCTTGACCTTACATCCGCCGTTCTGCTACGGTGGAGGCACTCAAGATTTAACGTGGCGGGAGGGCCACCTAGATAGGCATGCGATTATTGCAAAAGGTTTTGTTTATTACCGCGCTATTCGGCGGTGTTTTGTTATTTGGTCGTGGCGTTTATGCTGATACGCCTGTGGGCGGGTTATATTCAGCGAATCAGCACTGGACGTTGGCAGGCAGCCCATACATAGTTGAAGGTTTTGGCGAGGGAGTTGTCATACAATCCGGCGCAACCCTGACTATTGATCCGGGCGTAATCATAAAACTAAAATCTGGTACCCAGCTTTGGGTTGATGGTACGGTTATCGCTCGCGGCACCGCAGAACGGCCAATTATTTTTACGTCCTTCTATGACGACTCCGTTGGTGGAGATACGGATGGCCTAGGTCTGACTGCCGGTTCGCCCGGTGATTGGTGGAGAATTGGCGGTGGCCTTCCAAGCGGTAATCCGCGATTAGAATTTGACTACACTCAGGTTCGCTTCTCCGCTCATGGTTTTGATTTGGTCTTAACAAGTTTGCCGATTACTGTAACGAACAGCGTTATTGAAAATGGCGGCTATGGTTTCCGACTGAATCAAACCGGTAGTGATTTAATAATTGAGAATAATGTTATCCGCAACAACGGTTATGGTTTTTTCCTTAATCAAATTAACGACTCCTCTAATTTTATAAAAAACAACATCGTTTCCGGCAACTCATTCCGCGGCGCCTACAACCAGACTCCCGGTGTCCCAGTCGATATGCGCAATAATTCATGGGGCGACCCCTCCGGCCCGCTTCATCCGACCCTGAATCCGGACGGTTTGGGCAATCAAGTTTCCGACGGCATCATCTTTGACCCATGGCTTGAGAAGGTGACAGCTCCGCCAACAAAAACCCCGGTTATCATCGTGCCGGGGATTGCAGGAAGCGAACTCAAAGATGGCGGCGACTTAATATGGGCTGATCTAGATCAGATGTTCTTTGATATTGGTGATCAGTTTATTACCGAAAAGTTGGGATTAGACGAAAGCGGACAGCCAGTGAACACAGAAACCCAGGTTGGGGAGGTGATCGAAAAGATTTTAGGCGGCGTGCCCATTCTCAATATTAATATTTTCGAAGCATTAACACTGCGTCTTTTCGGCACTGGTTACGTATTAAACCAAGACATATTCTTTTTCCCTTATGATTGGCGTCTAGATATTAATGACACGGCCTCTGGCCTTGCCGATAAAATTGAGCAGGTAAAATCTCAAACCGGTGCGGAAAAAGTAGATATCATTGCTCATAGCATGGGCGGACTCTTAACCAAGGAGTATATAAGGCAAAACGGCAAAAGCAGTATTGATAAGCTAATTTTTATCGGAACGCCACACATCGGTGCTCCTAAGGCCGGGAAAATCGTTCTTGCCGGTGACAGGATGGGCATACCCTGGTTAACGGCGGCAAGGATTAAGGAGATTGGCGAACACTCCGTTGCCGTCCATGAACTTTTGCCCAACTCGTCGTATTTTATCGTGGCCGGGCCGTATATTAAAAATTCCGATGGCGATTTACTGGATTACGGGCAAACAAAACAACTGCTGATTGAGCAAGGTTCAGCAACCGATGTTTTTAATGCCGCTGAAAACTTTTTTACCCATGGACTTGAAAATACTGATTTTACAGGTATTGACGCTTACAATATTGCCGGCTGCAAAAACGAAACTCACGCCGGCTATCAAACCCGCGCAGATGGAACGATTGAGTTTATCAAATACCGCGCCGGCGATAAAACCGTGCCTTTGATAAGCGCAAATGAGATTTCAATTCCCATTGAAAATAAATTTTATGTTACCAAGGGAACGCATGCCGAGCTTCCGAGCCGGCCGGGAATCCGTAATTTAATCGCGGATATTTTAACGAATCAGCCGTTGACCAACTATGAGAATGTGTCTGCGGATAGCTCCGTTTGTGGCATAGAAGGACAGGAACTTATTTGGCGAAGTCCGGTTGATGTCCACATTTATGATTCGCAAGGTAGGCATACCGGGCCGATAGGCAATGATGCTATTGAGTATGGTATTCCTGAAATTGATTACGAAATTTTCGGACACGAAAAATTCATATTTGTTCCTTCCGATGCCGAAATATATCAAATTATTGCGCATGGTCTGGATGCTGGCACATTCGATCTTTCCATTCGCCAAAATGATAACGGAACTGTGACAGGGGCATCAGTTTTTAATGACATTCCGGTTACTGCCTCTTCTGAAGTTAAGCTGGTTTTAAGCGGTGGCAGCATAATCAGCAATATCGAAGTTGACGAAGATGGAGACGGAACCTTTATTCCTGTTCCAGCCACATCATTTTTGAGCAGTCTTGAAGCAGAAGACACCACCCCGCCGGATATTGTTATTGTTTCTCCGACTTCCAAGTCATATGAGCGTTCGGAGGTTTTGCCGATAGATGTTTTGGTCAGCGATGATAATTCTGGTTTGCTTACAACGGAGTTCATGCTAGATAACAACGTGGTTTTATATCCAAGGATTGATTTGTTTTTCTACTTTTTGGGTTCTCATTCCTTGGATGTTTCGGCGATTGATAGGGCCGGTAATACTGCAACCGCAAGTTTCAATTTTCAAATTATTGCGACCATTGATAGCACCATATCCGACATTAATCGGGCGTATGAGCTTGGTTGGATAAAAAAGAAGAGTGTTAGAAACGGCCTTATCCAAAAAATATCCGAGTTGTCGATATCCGCATTTATCAAACAGCTGGAAAGAGAGTATGCTAAGGGTAGTATTAATGAACGGGCCTACAACTTGCTCAAAGAAGATGCGAGTTGGCTGTTAAATAAGTAAATGGTCAAGAAATATTTATTTGTAATTTTTGGTCCAATTGTTTTAGCCATATTAAATGGTTATGTTTCAAGTTATTATTTTTTTAGTTGGGGTTACGACAATAGAAATCAAATAAGCACCGTCCTGTTCGGCCTATCTTTAATTGGTTCGGTGTTTGTTGTTATTAATAATGCTAAGGGTTCTAAAGAAAAAATCTGGTTCGCAGCCGCTGGCTTTATGTTGGCTATCAACCTTTTTATTATCTACGCCATTCGTGCCCTCTCCAATTTCGGTTTCTAGCCGAACCTAAAACACCAAGGAAGCTTTCAAAAATAAATGGATTTTTTCGATGCCCAACAAGTTTTATTGATTTACCGTTTACTTTTTATTGTGGGCGGCCTGTTTGTTTCTCGCATTATTCAGGTTGTTTTTAAGAGAATAAATAGGAGAACAGACGTTCAGGATCGTAAAATTTTAAGAAAAATTGTATTCACGTATTTGTTTATATTTCCGCTTCTTTGGATCGTTTTTGCTGAGTTTTTCTTGGGCATTGAGGACATTTTGATTAGAGACGGTTACAAATTTTATATACCATTTATTTTCGTATCAATGTTTTGGAGTATAATAACTTGGCTCTGGGTACCGCCACAAAGAAGGAGGAAAAAGCTCATTTATTTTCTAACATTTCTGGCGTACCTTGTGACTATCGGGGTGTTATTCAGTGCGTATAGTCTTTCTCATTTCGGTTTCTAGCCGGCGGATTCTATTTTTTTCAAAAATCCTAGACCTAGACAGGGGTGGCTAGTTAATTTGAGCATGACGCGAATGCCCAATGGCACCTAAATTATTGGCCAACTGAGGGCAGCCCTCGGCAGGGATACAATTTCTTTAGAATTGATCTGAACAAATTAGTAAATGAAATATAATAATTTCCATAAAAAATTGGTTAGATATTCCAAGGACATCCTGGCTATCGTTTTAATTTTATGGGGAGTGGTCGCCTTTTTAACGCCGTTTACGCCGGGTTCTTGGCTTGTCTTTGTGGGGCTGTTCATTATTTTTGGCAGAAAGAAAACTCAAGACAGGTTGGCCCGAATAATTGGCAAGAAGTGGTTTGATAAACTTAAGGTTAAAAAGATATTCGAAGAGATACCCACAAAACTAGACGGCAAAGCATGACAGAAACAATACTCGAAAAACTAGCTAGATTTGCCCAGCGTATCTGGCTTCCGAGATTCAAGAGAATCGAGGATGCGATTGGATATAAGTTGATATTTCGGAATATTCCGAGTGATTATATAAACGGTTGGATGGCCTGTGAAATGACCAAGACCTGGAAGAAGTTTGGGCTTGACGTAGAAAGGGGCGCGAACTATTTCACCATGGGCAGTATTCACGATGGCGAATCCTCCCGATTCGACCCCGACTCAGTGAAATATCAATCTTGGCTAGGAGGATATACCGTAAAGCTGGAGCACGAGGTGAATTGGACACCGGAAGATCATTTTAAACTTGCAGTCGCTGATCAAAACAACTGGCCGAGACACTATGGCGACCCAAGGCCTGTGACAGATATTGAAGGTTGGAATTTTGTTCCGGTAGGCGAGATCCAAATCGATCAACATTCGGGGCAGCTTTACGAATTTGGCTGTACCACGGATGACGATGTTGGAAGTGGCTACAATACAATTAAACTCCGATTTACTTCTGCTTGGATAGCTGCTTCGTTTAATCTTTTAAATCCGGATTTAAAACTAAGAGGCGACGAATTCAAGCCACGGAAGTCTGACAAGGTGTACGGAAGAGTAAGGCTCTTGGGGTATTTTGCTATTTTTGATATCGCAGAGAGGGTGAAGGTCGTGCTTTATGGAAACGGATTTATTGACGAAAGAAAACACGTCAATACGTTTACGGTGTTAAAAGATAATCTGCTTAATGCCATAAAATTCTGCGAGATAGTCGCAGTATGAATTTGGCTAAAATTACTCCAACATTCTCAAGAATGTTAGAATGTCGAGAATGTTATTTCGTTGTCAGTTGGAATTTTTTAATTAGTTCGAAATTTTCGGGGGTTCTTTTTATGAAGATTGCCGTGGAGGCGTCGAGGTAGATTAGCGGCCAGTCAGGGTTTTGGGAAATATGGGACAAGAAGGTTCTGGCCCAGGGGGTCATATCTGTGTGGCCGAAAAAGATGTAGTTGATGCCATACTTCTCGGATAGCTGCTTCCATACTGCCGGGTTCTCCTGCATAGGTTTGTAGATTTTTTCAAAAAATTCGATGCTATACGCCTCCGGCCGGCCGTCTACGAACACCTTGAAATCGGGACTTGTCCCGTTAGAAGTAGGGTCTCTTAGAGACCCGCTAGTTCTAACGGGATACAATTTCCATATTAGGAAACTGCCGATGTCAAAATTATTAAATACCGGCCCGTGAATTTTGTTTTCTTTGACAAAATTTAAAGCTGAACCTGCGCCTACTGGAATTGCCAGGCCGAATCTGTTTGGCCTGCCTGCCCAGCGCTGGAAACCGTTATTGACCGCACTCTTGATTAGGAGTAATTCTGCCAAGATTAAAATTGAGAGCAGACAGGCCTGAACGCCTCGTCTGGAAAGGATTCGTTTGGGTTGACAAGAGGCGAAGTTGAGAGTGACTATTGGTAGAAAAACCAGAGCATAGGGGCCGAAATTCCTGATCATTTTGCCGGCGAGGATTGTGAAAACGCTGGCCGCCAGAAACTCAAACACGATCTTTTTGTGGTTTTTGAAGGCAATAACAAAACTAATGATAAGCACAATCAGCGACAACTCAAATAGATAGATGTCACGCAGCTGGACGCCGTAATCAGTCAGGAAAAATATGTTCTGGTTTTCAACGATGCTGTAGCCGTAATCGCGTAAGATATTAATCGGTGCCAGCGCTCCCTTGATGAAATTGGGATTGATTAGGGTAGCGACGCAGGTGGCGATGAATATTTTTAGAACTAATCGGGCTTGTTCTTTTTGGTAGGCAAGGCGGTCAATCAGGAAAAATAAAAGAAGAGCCGGTCCCAGTGCGAAATAAATATGCATATTGGTCCAAAATATCTGTAAGATCGGCAGGGCATAGAGCCATTTGTGCTCGTTGGAGTATTTAGCGCGCAAAATAGCAAATAAAAAGTAAGACAAGAATAAATAACTGAATATCTCCGGCCTGACGTCGGTCCGACTTGAAAAAATAAACAGTGCCGGAATACCGGCCAGCAAAAATGGCCAACCGCCGGCAGTTTTCGGCAAGGATTTAAAAATCAAAAAGAAGGCCGCGACTATGACTCCGGCCTTGAAAACTATTAGGCCCTTAAGACCGATTAGGCCATTTAGCAAATAAAAAACCACCTCGCTCAGCCAGTGGTGGTTTATGAAGGGATGGGCCGGTTCGGTAAAAGAAAAAAGATTGGTCTTATAGACGTTTTTTGTTTCCCAAATAATCTGGCCCGATTTCAAATGCCGTCCGATGTCTTGGTTTATCGAGTTTAGGCTATGGACCGATAAAGCGGCGACCAGGACAAAAAATAGAATTATGGCAATCCAGCGAAGAATCCTCATGTTTGATATTGTATCAGAAATCAGCCCACCCCTCATCATTTCTCGAGAACACTGCTTGTCTCCTAATTTTTCTTACAACATCATGTCTTCCTACAAATTATGCAAAACTCGCTAAATTGTCGGACACAGACCAGTTCTCCGTTTGCCGCTTGAAAACTTCAGCTAAAGCTTCGTTTTCTGCGCGTTTTCCGACTAGTCTTAGTGTTACCCGACAATTCTTAACGCTCGCTTTGCTAATTTATCAGTCGACAGATGAATGACGAAAAATTAGAAGACTCGCTTTGTCTAAACTCTCGAAATGACGAGGAGTTTGTCTTCTCAATATCTTAGAGCTTATCTTGACCCTAGCTTTCTAATTTTTGAGGAATGCGACGGTCTAAAACCCTTATTTTACAATGACTTTTGAGGGTTGACTTTGCTATGATAATTTGATATAATTAAGAGTGTAAATTAGCTCTTTTATTTAAGATACTTGCGATTGATGAATGAAGATGAAGAAATACTGAGGGTACCAAGCCGAATGTAAGTCAGTCATAGCCAAAAGCCCTTGATTTGCCAAATGGCAGAGGAGATCTTCTGGCTATGACTGCGACTACGAAGCGGTCTAGCAGAAGCAGCGTGCCCATCAAGGGCGAGCTGCAAAGAGGATATCATGAATGAATATTGGAACCTAGGTGTTGGGCCAGCTCAGAAGTTTGAGAAAGCCCTGAACCGAAACGGTTGTACCCCAGCCGAACTGGACACTTTGTCCAGTGGCAGTCTTCTTAGCCAAGTCCGGCGAGTCATCGCTGGGCAAGCCAAGATCGTCCCAGTCGAACCGCAGATGGACCGCTGGGTTACCATCAACTCCACGACCATCGCCGTTAACCTCGGCGCCACGCCGAGACTACCTTTCGATGGAGCCCGAGTCGAGAGCCACATCGGTAATGGCTGGGCCATCGTCGAGAGGCGGGCGGACGGATTGTATGTGAATGACCACAAAGTCATCCTGCATCTGTCCAAGCGTCAAATAGTCGGTAGTAAGTTCGTCCGAGGCTACGAACTCCGCAGAGAGCTGACGGGCAAGCCCGTCCTCAACGCGAACATTCTGGATGCCCTCTACGACAATCCCCACCTCATTCCCGAGGACTGGAAGAAAGATGAGCATGACAACATCCGCTACATCTTCTTCTGGGGCAGCATCTATTGCGATGTTGACGGCCGCCTGTGTGTCCGCGCCCTCTGCTTCCGCAGCAGTGCGTGGGGCCGGAGCTGCAACTGGCTCGTCGACGACTGGCTCGGCCCCGACCTGGCGGCTTCGCTCGCAAGTGTCTGAACTTGGGGCTTAGCCCCTCTGATCTTTTTGACCCTTGGGATTTTATCCTTGGGGTCCTGCCCGCACGGTAACGTGCGGGCGTTTCTTTTTCAAAAATTCATGATAAGATCACCCTGGTAGTAGGAATATGTATACAAATTGGAAAATAAAATTAGAGAATAGCTTCAATTTGTTCAAGCATGCGGCGGAGGATGAATTTGTGGAGGACGGTTTGGTGGGCTTGGATGCCGAGTTCGCGGCGGAGAGTTTCGTCTCCGACGAGTTTGTTTATGGCTTTAGCAAGAGCTTGTGGATTGGCCGGCGGCACGATGAGGCCGTTCTTGCCCAGCACCACTTCGCCTGGTGGCGAAGTGGTGCTGGGTGAACCATTTTCAATTACTTCAGGATTGGCGCCGACAGCGGTGACTACAACGGGTAGTTTGGCAGACATCGCTTCAAGTACCGCCCAGGGAAAGCCTTCTTTAACTGACGGCAAGACAAAAATATCGAAAGCCTTGAGGTATCTATAGGCATCAACGATCTTTCCTGCAAGAAAAATTTTATTTTCTAATTTTAGATTATTAATTCTAGATTCTAGATTCTGTCTTTCTGGACCATCGCCGATTATAACTAGGTTGTAGGTGTTGGGCTTTAGGTTATAGGTTAAAATCCGGAAAGCGTTGATTAAATACCCTAAACCTTTGGTTGGGTAAAAGTTGGCGATGGTGCCGATAAGCAGACCGGAGTGCAAAAAGTTTGCGTGCTTCTGTGACGATGGCAAGTTCTCATATAGGCGGATTTTAGCTTCGTCTTTTTCTAAAAACTCAAGTTTGTACGGGTCTATGCCGTTGTGAACTAGAATTATCTTTTCGCGCGGTTTGATGCCGAATTTAATTGCTTGGTCGTAATCGTGCTTATTGTTGACAATAATGTAGTCTTTCCACGATGCGCTGATTTTCTCTAACCAGCGGTAAGCCAGTCGTTTCCACCATGGCCATGGGTCGTTGAATGTCCAGCCGCCGATTCTATAGATAGTTTTTAGGTTGTAGGTTGTGGGTTGTAGTAGTTTGGCGGCGAGAGAGCCGATAAAGCCGGCCTTGGAGCTGTTTAGAAATAGCGTATCGGGCTCGAAATCCTTAATGAGTCTTTTGATTTCAAAAACAGCGGTGATGTCACTGAAAACATTGGGGTTCCGACGCAAGTGTTTGGCGGTCAGATATTTTATACCCGCGGGCAGTATAGCCGCGATTTCCTTGTTACCGTCGGTTCCACCGGCCACGGCCAGTTCAAAACGATTGGGATCAAGATGGCCTGCCAACTGTGCCAGAAACATCTGAGCTCCGCCCAATTCCGACTGGGTAATTATAAATAAAACCCTCTTTTTTGGGTTGTTGGTCTGCTGGTTTATGTGGTTGCTTATGCTATCCATTTATGGCAATATAATATAGTAAAATGGAGGGAAAAGCAACACAAAGAATTTTGGTATTTGCGACTAATTATCTGCCCCATATTGGAGGAGCAGAATTGGCATTCCATGAAGTTGCGATACGTATTCCCGAAGTAACTTTTGACCTCATCACCTCTCGCCTTAAAGACCCGTTCGATCCCAAGAAACTTTTGCCTTCCGAGGAAAAGTTCAAAAACGTGAACATTTACAGAGTAGGTTCGGGTTTTAATCTGGCCAAGCTAGTGCTACCTAAAAGCTTGTATCCCATAGCCGCCTACAACAAGGCCACGGAACTATACAAAAAATTCGGCCCGTATAAAAAGATTTATGCCCTGCAGGCTTCGCAGGGCGGCGGAGCGGCCTGGTTGTTTAAGATTTTTAATCCGGAGGTCACGCTCATATTAAACTTACAGGAAGGCAAGGATTTTAAAAAACAAGGGTCGCTGATTAATTTTTTCCGGAGCTTAATTATAAAAAAAGCAGACGCTATTGTTGCCATAAGTAGTTATCTTAAGGAGTACGCCAAAAAAATTAACAAGAAATCCAAAATTCACGTAATACCCAACGGAGTAGATATCGGACACTTTTCAACCGAGTACAGCTATGGGGAGCTATCGGGATTGTCCGATCAGCTTGGGATTAAGCCAGGCGATAAGGTTATTGTCAGCGTCTCACGCCTGGTTCCCAAAAATGGCATCGATATTTTGGTAGAGGCGTTTGCCGAGGTATGTAAACTTAAAAATAAAAGTTATAAACTTCTGTTACTTGGCGATGGGCCGGAAAAGGAAAATCTCAAATCTCAAATCGCAAGCCTCAAACTTGAAAATCAGGTTATTTTTGCGGGGACCGTTGGGCATGCCGAGCTACCTAAATATTTGAAGATCTCTGATGTTTTTGTCAGATCGTCTCGATCGGAGGGTTTGGGTAGTTCATTCTTGGAAGCTATGTCGGCCGGTGTGCCGGTAATAGGAACCAGGGTTGGTGGAATCCCAGACTTTCTAAAAGATCGCGAAACGGGTCTTTTTTGCAAAACTGATAATCCTGTTGATTTGTCCAAGCAAATCTCTCGTATTTTAACTGACGAAGAATTGCGTGCTAAGGTGATTAAGAATGGGCGCAGTCTGGTTGTCGAAAATTATGATTGGGACAAGATAACCAAAAGCTTCAAAGAGCTTTATTTATGACCTCTATTTTAATAGCCGAATACACAAGGCGTTCAAACGAAATAGGCAGGCCGTCTTACGGCCAGATTTTGTCGCAGGGACTTTCCAGCGACTTTAAAATCTATTCTTCCGGTAGTTTTTTAAAGATATTAAGCTTGGCGGGCGAGGTAGATACTATTTTTGCTACCACCCCGGTGGGCTCAGGTTATGCTGCCTATTTGGCGGCAAAGTTGCGGAAGAAAAGTTTTTTGTTAAGAGTTGACGACGATTATGCCTGGAGATCAGCAATTGAGAGCGGCAAGACATATCTTTTGGCTAGTGACTTCCAGAAATTTCCAAAAAAAGGGCATGCCTCTGGCACATTCAAACGACAGGCTCGGATTTGTGCGCAGGCAGATGTTATTATCGTGCCGTCTAAATTTATGTCAGAAATCGTAAGCGGCTGGGGGGTGATGGCGGAGAAAATAAAAATAATAGCCGACCCTATTAATTACGGGCTGACCGATATAAGCAAAGAGGAGGCAAGGAAAAAAATTGGTATTCCCGGTAATTTGCTGATATCTGTCGGGCCGCTTGTTCCATGGAAGGGCTTCCGCATGTTGGTTAAACTGATGCCTCAGCTCGCCGCAATCAACCAGTTTTTTCGTCTGGTTATAGTGGGTGATGGGCCGGAACTAAAAATTCTCAAGCCGATGATCAAAAATCTAGGTCTTGATAAAAAGATTTATTTGATGGGCAGAAAGAGCGAAGAAGAATTGGCTCTGCTTTTGGCGGCTTCAGACGTGTTTATTTTGAACAGCGGTCACGAGGCTTTCCCCAGCGAAACGATAAGGGCTATGATGGCTGGTCTGCCGGTTATCACAACGGCCGTCGGCGCAAATCCGGAGGTTATTGAACAAGGGGAGAACGGATTTATGATTAAGTACAATGATGAATTCAATTTAGTAGAAGCCATTAAAACGGTATGGCAGACTCCGCTACTGCGGGAGAGGTTTATTGAAGAAGGAAAGAAGACGGCGCAGCGGTTTAGTCTGGAAAAAACGATGGAAGAAATTAAAAAAGTTATAGGTTATAAGCCATAAGCAATATGCGACTTCTAATGATATCAGGTGCGGGCGCGAGTTCTTTGGTCCAAGGCAAGCGGGGCGCGTTTTATAGTACCCTTGAAGAGTTCCATAAGTATTGGGAGCGGATTGATGTAATATGCCCCGCTGTCACAACTATCAACTACCAACTACCAACGACCAACTACTTTGGCAATGTTTTTATCCATCCGTCGCCACGGCCGTTAATAATGCAGCCATTGTGGATTTTGAAGAAAGGCCGCGAATTGTACCGTGAACACAAATTTGACTTAATAACCGTCCACGAGTTCCCCCCGTTTTATAACGGAATCGGCGCGAGGTTACTTTGGAATAAAATCCATGTTCCGTATGTTTTGGAAATTCATCATGTTCCCGGATACCCTAAGGCTGCAGGGCTTAAGGAGCGGCTGTATAAAATTGCGATGCAACGGTTCATAAAATACGATGTTGCCAAGGCAAGGGCTGTGCGTGTGGTCAATCAGCATCAGGTTCCTGATTTTTTGACCAATGCTGGGGTTCCGGCCGAAAAAATAAAATATATCCCCTCGGCCTATATTGATCTAGAGACATTTAGGCCGATGCCAGAAGTTGAGAAGAAATATGATTTAGTTTTTGCGGCCAGGCTTGAAAAAAATAAAGGCGTGGGCTTATTATTGGATGCGGTTGCCAGCCTTAAGATCCAAGTCCCCAGTCTTAACCTACTGATTATCGGCGATGGTCCGGAAAGACAGAATTTGGAAGAAAGAATAGAGGCCCTAGGGTTAGAAAACAATGTCATTTTGACCGGCTGGTTGCCAACAGTCGGTGATGTGGCGCGAGCCTATAATAGCGCCAGGATTTTTATCAACCCCTCTTTAAATGAGGGCGGACCCAGAGTGGCGCTGGAAGCTATGGCTTGTGGTTTGCCCGTAATTACAACGCCAGTAGGGTTGATGATTGATGTAATAAAAAACGGTTCACCCAGCACCACTTTGCAAGATAGCAAAGTGGTGCTGGGCAAGAACGGCCTGATTACCAATTGGGAGCCGGAAGATATGGCCAATAAAATCTTGTATTTGCTTAATGACAGACAGCTGCAAGTACGGTTTTCCGCTGCCAGCTTAGAATTGGTCAAACAATTTGAAAAACAGTCAGTAATTAGAAACTACGCTCTAAAATTACGCGGCCCCGTAACCTAAAAGTTATCCACAGAAAAGTGGGCATAGTCAAGTCAGCGGAGGTATAATTAATACATAATATATACCATCTGCTAATACTACGGTCTTTTGGACAGTAGCACTTCTTTACGTATAAGACGATTTTGCCAGACGGTAGGTTTTAATCAAAATGGGAACAAGTTTTATTTTGCCTAAGGCACGGTCAGTTTTTATAATTTGGTCTGCGCTTGTTATTATCGCTTTGATGGCGGTATTTTTTATGTTTTCAAATAAGGCAAGTGCGGCAGATGCCGGTGAATTCGTATTTTTCAGGATTGATAGCGAAATCGATACTTTGATAGCTGATAAAGGTACGTTGTCTCTTAGATTTTCATGCGGTGGCGCTACGGCGGCCGCTTACGTTGAAGATGGTACGGCTTCTGAAAGTACTAATTCAGCAGATGGTATTATAAAACTTGCATCGGCTTCTAAAGAAATGACAGATGCCAGTTGTACTGTTTTGGGCAGTCAATGGGATGGTAGTAAAACTATTCGCGCCTCGATTTCTATAGATGGTTGGGTGGCAAGAACTTGGGAGGTCGTTCTTCTGGCATCTACTACTGCCGAATTTGTCACCAGAGCAAGTGTGGACTATACCATTTTGGTTAATGGCGTAGATGATGAGTTAGGTACTGCTATCACGCTTGATGGTACTTCGGCCTCGGCTTCTTATAGCGGAACGGTTGCTTCACAGTCATACAGCAATTACAGTGGCTCATACAAGAAATATATTGCCGGTTCAACCAGTAGTGGTACGGTTAAGGGTGGTGCCAACGGCTATGTTAACAGAACCTCCGCCGCTCTGACGATTTCCCCCACGGCTTCACAGTCCGTTGACTTCGGCGTAGAAACAGACAGCGGTTTGGACGAAAGCGGATTGGACTTCGGCCACAAAGTAAGAGTGTATGAATCCGGAGGAAGTTTTGCGGATAACAAATTTACCACTGGTGCAGTAACAGCCGGAGATAGTTTTAGCACGACTTGTACAAATAATAGTGACGGAAACTGGTATTGTCCCGTGCCTATTGCCAATACAGAAACATCCGCGAAATTTATTTTGACAGGATTTGTAACTTCGACGGGAACATATACCGACCGAACTGCTGGATCAAGCGCTTCCGATAGCATTGATATTACACCAGTTAGGACTACCCCTAGCGGTGGTGGTGGAACACCCACGCCCACGCCGACCCCGACTCCTACCCCAAGTCCTACGCCTGGCGTATCTGTTTCGCCAACCCCAACTCCAGGAGTTTCACCAACGCCCACGCCAACTGTTGGAGTAAAACTATATCGCAAGGTAAGCGACCCCAAGGTTTATGTTTTAGGCGCAGATGGAATGTTGACCTGGGTTAGGACGTTGGAAGAGTTTAATGCCGCTGGCTATAAGTGGTCTGATGTCCAGTTAATATCCGGTCCGGAATTCGCAAAATTTAAACAAGCCTCAGTTTCTGGTGCCAAATTGTTGCGTCAGGAAAATAACCCTAAGGTCTATGCCCAAGGTAATGATGGAATTTTCCGATGGGTGAAAACTGCACAGGAATTTAATGGCAAGGGATATAAGTGGGAAGAGATCCAACTTGTTTCTGCGGGGGAACTTGCTGGATACGTGATTGGCGGCAGAATCAAGGTGGTTGGCGGAATTGCTTTCTTGCGTGTTCGTGAAAATCCAAGCACTAAGAGTAAGATTCTTGGGCAGGTCCTTACCGGACAGGAGTTTGATTTTTCCGATCTTGAGAACGGTTGGTACAGAATTAGAAAAGACGGCAAAGATTGGGGATGGGTGTTCGCGGGATACGCCAACGAGATCTAAAATTTAGGATAAAACTAAAACCCCCTTCGACAAACTCAGGGGGTTTTATGTTGAATAGGCTAAATTTTTCATATATTGTATGATAAATGCCTAATTTACTCATAATCACCCAAAAAGTTGATTCAAATGACGATGTCCTCGGCTTTTTTCACGAGTGGATTCGCGAATTTTCCAAGAAATGCGGCAAGGTGACTGTTATTTGCCTGAAGCTTGGCCAGTACGATTTGCCGTCAAATGTTAAGGTTATGTCCCTTGGCAAAGAGAGAGGGTTGGGCAAGCTTCGGTATTTGTTAAATTTTTACAAATATATTTGGCAGGAACGCAAGAATTATGATGCTGTTTTTGCGCATATGAATCCGCAATATATTCCCTTGGGATGGCCGGTATGGAAACTGCTAGGCAAAAAAATGTCGCTCTGGTATGCACATGGGCACGTGCCGCCGATGCTTAAAATTGCAGATCACCTGACGGACATTGCTTTTGCGTCTACGCCAGAGGGTTACCGCTTGCCCAGCAAGAAACTAAAAATCGTGGGGCAGGGGATTGATGTTAATAAATTTAGGCCCGCAGAAGGTAAGGCGATAAAAGAGTTTTTTAAAATTGTTTCGGTCGGCAGGATTTCGCCATCAAAGGACTACGAAACGCTGATAGGGGCTATCGAATTATTATCGCCTAGCGGTAAATTTAAAATAGAAATTGCTGGTAGTCCGGCCAATCCCAGCGACAAAGATTATTTAGAAAATTTAAAACGACTGGTCAGTGAAAAAGCGCTTAGCGTCATAGTCGAGTTCATCGGTCCGATTGCCAACAAAAATCTTCCGCCATTTTTACAATCTGCGGACCTGTTCGTGAACATGGGCCATACGGGCAGTTTGGATAAGGCTAATCTCGAGGCTATGGCTTGCGGTTTGCCGCTCCTAACCTGTAATGAGGCTTACGAAAACATTCTGGGAGAGTACAAAAGTATGCTCATGTACCCCAAGAGGGACGTCCGGTCTTTATCAGAAAAAATCGGTATGATTATTAATTTAAACCAACAAGAAAGAGAAAAAATAAGTCACTATTTGAGACAGATTGTCGTTCGAGATCATAATTTGGAAGAATTGGTAAACAAAATTAGCGCGATTTTATTTAGCCAAAACCAATGAATTTAAAGCCCATAGTTATAACTGGCCACCCCTATGCATTTCCTTATTATTTTAAAGTTTTTGAATACGCAGAAAATAAAGATGACTTGATCTTTGCCTTGCCCAAGCTGTGGTTAGCTAAAAAGGGCAAGGTTAAGATTAAACTTGAGCAAAGGCCAGGCCTTAAAATTTACGGTCTGCACGCCGTATCTTATGGTGGTCGCGGTATTGCGGGCCTATTTAAGGGCTGGCTACCGGGCATGATTTTTTTGTTACCGTATTTAAAAATTAAATATAAAAGTAAAGTTTTGTACTCCTGCTCGGAGTCCTACCTTTTGACCACCTTATGTAACGGCTTAGCGGCTAAGCTCTGCGGGATGAAGTATATTTTTTTTACATGGCAGAATGTTGAGCCGCAAAAATATATGAGCGGGCTAAAATTAAAATTGTATACTGCTCTGATACGAATGAATTTGCGCCTTGCAGATGGCGTGATCTGCGGCAATAAAAAAGCTGAGTTGATTATAAAAAAACTTAATCATAATAAGGCAACCATGATTTGCCCGATAAGCGGTGTTGATATTGAAAAATTCCGTCCCAATATCCAAGGTGACTGGCGAGAAAAACTAAACATAAAACCCGAAGAAAAACTAATTTTATTTTATGGTGCCCTGGATAAGCGCAAGGGACTGAACATTTTGATAGAAGCTATCAAAATGTTAATTTTCAATTTTCAATTTTCAATTTTCAAACTAGTGATTGTTGGCACGGGGCCAGAAGAAGAAAGTTTAAAGTTGCAAGTTAAAAGTTTAAAGTTGGAAGCTAGAGTAACTTTTCTTGATTGGCTGCCAAATGATCAATTACCAGCGCTACTGAATGCCGCTGACGTCTTTGTTTATCCAAGCGTGCCATCTGGAGGATGGGAGGAACAATTTGGCTATGCAATGGCCGAAGCCAGCGCTTGCGGTGTGCCTGTGGTGGCAACGAGGACGGGTTCTATTGATGAAGTTGTTGTGGACGGCGAATCCGGCCTGTTGGTTGAGCCGAATAACCCAGAGCAATTGGCTGAGGCGATTTCAAGGACTTTGAATAACCCAAGCACGGCCAAGCAGATGGGTGAATCGGGTAGGGAATATATAGTCAAAACCCTCGCCCATCGTATAGTCGTCAGAAAACTTATAAGTTTTCTGACGACTATCGGCGAGAGCAATTAAAAACAGCACGGAGTGCTGTTCTAATTTGGATAGCCGGGCATGATCGTCGCGCGAAGATCTTGTGCTGTTTTGCCGATTTCTGCGAGCATGCCATTAATTCGACGCTGTTTACTTTCAAGCTTTTTTCTTTGCAGTTCTGTCCGTTCAGACTGGACTTCAATTTTTCCTTGTGCTGATACTTCGAGTACGGCTAGTACCGGCCGTTTATGATATTCCCGCATCTTTAACAGAGGTATGAATTCACCAACGCCGGCGTTACTTTCTCCGTAATGATCGGCACATCTTGGTTTTATGTCGTGCGGATCAAAGCCACCAACTTCAGTAAGCGCCTTAATATCCCACAGAGCGAGCGTGTTCATTATACTGCCTTCGCGAACAAATTCAGCTATTTCTGGTAGAGCAACTCCAACCGCAAGAGCGCCACTTCTTACTGCCGCACGCATCTTTTTTAGCAGGATGGCATCAACATACGAAGCTGCTTCCCAAGAGAGAATCAATGAATGGGTAAGGCCGCGGGCGTATTGAAGAGCAATGCCATCGTTGAGCACAGAGACGAACAGATCCCCGTCTATTGTTTCGTGAGCCCGCGTATTAGAAAAAATACGTAACCCATTGATCATCTCACACAAAGCATTGTAGGTTCGTCCGCAATCGCTAGCCGGGTTGTCTAGGTTGGCCCAAACGCCAATCTGTACGTCATGAATGCCGGCATTGTTGAGTTTTTGTATCGCACTGGCCAAGCCTTTTAATAAGACATCAATTCCTTCTGTTTTGGGAGAGTAAGCTCTCAACAGGCCACCTATCTTTATGCCACTTGAATTCATTTCGCACCCAGCTTTCTAAATGTTCTACCAAAAAATTAATACATTTCAGCCATTATGTCAATACTTTTAGGATGCCCCCTTTTTTGTTAATTTCAAGTAATCATGAAAATAGCAGTTGTTGGCGGGGGAATATTCGGGGTTACCGTAGCGGTTAAACTGGCGAGGGTCGGTTTTGGTGTGGATCTTTTTGAAAAAGAAAAAGATATTTTGATGGCTGCATCGGGTATTAATCAATTCCGTTTGCATCGAGGCTATCATTATCCGCGAAGTGCGGAGACTATCAGAGACTGCATACGCGCGGAGGCAAGCTTTGTAAAAGAATATGGTGGGGCGGTAATTGCCGGCGATGATCATCACTACTGTATCGCTAAAGAGGGTAGTCTGATACACCACAATGATTTTGTTAAAGTCTGCAAGAATTTTGGCCTTGGGTATGTGGAGGTGAGACCCGCAATGGTCAACCATGATAGGATCGGCCTTTCGGTTAAGGGGTATGAAAGCAGGATCGATCCAGATAAATTGAGACAACTGTGCTGGCAAAAACTAAAATTTGCTAAGGTTAATCTAAAATTAAAAACAGCAGTCACTGTCATGCAACTTAAAAAATACGATTTCAGGGTAATTGCTACATATGCCAGATTGAATGATTTTGTACCGTCAGCCAAACAGCGTAATTATCAATTTGAACTATGCGAGAAGCCGGTTGTTAAACTGCCGCGCGAGTTTAATAAGCAATGCCTCGTAGTTATGGACGGACCGTTTATGTGTATTGATCCTCTCGGACGAACGGGTAGTTTTCTGCTCGGTAATGTGGTGCATGCTATTCATCAAACCAACATCGGCAAAAAACCGGAATTCGATAAAAAATTTAAACCCCTGCTAAATAGGGGAATTATCCGCAATCCGCCGGTGACTAACTTCAGGAAATTTATTGAATCAGGGGCGGAGTTTATTCCTGGCTTAGTCAGGGCTAAGCACATAGGATCCATGTTTACTTTCAGGACGGTTTTACCTCGGCTTGAAAAAACCGATGCCCGCCCTACTGTTGTTACCAAAATTGATTCCAAAACAGCAACTATTTTCTCTGGCAAAATCGGCAATTGTGTTGAGGCGGCCGATGAGGTACTAGCGTTAGTAAAAGAAATTTAATTATTTCAAGGTTCAACCTTGAAATGGTTTTGAAGGGTTAATAAGGCGTCGGTTGCTCTGGTTTAAATTCAAGCCAGCCTACGATTTCATTTATGAAATCAGCTTGTTTTTCAAAGTAGCGTGGGAATTGTCCAGGTGTCAAAATGGCCGATTCCGACCTTTTTATTTTTAAGTAATCTGGGAAGCTAGAATGCCGATAATTTTTTAAATGTTCTTTTGCCCGGTTCATATTTTTCACACCTTTATTTTTCCAATCCGGCTCAATGTGTGAAACCGGATTAAGGTGAATATATGAGTATAAATATTTCAAATAATTATCGCTATCTACATGCCGAGCTCGAAAGCGACCTTCAAATAAACTTCCTGATCTTTGGTTTCGAATGTTAAAATACATAGTATATGCGGTCGTCAGTTTTTGCATAAATTGACTAACCCCGCCGCCTATGAGTTCGCGAACAAGTAAATGAAAATGGCTACCCATTAAACAATAGGCGCCAATGGCTGCTAGAGCTTTACCGCGCTCAATTTTATAAATAGGTATGCCTGAAAATATCTCGCGCACCGTGCTTAAATGTACTGCTTCGGTGCCGTTGCATAAATATAGAAGTTTTTGAAAACGGTTCCTGTCATTAGAATTAGTAAAAACGAGCCGTTTTTCAACGCCCCGGTTAAACACGTGGTAATATTCTCCTTCAGAAAAAGAAAACGGTCGAGACATGAGTTTATGACATGTTAACTCAATATTATCCCCATTTCAAGGTTGAACCTTGAAATGGGGATACAACCACTGCTTCTGGCAAAATTGGTAACCGTGTTGAAGCCGCGGAAGAGGTGCTGGAAATGGCAAAATTAGTTTAAATCTTAGAGAGTACCCTTACGACCCCAAGGCCAAAGCCGCCATCGGTGTGCGGTTTTTTGTTTCTGGTTATGCATTTGATAAATTCGGTGCATTCGATTTCAAGGGGAGTTTTTGTGCTTTGGTAAATCAGCTTGAAGGCGGCGCTTTTTTTGTCTAGCTTGAGTAGCCTGTCATTTTCCCAGAGGTAGACATTTTTATTCGTGGCCAGAGTTATGGTTTTGTTTTTGAAATTAGAAACCCTATTTATGTATATTGTGCAGGAGCGACTATTTTTAAAACCAAGACGTATATAAATTATGTCCGAATCAGTCACCATGCCGCTATTTTCAATTGTCTTAATGCTTGTGGGCTTGTCCAGCACCAGTTTATTGGGCGCTAAACTGGTGCTGGATGAACCAAACAGATCCAGTGCCATGGCAACGTCATGTGAGGCGAGGTTAAAAACCAGCTCCTCATTGAATGTGCCAAGCTTATTCCAGACGAATGAGGCATGTTTAAACGGCTCAACGTCGTTGAGCCGTTTAATTTTGGCCCAAACCGGGTGATAGGAGAAAATATGGCCGACGAATAAAATACGCTTTTTTTTTGCGGCTAGCCTAACTAGTTCTTGGGCCTGCTTGACATTGTCTGTAATTGGTTTTTCTACAAAAACATGTTTGCCGGCGAGCAGGGCTTTTTTGGCTAGTTCGTAATGCGCTTTTATCGGTGTAGCGATAATAACGGCGTCAATAGATTGATCATGCAGTATTTGGTCAAAAGATGCGGCGGTTTTGATCCCCGGGTAGTTTTTTTTGAGCCATTTTTTAGTTTCTGGGCTACCTTTATAAAAACACCACTCCACGAGGGCTACTCTATCAAACTCCCTCAATAAATTCTTGCCCCATCGGCCGATGCCGACTACGGCTAAACATTTTTTACTGGGCATGGTAACATCAACGATATAGTAAAATGTCAAAAAAATCAATAAAAATCATATTGGCTACGGGCATATTCTATCCCGACGTCGGCGGGCCGGCGATTCATGTGCGCAAAATCGCCGAGGCTTTGACGCAAAACGGTTTTCGGCCGGTGGTCATCGCTTATGGTGACTACGACGGACAAGAGAATTTCCCGTTTCGGGTTATTAGGATTTCAAACAAGCTCAACCCGATTTTAAGGCGTGCAAAATATACACTGACCGTATTGCGAGAATCATTGGCAGCCAAGGCACTTTATGCCTTTAATCTCGCAACAGCCGGACTGCCCGTTTTCATTGCCGGCAAGTTATTTAGTAAAAAAATCCTAATTCGAGTTCCCGGCGATCCGATCTGGGAAAGGATAGTTGAAAACGGTAGGCGTTCTGTGTCTTTTGTTAATTATTATAAACAAGGGCTTCACACAGTCGACCGGCCGTGGCTCTTCAGGGTCATAAAATTTGTATTATCAAGGTTCGACCACGTCGTGTTTTACAGTCCGTTTCTGTCAGAAATTTATAAAAAATATTATGCTATACCGGCAAACAAGGTGAGCATTATTCTGAATCCGGTTTCGCGTCGGGAGATGCTACCGGTAGAGATAGCCAGTGAGCCGACGGTTCTCTTTGCCGGACGCTTTGTGGCTTACAAAAATCTTGAGCTGGTTATTAGGGTCTTTGATCGTGTACGGCGTAAGATTGGCAGCGGTAAATTAATCCTAATGGGGGATGGCCCAGACAGGGAAAAGCTGGAACGGCTAGCGAGCGGGATGTCGTCGGCGTCCAATATTAGGATAACTAGCAAGGTTTACCAAGAAAAACTCTTTGAACACGTTTGTTCATCAACGCTTGGAATTGGTCCCGCTCTTACCGAGTTCAACCCTAATTTTATTCTCGAGTGCCTTTCTTTTGGCAAACCGGTTTTGCTTAGCCGTGAAAACGGTCTTTCGGTCAAACTGCCGGAAGAGTTTCTGTTTGATCCATCAGATGAAAATGAACTCGAGGCTAAATTAGTTAAATTTTTCGATGAAGATTTTTACAAATCTGCCCAGGGAAAAGTTAGTCGCATGGACATGAATCAAACATGGGATAAGGTGACAGGCGGACATTTAGAATTATTACATAAAATTACCAGTGGCTATGCGCATGTTTAATTTTTTTAAGAATAAAAAGGCTGTTTTTTTAAGTATTCTGTTCCTGTTTTTGGTGTTGAGATTGCCAGGCTTGCATTTGCCATACCATCAGGATGAACGCAAGGCCGTAGTCGGCTACAGTTCGTTGTCTTCCGGCACTCCGCACCCGCCCCTCACTAGGGCTATTTTTACTTTGGATGCGACGATATTCGGGCGCGATAATTTTCGGGCCATGCCCCTGGTTTTCGGCGTCGCAAATCTTTTTTTGCTTTTTTATTTTGTTAGGCGACGATTTGGTTACGGAGCCGCCGTTTGGTCATCACTATTTTTTTCTTTGTCTTTTTATTCGGTGTTAGGCTCTTTGGTTACCGAGATGGACGGTCAAGTTTTGCCATTTTTCTTTTTACTCTCGCTCGTCGCTTATTTTAACTGGAAGGAGGCGCCTAGTCCTAGAAAAAAAACAATTTGGGGGGTGTTTCTGGCCTTCTCGCTTATTCTGGGATTCCTAACTAAACTCAATTTTATTATTGCCGTAGGCGCGATTATTCTCGACTTTTTAATCGAAAACAGAAAGTCTTTTGTAAATAAAAAATTACTAATCAAATATGGTCTTGCCGTATTGGGTTTTTTGGCTTTGTTGGCCGTGGCATTGTTTAATGCCAAGCTATTTTTTAGGTCTTATGATCTTTCTATGACCTTGGGTCATGTAAACGACTTTATTAAACTATCCGGCAGGGCGTATCTCCAGGTAATTATTCAGGTCGCTAAGGCCATAATGTATGTTTCACCGCTTTTATTAGTACCGATTTTTTTTGTAAACAAGGGCGACTGGAAAAAGTTTAGAATATTTTGGCTCTTTCTCCTTTTGGGTGCTATTTTTTACCTGATTATTTTTGATTTTTCCAGGTCTGCCCTGGATAAATATTTGGCATTTATAATTGTGCCATTGTCTATAATTGCCGGGACAATTATGGCGGATGCTTGGAAGAAAAGCGAAGCCAAACTTTTAATTCCAACAGGTGAACTTATTTTTTCAGGTTTGGTTTTGGCGTCAATCATTTTTTCCGTGCAGTTCTTGCCGCATTTTACGCCGCCGCTTTATCCAAAAGAAGAATGGATAAGTCGGATAATTAAATTAAGATGGAATTTCGTTTTTCCTTTTACCGGAGGCTCCGGTCCTCTTGGCTTTTACGTTTCGTGGCTGTTTATTGCCTTAAGCTGGAGCATATCCATATTGTTAGCGCTTGCGGCATTATTTAAAAAAGAGCTGCGCAAACTCGCAATGTGCGGAATTATTGTTGTCGGCCTATTTTATAATTTGGCATTTGCGGAAGAGTACTTATTAGGTAGAATTAACGGTAGCCCGAACGCTTTACTCAAAAAAGCGATTAGTTTTATTGAAAATAATTCGGCCATAGGCAGGGTGATAAGCTATAATGATATCGGTGCCTACGAATTCATAAAAATTGACAAATACGAGAGGCGTCTTTATGCTGCGCCTAAATTTGAAGCCGCGTATGCTGATATATTACAAAATTTCCAGGGGCACTATTTGGTAATTGACATTCCGCACCTAAGCTCAGAAAGTCCTTACGCCAAACATTTCATGACTTGTGATACTATTTACGAAGATCGTTCCGGTAAAATTTCAGCCAAGGTTTATAACTGTAAAAATGTCCCAACCACACGATAAGGTTTTTTCTAAATTTGAATGGTTTGCTATCGGCTTTTTGTGTTTCCTTTTTGTTCTGACTTATGTGCTGACGCTGACCGATGTTTTTGTTATTTTCCCGTTAACGGACATTCCTTTACATTTTCTAGGCGGATTTTTTGTTGCATTGTTTTTTATCGGTTATCTGCACCGTGCGCTTGGGGCGACTAACTCTTTTGTGGGAGATATTACGATTATCGTGGGAGTATCTTTGCTTGTGGGCGTGGGCTGGGAGATTTTCGAGTTTGTTTTAGATAAAGTTTTACCAGCCGGTATAAGTCTTTTCCGTGGTGGCGATCTTTTCGATACCTTAAAAGATTTGGTTGTGGATTCGGCCGGAGCGGCAGCAATGTTTTTGCTGGTGCGAAGCCGATATCGCAAATCGGTTATGTTCAATGGATAAGAATTCACTCAAAAAATTCTTTAACGAAATAGCCCCCAGGCGTGATCGTTGGAAGAAGAAAAACGGCTATTACTATGAATATATAGAAGACAAACTTCTGCCGTTTTTGATTCCTCCGGCTAAAAGTGTTCTGGAAATCGGCTGTGGTACCGGAGATCTTCTGGCTAAGCTTAAGCCAGCGCGTGGTTTGGGTATTGATATAAGCGAAGTAATGGTTGGGTTGGCCAATAAAAAACACACCAATTCAACGCTGGAATTTAAGGTGGCGGACGTGAGCGACTTAGATGAGAAGTTTGATTTTGTTGTTATGTCTGATCTCGTTGGATACCTGGACGATGTTCAGGGTCTGTTTGCGAAATTACAAGACGTAACACACCCCAGGAGTCGTATAGTTATAACCCAATATAATCAGCTTTGGGAACCGATTCTTGAACTGGGCTCCAAACTAAAAATCAGAATGCCGTCTATGCACCAGAACTGGCTTTCGGAAATAGATATTGAAAACCTGCTTTACTTAGCCGGTTTCGAAGTGATTAAAAAAGGCAAGAAAATGATCTTACCGAAAAAGGTTCCGCTTATTTCCAAGTTTTGTAATAATTTCTTGGCAAATATTTGGCCGTTTAACCGCCTGGCGTTGATAGATTATATAGTGGCGAGACCCTTTCCTATTGGGGGTGGTGGGCCGGCATCTGTTTCAATTGTTGTGGCCGCAAGAAATGAAGCTGGGATGATAAAGAAAATTATTAATGAACTGCCTGATCTTGGCAGTGGAACGGAACTTATTTTTGTTGAGGGCGGCTCGAGTGATAACACGTTTGACGCGATAAAAAGAGAGACAATGGAATATAAGGGTAATAAAATTATCAAGTTTGCTAAGCAGGACGGCAAGGGTAAGGGCGACGCCGTGCGCAAGGGTTTTGATATGGCTACGGGCGATATTCTGATGATTTACGATGCTGATATGACGGTACCGTCGGAGGAACTTCACAAATTTTATAACGCCATGGTAAGCGGCAGAGGAGAGTTCGTTAACGGTTCCAGGCTCGTTTACCCTATGGAAAAAGAGTCTATGCGCTTCCTGAATTATTTAGGTAATAAATTTTTCAGTGCTGCATTTAGCTGGCTTTTGGGCCAAAAGATTAAAGACACTCTGTGCGGCACTAAGGTGCTGTGGCGTACTGATTATGAAGACATAAAAAGAGGCCGTCACTTCTTTGGCGACTTTGATCCGTTCGGGGATTTCGATCTACTTTTCGGTGCCGCCAAGCTTAATCATAAAATAATCGACCTGCCGGTTCACTACAAAGAAAGGACGTACGGTACGACTAACATTAGCCGATGGAGTCACGGGTGGTTGCTGTTGAAGATGGTTGTATTTGCGATGAAAAAGATTAAGTTCATATGAGCATGTTGAAAGAGAAGCCCTGGATTCTGGTGGCGATTTTTTTGGCTGTTTTTTTTATTTCCACTTATAAGCTGACCGAGTCACCGCGAACCTGGTACGACGACGGGCTTTTTATGCAGGTTGCCAGGAACGTCGTGCACTTCAATACTTTTGGAGTCCAGTCGGCTCCGGGAGAGATTGACCGTTCTATAGCTTCGTACGTTACGACTGGTCCATCGGTTACGTATCCGATAGCCATTATTTACAAGTTTTTTGGCGTGGGTCTGTTGCAGGCCAGACTTTTAATGGTAGTTTTTTTGCTGATGCTGGTTGCCGCTAGTTTTTGGTTAATATATGAAGTTTTCGGTTATAAAGAAGCGGTTATTTCAACATTGTTACTGGTAAGTTTTGCGCCGCTTTATGGTAATGGCAAAATCGTGCTGGGAGAAATTCCTGGCTTGTTATTTCTGGTTTTATTTTTATTAGCTCTAAATAAGCTAGAAGATAGCGGTTACAAAAATCATTTTTGGAGCGTTTGGGCCGGGCTGGGAATGGGCTTAGCCATAGTTGCCAAGCCAATCTTTATCTTGCTGTTACCCGCTGTTGTAATTTGGGTTTTGTGGAAAAGGAAGACAATTCGTCTAGACGCAGGTAGCGCTTTGCGCTTTTTTATTTTCTTTTTGGCACCAGTTTTTTTATTTTATTTGACGTATTTCGGCAAGGAAAATTCAGTTTTTGGCGTCCTGTCATTTTACGGTAATAACTATAGCGCCGGATTGAAAGATATTCTGGTTTCCGTGATTAACAATATTCGCAAGCTTTTTAACGAATCCACTCCGATTTACTTTTCTGCCACAATGATTGTTTGGATTTGGTTTTATTGGTTTAGATCAAGGCGCAATATAATTATCAAATCAGCCGAAAGCGTGGCCATTCTATTTTCAATTTTAATTGGTTTGGCATATTTGAAGACCCCCGGTTGGTATAGATATTTTTTTCCAGGCCACATATTGGCGTTGATGTTTTTCCCGGTTGCTTTTGCGAGTTTTGCCAAATTTGTAAGCCAACGCTTGTTAAAAGATAAGTTGCCCCATTTTTTGCCGTTTGCTGCGCTGGGGTTAATAATAATTTTTCAATTTTATCAGGTTGGTTTTAGTTCCTGGGTAGCCGGTGATTATCATAGCACCAGATCAAAGGAGTTGGGCGAGTATTTAAAAAATCTGGATATGGATAAAAGCATTTTTGTATATCAAGCCGCCGAAGCGGTAACCTTTTTACCGCACGACAACTACTATCAGTATTTTCATATAACCGGCGATAGATTTTTGGGCGACAGGCAGGCGCTCATTTCGGGCATTCCCGATGAGGTGATAGTGGCGAGCAAATCAATGAATTTAGCACGCGAATATCTTGGAAGGTATAAATTAAAAACTAAACTTTACCGGGATCTTTATCTTGTTTTTGAGAAGAAACAGTAACGTTTGGTAAATTTAAAACCGGCTAAGCAGGCCGGTTCGGTCTAGAGATTTAAAATTTCAAGTGTTTTGCCAGTATCTACCAGCCCCCTAATTTTTAGGAACGTCTCATTCGGAATGTCGCTGAAATTAAGAGGTTCGCCATCGGGTCCCTCTAGGACCTTGGTCGCATCATCTAGGGCAAGACAGTACTGATGGAACGCCTCATTACAGAGCGGTTCGTGAGTCATGGGATCAAAACTCAGGCCAAATATCCTTGTAAGCTCATGTCGTACTTTGGGGTGGTGGATTATTTCAGTTCCTGGATACCAGGTAAGGGTAAACATTTTTTTATTTACTGCTTCTGGCCGGACACCATATGGGGCATAAAATTGTTCCTGCCAGGCCATAAAGGCAACTGTTTCCTTTAGATCTTCCAAGGTTTCGTTGGGATTTCCTTTTATCCATGTGCAATTGACGTGTATGTCGACGTCCTGGCAGTTTTTGATCCCATATTTCATAGATCGAGGGAACTGATACATTTTGCCAAAAACCTTTGTAGCCTCAAAGCCGTTAGAAAGAGTGAAGCCACCCTTACCTAGCGTTTCTATGGTTTTGGCGCATGCGCTTTCCGGGCCGGCGCCGATATAAGTGCATCCCGATTTAGCCATAAGTGCGACCCTTAGCGGATCCTCGAAAAAGTATTCACCCGGACGATTCGGCCTTGGCTTAAGTCCCGCAGCTTCGTCTAGCCTGGTGTGTGTACCCCATTTGATTCCGAGTGGTCCAAGGAGTGGCACCAAGTCCTGAATCCTGCCATAGGTTACAGCAAAGTTGTCATCCGGAAATCCGTGAAAATCTATGCCGTACCGTTCTTTATAATGAACCAGTTGGTTGTGTATGTGCTGAGCGGAACGTACTGCCCATTGTCTTTCTCCCTGCGTCCCGCGGTAGCAGTATTTACAGCCATAAGGACAACCGCGGCTTGAAACTGAGGTCGTGCTGCGTGTCATTGTAAACGGTGCCGCGGAACTATTATTTGCACTAACACCCCAAACAGCACTAGCGAGATAAGATGGAACTAGTTTATAGTCGCAACCGAAGACACGCTTAAAAATGATGTCATTGTCGGAAAGAATGTCGATATCGGCGTAGGGCAGTGCATCTAAATCTCGTGGTCTATTGCCCTCATACATCAACCTCGGCTTATTACTAATTTCGCCAAGATAATAAGGGTTGAGCGAGCCTGATTCTATCGCGCGACGTAACCCCTTTTCTTTTATGGTCTTGGCGTCTTGGCAAATTTTAATAATTGTATCATCGCCTTCTGAGTGAGCAACGGCATCAAGCTCTGGGATATAATTGAAAAGTCCGATTTTTAATTCTGTTGCCAGGCCGCCACCAGATACCAGAAAAACATGGGGTAGAATTTGTCGGACCATTTTCGCTATTGTTTCCTGCCACCGTAAAGTCGTGATTTTACCAGAAAATGCGACTAGATCAGGAGTTCCGTAATAAGAAAAATGTTCTACCAAAAACCTATATACCTCTCTTTCGCTAAAATGTCTGCCGTTTGGCAAGCCGCGTTTTTCAGCCAACGCGTCCTTGATTCTATAGCCGTTGAAGTCAATTACTCGTGCCGGCAGGTCATAATGTTTTCTCAATCTAGTCGCCATCAGTAAAGGCCCTTCTGGCGTGGTATTGGGTACGGCAGTTTCCCGTAGCGGCATATTGATAAAAACAACATTTAGTCCAGCTACGTCTTTATAACTGATATCTTTTATGATATCTGCCGGATGCGGTGGTTTTTTGGTATGCACCGGCTGAAGTATAGGAAGGGTTGCCATTGCTTGCCTCAGGACTAATTTTAAAACAGCTTTATTTTGATGCTACAGCATTTTTTTAAAATTGACAAGTTGGTTTTTTAATTCTAAATTAATATGGTTAAATCGTGTACCTTAAAAAAGGAGAAGTATGAAAAATAAGGTTTTGGACCTGCTTAAAGCAAGGGCGCTTCTTTATAAAAACCTTGAGGAAAATAGTCGGTTTGTTGAGCAGATAGTTCTTGCCGCAGAACTTATAAAGAAAACTGTTGATTCCGGAGGCAAGATATTAATTTTCGGCAATGGTGGTTCGGCGACGGATGCTCAGCACCTTGCCGCAGAGCTTGTTTGTAAGTTTGAAAAGGTGCGCAAGCCGATTGCCGCCCTAGCCCTAACTGCGGATAGCGCGATACTTACTGCACAGAGCAATGACTTTGGATTCGAAACGGTATTCTCCAGACAGATAGAAGCATTTGCTCGACCAGGAGATACGGTTATCGGCTTTACAACAAGTAACCCATGCTTTAAAAGTATTCAATCCAGGAACATTCAGTTAGCGTTTGATATGGCAAAGAGTATTAACGGGCTTAAAAGAGTAGGGTTCTTTAGCTCCAGAACTAAATATCTTTTGGGGCAAGTTGATGTTGCTATTGTTGTGCCCAGTGAAAGTACCGCTATCACGCAGGAGGTTCATCAATTTGTGATACATGCGCTTTGCGGTTTGATTGAAGAGGGCCTTTCATAACTTAAATAGTTTGCTCTAATTTTTTTTGGTTTGAATATTTTACCAGCCCAGAGGTGCTGGTTTTTTAATGCAATACTTTTTTTTAAGTGGTCAATATTGATTTTAGTTTTATGCTTTGTTTTAATTTATTTATGCAACCAGATCATATTCTTTGCGTCTTATTTTATTTAGTAGGTTATCCGGGGGCGCTTAAACACATTGCACAAAAGTAAAAGAAATAAGCAAATTTCGTAATAATTGTTAAAAGACGCTTAAGCTACATATGGACCTACAAATAGGCGGTAAAAATATAGGATATAATCATAGTCATTTTGTTGTTGCTGAAATCGGCATCAATCATAATGGTGATATCAATATTGCCAAACAAATTATTGACGCAGCGGTAATGTATGGTTGTGATGCCGTCAAGTTTCAGAAAAGAACCGTGGATGTGGTGTATACTCCGGAAGAACTGGCCAGGCCCAGAGAGAACCCATTTGGTCCTACAAACGGTCACTTAAAGCATGGTCTTGAATTTGGTAAGGAGCAATATGATGAGATAGACAGATATTGTAAAAGCAAGGGAATTTTATGGTTTGCCTCGCCCTGGGATGAGCAAAGCGTAGATTTTCTAGAGCAATATAACCCCCCATGTTATAAAATAGCTTCAGCTTGTAATCACGATAAAGAATTGATGGCCCATATAAAATCTAAGGGCCGGCCGATGATAGTTTCTACAGGAATGACTGATGATGCGGGCATAGATCGTATTGTTGACTTTTTGGGCGAAGACAGGCTTACTATTTTACATTGTGTATCTACCTATCCTGCCAAGGATCATGAGCTTCACTTGGCCAATATACCGCGCATGATTAAAAAATACCCCAAGGCTCATATCGGTTATTCGGGGCACGAAGTCGGTTTATTTGCTTCTTTGTTTGCTGCGGCACTGGGTGCCTGTATGATCGAACGGCATATTACGCTAGATAGATCTATGTGGGGATCTGATCAGGCGGCCAGTTTAGAAGTGGGGGGCTTGGCGAAATTAGTAAAGGAGTTGCGTAGCTTAAAGAGGGACTATATCGGTGAAGATGTCAAATTAGTTTTGGAATCAGAAAAACCGATTGAGGCGAAGTTAAGGCGAAAAGCAACGCTCGCATAAGTTTAAAATAAGTTAAACCAAACCGCCAAGCAGGCGGTTTTTTGACAAGCCTTCATTTTCGTGCTATCCTAATTTTAGCTAAGCAGTTTTTTAACAATCTAAAAAGGAGAGTTAATGGATCCGAGAGCTCTTTTGCTTATTGCTGGTTTTTGTGTTTCTGAGGCACTCTATAATAACTTCATAGGACTTCAATCAAAAAAGAATCCTGACTTCCGAAACCATACTGCTTTGTTTACGAGCATAATTGGTTGCATTGCGGTTTCTATGCTGTTTGTGACAAGCTATTTTAGCGGCGGTATGCAGTTAACGCCAGGCTGGTGGAAACCGGTACTTATTACCGGCGGGCTAATCGGTTTTTATTTATATGCCGAAGTAAAAGCTTTTTCAATTGGAGATGTATCTCTGGTTGCTCCCATAGCCTCTACAACGCCCGCCAGTATTGTCGTAGCTAGCATGATAATTCTTGGAGAGACGCCTTCTCGAATTGGTTGGCTTGGAATCTACCTCGTTGTGATGGGCACGTATATAGTAAACATACAAGGATATTTTGAGCAGAGAAAAAAAGATGGGCAGGCCCTAAGGTTTAAAGATTGGTTTGCTCCGCTTCTTATGTTAAAGAAAAATATGGCGATAAGATATGCATATTTATGTGTGATCATTGCAACTATTGCCATTAATTATGAAGCTATGGCAGTAAGAAAGGCAAATGTGGCATTTGCTACAGCTTGTATTTTCGGCATAGGAACAATTCTCAATTGTGCTGTTGCATATAAAAAAGGAATTACTAGAAGCTCTCTGGGTAGTTTGATGAATAGGTACACTCTGGTTGTGGCCGTATGCCTCTTTTTTAGTGTTTGGTTGCCTAATCTAGCCTTTCGATATGAAATCGTTCCGTATGTTGGTACCTTGAAAAGATTTCAAATTTTGTTAACCATTGTTCTAGCTTATTTTATCCTTGGTGAAAAAAAGAATTTTAGAACGCGATTTGTTGGGGCGAGTATTATGCTAGCTGGCCTTACGTTGATTGTCTCCGGATAGAGTCACTTAGATTGCGTTGCTATTGACTAGATAGCGACGATTTGTTAATTTAATAAACAGCCACTGATGATAGGTGGTTTTTGTTTAAGTTTTTTTACAAAAAAGAGGAGGCTGCAGATGGCAGGAAAAGGCTTGATTTGGGCCGTTTGTAAGGATCCTGGCGGAACCAATGGGGTTCTGCCGGTAGTTGATGAATTAAGGAAAATTGGCTATGAAGTTTTGTTAATTGCCAATGGCAATGCGCTTGAGCGTTTGCCGACCATGAATATTCCGTTCCTTACCCTTGAAGAAGCACTGGCCAAGTCCACCATTCCTGATATATTTTTAACAAGTATGTGCTATCAGGGAGGAGTTGGCAGAAACCTTATTCCGCTAATGCGTAGTGCGGGTGTACCAGTAATTACTCTTCAGGATTTTTGGGGTGCTCAATTGAAGCCGGAGTGGGAAGATAGAAAGTTTCGACCCAGGTTCGTTTGTGCAAACGATGAAGTGGGTGCGGATATTATTCAAAGAGCTTGGCCAGGGTTTCATAGATCGTGTATCGAAATAACCGGATTCCCGGCAATGGATAAATATGCCAGCTTAGATGTTGGCGGAACCTCAAAGAAAGTTAGAGAGGGTTTGGGCATACCGGCTGATGGCAAGGTGGTATTATATTGTGATCAAATAGACTACGCAGGCGAGGTGCTTACGGAATTGGTAGAATCCCTGAATTCGTTAGGTAGAAACGATATTTATTTTATTCCCAGGATGCATCCGAGGTTGCCGAAAGATAATCCCGACGGATTCCCTAAGTTTCAAGAAGCCATGAAGCTGTTTAGGGCCGGCACACTGATAGCCGATTCTTCCAGGTTTACGACCTCGGAAGTAATTACTGCTGCCACGGTTGTACTGTCGATGTACTCTACCGTGAACATCGAAGCTTCCTGTATTCGCAAACAGAATATTTCCATGCTTTATCCTGATTACGGTATGGGCCTGTTTCTTAAGGGTGCCAACGGTATAATGGATGAATTTCCGCTTGTATCGCTTGGTTGCTCTACCAAGGTGACCAATAGACAAGAGCTGGTTGCGGCACTGACCGAATCTCTAGGCAGTGGCCTTGGGCTTGTGTCGGCTCAAGAAAAAGCATTTCAGCTCGATGGCAAGAACGCCTTTAGGGTCGCCAACTTAGTTAAACATGCGTGCTAATTAAACCGCTTTATGCGGTTTTGTTTTTGAAAACAAATTCTTTTTGTAAGAGAAATGTTAAAAGGGAGAGGGGCGGTAGCAATATTGCTCCAGCGATGTAATTGCTTATTTCAAAGATGTTGAAAATTTTCAGGCCGGCTAAGTACAGGCCGTATATTAAAATATAAACCGCAAAGAAGCGGCCGATAAGTTTATGATCATTATTATTGAAGACCACCTTGCCGGTGGTTTTGAAATTAAACAAAACTCCGAGAATTAGTTGGAGCAGAGAGGCGAGCGTATAGTGGAGGTTAATAAATATAAAAAAAGCAAAAACCCCGTAAGCAAAAAGTGTGTTTATTATGCCCACGAGTACAAACAATATAAATTGTTTGGTCAGGAATTTTTGAAGTAACCTTTTCAAGTTAGTTATTTGAGCTTGGCCGAATAATGCCTTCTATCACCTCTAGCAACCCCAGCGAGGTTGCTGCGCTCCGTTGAAACTGTGGATTTTCCTCGCAGTGAAAAATTATACTGCTCGGAACCGTGCAGATCACACAGTTTCAGCGGTGCTATAAGGCATTATTCGGCCAAGCTCTATTTTTCCAACGCTTTTTTTAATTTTTTCATTCCCTCAACTATGTTTTTCTGGGAGCTGGCATAAACTAGGCGAACATAGCCTTTTCCGTGCCTGCCGAAATTAGTGCCTGGCAATAAGACAACGCCTGCTTTTTCAAGGGCGAAGCGGCTGAATTCTTCGCTGGTCATTCCAGTTCCGGTAATATTTGGAAAAACATAAAACGCTCCGTCGGGTTTGAGGCAGTGTACGCCGGGCATTTCGTTGAGAAGCCCGACCATAATGTCGCGCCGTTGGCGGTATTCAGCCACGCTTTTTTTCACGAATGCCTGGTCGCCGGTCAGAGCGGCGATACCAGCCCTTTGAATAAATGGCGGAACCGCGGAAATCAATGTTTCAACCATCAGCCCCATTTTTTTAACGATATGCTCGGGTGCTACGGCCCAGCCCAGACGCCAACCGGTCATGGCGTAGGTTTTAGAAAAACTGTTTAGAATAATTATATTTTTTTTACATTTATCAAAGATAGCCGGTGAGTTATGTTTTTGGCCGTACGTCATCTTTGAGTAGGCTTCGTCAGTGAGAAGATAGATTTTATTTTTTGATGCTATTTTAGCAACTTCTAACATCTCTTTTTGGGTCATAACTGCTCCTGTTGGATTATGCGGAGAGTTTATAATAATTAGGCGTGTTTTTGGTGTGATGCTTCTGCGAATATCAGCCGGAGACATGCGAAAGTTATTTTTTTCAAGAAGCGGGATTCCGACACATTTTGCTCCGATGAAATCGAATGCGGAATAGTAGGAGGCAAAACCGGGATCGGGTACGATAACCTCTTCGCCCGGATTAACTACGCAGCGAGTAACGAAGTAAATAAAAGAAATGGCCGGGGCAACTATAATCTGCTCAATGTCTGGTTTAAAACCGTTTATTCGCTTAGTTTCAAACCGTATGGCTTCGCGCAATTCGCGCATTCCCATAGAACTGACATAGTGCGTTTCGCCACTCTCTATGGCTTTGATGGCTGCCTTATTTATGTGTGCTGGCGTATCGAAATCGGGATCGCCGATTTCAAAGTGATATATTTTTTTTCCTTGTCGTTCAAGGGCTTGGGCTTTGGCGAGAAATTGAAACATCGGACTGCCTGAAAGTTTCTGAGCGGACCGAGATAAATAAAGATTCGGGGTATTTTTTTTAATTTTGTTTATTTTGTTCATCCCGTACGAAGTAGCTGCTGCGCAGCCATCAGTATAAGTTACGTGTGCAGAACTTATGTTGTTATATATTCAATACCCCTTTTTGTTTTACCCGTTAGGGCTACTTCGTACGGGATTCATACCACTTTTTTAGTCTAACAAGTCCGGTCTCAAGATTAATTTTGGGTTTGTAGCCAAGCTTTGATATTTTTTTTATTGAGGGCGTTGTTTTTTGCGGCGTTCCTTTAAGGTGAGGTATGTTTTTGTCGTAAGCCCTCCGTACTTTAGTTTTTTTAGCAGACATTTTTACGAATAGTTTTGCCAAGCTAAGTATGCTGATTTCTTTATCGGATCCTATATTGTAGGCTTCGCCAGTCTTGCCTATAAGTAATATCCGCCACATACCTTCGATGGCATCAGAAACATAAGCAAAAGTTCGTATAGAAGTACCAGCATTTATGATTTGGAGATTTTGCCCTGTGAATATTCTTTTCATAAATTCTGGAATAATACGTCCGTCATCCAGCGGTAGGCGAGGGCCATAAATGTGGAAAAGACGTGCTATTTTTACTGGAACGTCGTAGATTTTATTGTAATAGTAACATAGGGTCTCAGCCATTCTTTTTGATTCTTGCAGTGCTGCTCTGGGACCGAGAGTATTGACGTTGCCCAGGTAATCTTCAGTTATGGGTATGTGTTTTTGATCTGGATCACCATATGTTTCGCCTGTGCTGACAAATAGAAAGCCTCTTACTTTATTTTTTGCCGCATATTCCAGTAATGATTTGGTGCCGAGGATATTAGCGTAAATCGTATCAAGCGGATTAGCAGTGTAATCTCTGGGCGAGGCTTTGGATGCGGCATGTATTACGAAATCTATACCGCTAGGCAGTTTTAGAGGCTTGGTAACATCCTGGGTTATAAATTTGACGTATCGGTTTTTGAGGCAGTGGCCGAGTCGGTCTCTCGGGCTTACTTTTCTGCGGGTCAACAGCAGCAGGCGAGCCGGCCTTTTGATCAGTAGGGTTTCGTTTAGGGCAAGGACTGTATCCGCAAAATATGAGGGGACAAAGCCGTTGGCCCCAGTAATTAAAATAGTTTTACCGGCAAGTTGTTCAAAGTGTTTACCAACGGCTTTGATTATTCTGGTCAGATCTTCTTTTATAATAGAATCGATCATTATTTTATTCACCCAGCTTATCTCTGTGCTTACTCGGATCATTGATTATTTCTCGGATAACGTATTTGGGCCGTTGTTTGGCTTCTATGAATATGCGTCCGACGTATTCGGCTATTACTGCTAAAATCAAAAACTGAATTGAAGCCAGAATCATTGGAATTATCAAAAGCGTTAGGAACCCTTTGGGCGCCGAATAAAATATGGCCAGCACTATGTAAGCGGCTATTGCCATCAATGTAAGGCAAGTCATTACTATTGCCAACATGGTTATAAGTTCGATGGGGAAGTGAGAAAATGAAAAAATGCCTCTTTTTGCCTCACGAATATAAATTGCGAGTCCGCTTGCCGACTGGCCTGAAAAACGCTGATCCCGATCGTACGGAATACCGACGCTTTTGAATCCAGCCCATGCCCGAAGGCCCCTTAGGAAGCGATCAGTTTCCGGTAGACTGTTGAGAACGTCAATTACCTTCCTGTCCATTAAGCCGTAGTTGCCAGAATCAAGGGGTATGTTGATATAAGACATTTTTTTCAGAATTCGGTAGTAGGCCTTGTAGCCGATTCTTTTTAGTAAACCCTCTTTCCTTTTTTTTCTGACGCCGTAGACCACCTCATAACCTTCAAGCCACTTTTTTACGAATTCTGGAAATAATTCTGGCGGATCCTGAATGTCGCCATCAAGAAGTATGGCTGCATCTCCGGTGCACACTGCCAGTCCGGAGGTATATGAAATGTCTGCTCCAAAATTTCGGGCATGGTCAACCACCACAAACCTAGAGTCGCGGGTCGCCTTTTCTCGGAGAACTTCAATCGCATTATCTGGACTGGAATCGTTTACATAGATAATTTCGTAGTTAGGCGTTATCTGTGCCATTACAGCTGTAACTCGACGGTACATATCGTCTACCGAACCGGCATCATTATAGCAAGCGACAATTACGGAGATTTTTTTATTAGTCAACATAAGCCAGACTTTAGCAAATAAAAACGCCGGTTTATAGTTGACAAGCATTTTTTATTATGCTTATTATATCTAGGCAGTAGATCTTTGAATTCGGGGCGCGATAATGTTGACGAATCTGGAAGAGCAACAGATGATCGATTTGGCCAAAAAAATGGGCAGTCAATGGACGCCCGGACTTTACAACGCTTTGGCTCCTAAATTTGCTTTAACCGCGATCGAAACAGTATTTTTGAGAATGAAAGAGGATGGTTCTGCGGAGGTAGAGGTTTTATTGGCTAGGCGTCTGCACAGCGACGCTCATTATCCGAATCAATGGCACTCTCCGGGCACGATGTTGCGAGCCGTTGATGTTCCAGAAGAGACTGAGATGTATCTCGGGATTCCTGAGTTAAATGGTTTCAGAAAGGCCCTAGATAGATTAGTAAATAGCGAGCTCGGATTAAGATTTAAAGGAGAACCCCGGCAGGTTAAATCAATTCTGCATTTTACACCCCGTGGCCCGGAGGTAGCTCTGATTTTTCTTTGCGAACTTGATGGCGAACCTAAGTTTGGGGAGTTTTTCAGTGTTAATCAATTGCCTAGTGATCTCATAGAGCATCACTATCGGATTATCAAGGTTGCGGTAGATAATTTCAAGGAATAGTTTTTCTTGTGTACCTCTTAGCTGTCTTTCTAAAAACTAGGCATCACTTATGTGGTGCCGTTTAATTTATTTCTGACGATTTTTTCTTGCCATCATCGTCAAGCGGAGCTACCACCATGTTGGCATGAAATTCTTCTCGCGGCAGGAGGGGAATCATGTCTTCGATGGGCTTGCTTATGTATCGGCCATCGGGAGTTTTGACTGCTACCAGTTTCGGGATCAGTTTTTGTGATTCGTCTAAAATAACATCGCACACGACCGGGCCGGTGGCATTCAGAACTTTTTTAATTTTGGCTGCCAACTCGCCATGGTTTCTGATGGTTTCTGTTTTAATACCATAAGCCTTGGCGATTTTGAGAAAATTTGGCGCGGAATAGCCGGTTTCTTTTGCTGTGGCTTCGTACCTGGCGCCGAAGTAAACCTCTTGAAACTGTTTAATTATGCCGTAGGAGCGATTGTTCATTATAAAAATTTTAATAGGCAGCTTATTGTGTTTTATGGTTTGGAGTTCTTGTATATTCAACTGGAAGCCGCCATCTCCGTCTAAACAGATTATCGGGCACTTTCTATTGGCAAATGCGGCACCGATTGATGCCGGCAGGGAGTAACCCATTGGGGAGTTACCAAAAGCAGAAAATAATTGTTGGCCTCTTTTAATTCCGAACGCCTGTATCGTCCAGGTAAGATTCCCGCCCTGATCGGCGACCACAATGGCTTTGCTTGGTAGTTTTTCAGAGAGAGCCTTAACAAATACATAGGAGTTAACTGATCCTTTTTGTTCATGATATTCGGGCAGGACCGTTGGATATTTTTGTTTCCAAGCGTGACAACGTTTGAGCCAGTCTTTGTTGTATTGAATCTTTTTTGAAACAAGCGAACTGTTTATTTCGCTCAGAAAATCCTTAACATCGGCATGAACCGGAATATCGGCCACGACCCACTGTTTATCAAGCTCTGCCTTATCAATGTCCACTGTAATTTTGAATGCTTCTCTGGCAAAGGTTTTGGGTTGGCCGCCAGTTTGGCGAGTATCCAAACGTGATCCTAGGCTAATAAGGAGATCTGAATTTTGAACTGTAAAATTAGCCGCTCTGTTGCCGTAAACTCCGAACTGGCCGATGTATAGCGGATGATTGTGGGGTAATATATCTATTCCGCTCCAAGTTGAGACGACGGGCGCCCCTAGTTTTTTTATAAAAGTTGCGAACTCTTTTTTGGCTTTGCCAAGTTTTATGCCCGCGCCGGCAATTATTACCGGTCTCGTAGCTTTTCCTATTGCTGAAATTACCTTTTTGATTGTAGCCGAAGAAATTGTCTTAACGGGCTCCTTCAATTCGGACGGTTGGAAGCCTTTTAATTTTTTCGGATCTATTTCGGCGTGCTGGACGTTCATGGGAATATCTAGCCAAACGGGTCCAGGTCTACCAGATTTTGCCAGATAGAATGCTTTGTCCAGATAGTATTTTATTTGTTCTGGATCTTTGATTATAGCAGCAAATTTGGTTATCGGTTTGACGATTTCTATGATGTCGGTTTCCTGAAAACCAAGTTGGCGTATTTTGCGTTCACCCTTAGTTTCCCACAGATTAACTTGGCCGGTAATAAGTAACATCGGTATGGAGTCAAAATAACCGCAACAAACTCCGGTAATCAGATTTGTTGCTCCCGGACCGGAGGTGGCGACGGCGACACCTATGTTTTGAGTGACTCTGGAATAAGCTTCGGCGGCCATGGCCGCTGCTTGTTCGTGTTGCATGCAGACGTAAGATATTTTTTTGTTTTTCCCCAAGGAATCAACTATGTGGGCGCAGGCCCCGCCCGTGATTAAAAAGACGTCTTTAACGCCACGGTCAACGAGATATTGAGCTAGGTAATCTGTTAGTTTCATAGTGATGAGTCTGTTGAATAATGCCTTCTATCACCACTTGCAACCCCAGCGAGGCTGCTGCATTTCGTCAAAAGCGTGGATTCTGCTCGCAGTTAGTAAATTATACTGCTCGCAAACCGTGCAACCCACTCTTTTGACGATGCTATAAGGCATTATTCAACAGGCTCAGCTAGGCTGATCTAACTTGAGGTTGCTCCACGTTTTTAATATATTCTGAGAAAATCTTTTCCATGTAATTAATCATTCCATCGGTCATTCCGTGATGGCAACCGATGAGGAAGCCGTGTTTCATTATGTAATCCGCGTTTGAAAGTTCTGCATGAATTCTGCAATCAATGTTCATATATGCCGGATGGCGCAAAATGTTGCCGGCAAATATCGTTCTAGTTTGGATTTTATTTTCCTCAAGGTAGGTCAGTAATTCTTTGCGTACAATAGGTGATTCTGGCTTAATCGTCAATGGAAAGGCCAGGAAGTATGCTTCGGCTTGTTTGTGGACATTGGGCAGGAAGAAATGACGCTCATATTTGCTGAAAAAATTACAGAGCCTTTTAAAGTTGTGGGTTCTTGTGGCGTTAAATTTGGGCAATTTTTTCAGTTGCTCAAGACCGAACGCGGCCTGGATCTCAACGGCCTTGAAATTAAAAGTCTGTCTGACATAGGTAAACTTACCATCAAAGTCGACATCTCCGACTTGTGATGCGAACCTTGCTTCAATGTTGGTGTCGTGAGTGCCAGGTAGTTTGCGGCCCCAGTCGTTGAGCATACGGGCTTCTTCAATTAAGGCCGGATCGTTAACCATGACCATGCCGCCTCCCCCGGCTGCCGTAATATTGTGAGCGGCGTAGAAACTGGTGGTGGTAATGTCGGAGTATTTGCCGGTTGGTTGTCCTTTGAAGCGGCAGCCTATGGTATCACAGGCATCTTCTATAAAAATAAGATTATTTTTTTTGCAGATTCTGCTCAAGCTGGCCATGTCATTAACGTTACCGATAGCGTGAGAAATGAATATAGCTTTAGTTTTTTTAGAAATGGCTTTTTGCACTCCCGCTATATCAATATTATAAGTGCCGATATTCGAGTCAACAAAAACAGGGGTTAGACCTTTTTGGACTATTGGGGCCAGTGTTGCAGGGAATGTGCAGGCCTGGGTTATCACTTCAGAACTGGGCGGCAGGTTGGCCAATTCCATTGCCAGTACATTCGCAGAAGTGCCCGAATTAACAAACAGGCCATATTTTTTACCGAATAAATTAGAAACTTTATTCTCAAATTCCTGTGTGTATTTGCCTGCTCCAAGCCAACCTTCTTCTAGGGCTTTTTGTACAGCTTTTATTTCTTGCTTGCCGAAAATTGCTTTAGTATAAAAAACCCTGTCTACGCCAGGCTTGAATCTTTTTGAATTCATAAAATCGTTTTTAAATTAACATACTAGCCCAAAGGCCGTAAATCTTGACATTGCCCCAATATCTATTTGTGGCCTATCTTTTTAGTTTAATTCTTTTGTAGATAATAACTTCCTGGTCAGGGGCATATTCCTCTTTTATTATTTCCACGGCTTTAAAATTATTTTTTACATACTCTTCTATGTAAAGATAGACAGCATTGCTGTTAGTTTCTTTGATCCAATCAAGGTTTGGATAGTCTGGCAGTTTGTATGCTATGTCAACTTTATTAATTTTTTCGCTAAGCGATTTTAAATGTTCTTCTCCATAGATTTTTGATGGAGAAAAAAGATAAACGTCGGTCAAGTAACCGCCAAACGGTTTATAGCCGGCTAGACGGGCGACAACTGGGTACGCACCCAACACCAATACAGGATTTTCCTTTGTGAGGCCGGCGTTTATCAGGCCTTGTGCTATTTTCTCTGGGAGTTTAGCCGCCGATTTATGGTTGTAAGATTTTTGCATTATCACTCTTTCTTCTCTGGTAAAGCGATAAAGATTTGGCAGTATAAATATAATCAAAAAAAACAAATAAGCAGGAGTACGTTTATACTTTTTAAAATTAAAATTAGCGATTAAAAATGCCAGGACCAGGGCGTACAAAGTAAAAAACGGTGCTTGATGATTAGTACCGCCAAAGCCAGTGGTCATCGTCGTGGTGATACTCAAGATAAATGAAGCGATAATTAGCTCAATAGCTAGCCTATTCTCATCGTATATTTTTTTTAACGACATTTTCAGTCCGAGACCCGAGGCTACAAAGTTTTTATAGAAATAGGGGATAGCCAAAACATAAATGAGCCAAAAAAGCGGCAAATAAACATATCTTAATTCTGCCAATCCAGTATGGAAGGTGGCGACTATTTTTCTTGCGATGCCAAGGATCGGATGGGAGCTAAGATAAAGCAGCTTGGGTATTTCAAAAAGCCAAATGCGAGCTTGATTTAATAAGTCATGGCCCGGCATGTAAAAAAGTTTTAACAGTACGATGGCAGCAACCACGGAGCCAACGAAGAACGGTAGTGCCAGTTTCAGCGCCAACCTACCCGCGTGGCCAAAACCATTTTTATAAACATTGAATAATAAATATCCCAGAATTAAAATCGGCGGCAAGACGTGTACTTGGCGGCCGACAAATACCAATCCGAACAAAATACCTGACAAAATCAATGCGGTGCCATGCCTTTGTATCGAGTAGTTGCCATGCCGCTCTGACCAAGCTGTTTTTAGCAGAATAAAAACGCTTATTAGCTCCAGCGTGTGATAAAAAAGTGGTACCTCCATTTCGCGGCCGGGATCAAATTGTCTGGATGATATGGATAAAAAAGTTATTATTGCCACTAGCGCCGACTTCTTGGGCGACTTGCTTATAAAGAGCGATAAAAAATAAATGGTTAATGTGTAAAGAGAATATAAAAAAACCGACGCCAAATAGCGATTAGCAAAATCGCTTAAGCCTAGTTTGTACACAATTGAAAATAAAAGTGGGAAAACCGGAACTCTGTAGTCAAAAAAATCAACGAGGAATTTGTGGCCGCTGGATAAGAGGTACGATATGTCCAAATAAAAAGAGACGTCCCCGCCTATTATTGAGAATTTGTCAAAATAAAACACGCCTGCTATCAGGGCTATGATAATCAATAAAAAGAAACTATTTCTTGAGTAGTGATGCAAAAAAGACATAGGCACTGTCGGGTAGCAGGCTAGTTAGTCGCATGAATGCGGTTGATATAAAAGGGAAGAAATATGAACCAGATCTTTTCTCAAAAACTGAAACTATAAAACGCGCTGCGTCTTCTGGCGACGATACCAAAGAAATTTTTTTGCCCCACCACATGTCGGTGGCGATGGGTCCGAAATGAACAGTTGAAAACCTGATGCCGGTTTGGATGAAACTGACTCTTAATCCCCGGAATGCCATGCTTAGAGCTGCTTTTGTGGCAGCATAAGATACGGTGCCTTTGTGTGGGCGATAGGCTGCCGTAGAGGAAATACCCACAAATAGTCCGCCCTGCTTTTTCAGAAAATCAGGTAAAAACTCAGAAATCCAAAATAATGGTCCGTCCAAGTTGGTTTTTACGGTTAAGTGAGCTTCGTTGAAAAGCAGGCCATTATTTACATCCCTTTGATGTACTGCCGCATTAAGTACGACAACATCAGGAATGAAATTTGCCTCGCGCATCAGCTTGGCCGTATTGCGCATTTCTTCGATATCGGAAAGATCACAGGCGGAAATTGTAAGTTTGGGCCCGAGTTCCTGTTTCAGTTTTTCCAACAAATCTTTTCGGCGCGCCAACCCCCAAACTTCGTAGCCTGACTTTACCAGTTGGGTGGCAAGGACCCGGCCGATACCCGCAGAAATTCCCGTAATAAAAATCTTTTTGTTGGTGCCTTCTATTTCCATTAAATTATTTTAACCTCAGGTAACGGAATAATAAACTTAGTCCCGGATTTAATAAGATCTTTTTCGCGCTCCATGAATCCGCCGATGAAGCTATAGGGCAGAGCAAGCAAATAGTCAGGTTTTGCGGAGCGCATTGCCGCCTCGTCTTTTATTGGAATGTCAGCGCCGATTATATATTTATCAAATTTAAAAGAATTGGAATCAGCGGCCGCTTCAATCAGATCATTGCCTATTCCGCAGTACTGAAGAATTGTATTGCCTTTGGTGGAGGCGCCGTAAATCCACACTTTCTTTTCTTGTGATTTCAACCTTTTGCATAGTGTTAACAGGTCATCGCGAGTTTTTTCTATGCGTTTGGTAAAATTTGTGTAAGTCGTTGGATTGTAGATTCCTATTTTTTCTTCATTTTTTAGTTCCTGACGATAGCGGGCGGTTTGGGGATATTTGTGGTTGCCTTTCTTTTTCACGAACAATCGGAAACTGCCCCCGTAAACGTCGTTTAAGGTTACGTCGAATATTTCCAGGCCCACCTTTTCCATAATCCACCTCACGTGGTCCGTGCCATAATATCCGACATGCTCGTGAACAATATTGTCGTACATGTTTGTCTTGATCATGGCCGGCAGGTGAGCCATCTGAATTACCCAAATGCCGTCTTCGGCCAAGCAGGAGGCGACATCTTTTGAAAATTGAACTGGATCTGATAGGTGATAAAACATCGCGATGCTTAAGACGAGCTTAGCCTTTTTGTCTGTCGCTGATTTATAAGTGCGCTCATTAAAAAAATCATTTACCGTTTTAAATCTGTCTGAGCTAAAAACAGGTTTTATATTTTTGGCGGCGTCAATGCACAAGAGGTCGCACGTCGTGTCTTTCAAATAAGACAAGAGGGTACCATCGTTCCCACCGATATCAAGCACTAGGTCGTTATCTTTTAAGCTGACATATTCGAGGGCGCTATCAAGAACATTTTTTAGAATTTTGGGCATTGAGGAATTCGTTGAGCTGGTGAACGGATACTCCTCATACATTTTTGACATATCCAAGGAGTGGCCCAGCTGTAAAACGCCGCAGGTGTCTGCTTTTTTTTCACACAGAACCAAATCTAAGGGATGTTTCCTTAAGTTTTGGCGGTAATTAAGATCCCGCGGAAAAATAGAGGACAAGTATTGTTCTCCCAGATCAATGCAGGGGATTAAAGAAGTATTGTCGCAGAAGCGACATTTGGTTATTTTTACACTGTGCATATTATCGTAATTAAATTTTTCCCCTCATTTCATCCAAATATTTAAACACCTTTTTTGCGTCTGGGAAATCAGGGTCAGGACTTTGAATTTCTTGTATTTCAGGTGATCCCTCGAATTCGCTTGGGGTTTTGAGGTAGTCGGCTATTTCGCGTATGCTGATGGTATTTCTGGCGCCAACTTCTTTTATTCCGCCTAGATCTAGATGAGAGGCGATATAGTCTCCGATAAAATCAGTGCTGGCGAATGGATATCTGCTTTCTCCTGCAACATGCGTTTTCTGACCTTTTAGTATGTCAATTAAAACACCCTTTTTCAGCCCATCTCCGAACATTGAACTAAGGCGTATAACAAGATTGTCGCCGTGGTTACATAATGTTTCCGCGAGCAGTTTGTGCCTTCCGTAAATTGTGTCCGGCTGATACCTGACTGATACGGTGCTTATTTGAACAAATTTATCGAAGGTGCAGCCGTATAGTATGTTGGCAGTTTTCTGGACGGTTTCAACAAAGTCTTTATCCGGATTATTATTTGCCCAAAATCTTGCCCCCGGCATGGCTGCGTTTATTACTATGTTGTAAAACTTGCCGATGCTCGAAGGGTAATTATCGCGGGTAACAGGAATAACCCGGTATTTTCCGGCTGTAAGTAGGGACGAGTAAATTTTACTTCCAACGAATCCGTTGGCACCGAATACCGCCACCGTCAGCATGTTATTTTATTAGTAAGCCCTTTTTAGATAATTTTTTAGATTTTTTGTCCTCAAATATACTTTCCCTGACGATAGGAACCTTGCAGTCGTCCCAGGGCTTGGTAAGCAGTGCGATTACGGTCATATTGGTAATGGCATAAATCGCGTGAGTAATTCCTGGTGGAGTTCTGACACAAGAGCCTTTACTAAGATGAATTATCCTCTCTTCCTTGCTTTTTTTGTCGCGGGTAACGGCGATTCCTTGGCCCTCAACTATTAGAGAATATTCTACGAATTCTGGATGATAGTGATTACCTCGTGTTGCTCCGGGAGTAAAATATAATAAATTAAACTCTTTGATAGCGTCTTGCGGAACCCAAGTAAAAATACCCCCTCGGCCATCTTTGACCGTGTCTACGTTACAGGTCGGGAAGAAAGCCTCCATTTTTTCATTGGAGAGTTTAATTATTTTGGCCTTTTTAGGCATTTTAATCATGTAATGAAGTATAAATCTTTTTCAGCCATAAATACAAGCCAGTGTTGTTTTTTGGCATAAGGCTGTTAATCTTAAGAAGTGCGTGAAAAAACAAGCGGTTTTTCTTCTTTGGCCGAAGAAACAAAAGGAAAAATATCGGAGCGTCAGCGTCTATTTAGTTTTGCTGTGGCAATTTTTTTATTTGCTCTAACAATAAGATTAGTATACATAAATTTTGGGCTTTCAGTCGAAAATCTTATAAGCGATGAATATTACGGCCATCGTTTTGTAACAACCGTTGCTTCAGGTGAAAACCCTTTTGACCGCATGATAAGTTATTATCCTGGCGGTTCTGTTTTGTTCGAGTCGCCGTTTTTAATTTTATCCGGTTTGTACGCGGTACTCGATTCGAAGTCTCTAAATACGGAGATTCTTAAAAAGTACATTCTGACTGAAAGTCCGGGATTGTTTATTTTAGCATCACGGGTAGCGTCCGCGGTGGCTGGTGCGGGCATTGCAGTACTTGCATTTTTTATAGCATTTATCCTTCTTGGAAAAAGAAAAGAGTCTCTTCTTGTGGCAAGCTTCGTTGCAATTGATGTACTGGGCGTTAGTTACAGCCATTGGGCCAAGCCGCATATTGTCATGAACTTTTTGGGTTTGGGTGCCCTGCTGTTGTCAATAATTTTCGACCAAACTAAGAAAACAAAATTTCTTTGGTGGTCGGCTTTTCTCGCCGCGGCAGGTCTCGGTACCCATATGCCGGGGTTGCCCTATTTATTTTTCCCTGTTTTGGCATGGTTCCGTAACCGTAGTTGGGTGCCAGCCAGAACCGTCCTCTCCGTATTAGGACTAGGCACGCTTACCACGCTCTCTTTTTATGCTTTTAATGCTCCGGGAACTATTCAAATGCTCCGCAACTCACTTGCAGGATTCCGTGACGTGGGGGCGCTCGCAGAGGCCGCTCCGGCTATGGGCCTCGAGCGATTCTTTTTTCCTTTTACAAATCTTTGGGAACTTGAGCCGTCTCTTGTTGTTTTGAGTCTGTTGGCGGTTGTTTTACTTGTCATTTCCAAACCATTCAAAATCAACTACTTCTTTTATGTTTTAGTAGGCACTGCAATCTCATACACCGAGCTCATCACCGTTGCCGCAATGCCTCATGTTTCCCGCTGGCTTATTCCATGGTCGCTTTTTCTTACTTTATTTTCTATTATCGTCATTCTTAGGAGGGCTAGAGACGCTAGTAAGATTGTCCGTGCTGCCCTTTATTCGGTAGTTGCTCTTGCATTATTGTGGAACGGTATCCAAACCGGACGCTGGCTCACGCTTCTAAAAACAACCACTTTTGAAGAGGCGAGAGTGTGGGTTATGGAACAGCGTTCCGAAACTAGAATTTTGGGTACGGAACTTGATCTTAATCTACCGCTAACGCAACAAACAGCCAGGTTGCTGATTAAAAAATACATCGATAGCAGCAATTCTCCGCGGAAAGATTTTAGTTTCTATGTTTCCGAGCCGCAAGGCAAAGAAGCCCGCTTTAACTATGTATTCAATCAGTATCAAGATGCCCCGGAAATTCTTTGTGATTCTTCCGAGTCGATTCTAAAATTTGATTACATAATTTTCCCTTACGTGACATTGGAAGAAAGAGAGGCGCTGATTAATTGTATTAAAAAGCAAGCCCCCAAGGCATATCTTGTAAAAAACTTTGGTCCGCCGGATGATCAATTGCCGGTGCTGAGAGAGTTTGACAACCCCACTTCGTGGCGTTCGTGGTGGCAAGTAGGAGTATTTGGTAAAAAAATTGCTGTGATTGCGCCTCATTAATCATGGAAAGAGATATTTATTCAAAACTCATTGCTATTGTGCCGACATACAATGAACGGCAGACGATAGGCCTTTTGGTCAGAGCTTTTTTTGACGTTCTGCCGTCGGCTTCTATGCTTGTGGTGGATGATAATTCTCCGGACAAAACAACGGAAGAGGTTGCCAGCTTGAAAAATGAGTTTCCTCGACTGGATTTTTTACTAAGAACTAGCGATAGGGGATTTGGCAGGTCTTACCGAGATGCTTTGATTAAACTCGTTGGCGACGATCGTTACGATACAGTAGTCATGATGGATGCCGATTTTTCACACGATCCGAAATATATTCCGGGTATGTTTGATAAGTTGTCGCAATGCAAATGCAAGGTTGTAACTGGTTCAAGATATGTAAGTGGTGGAGGAGCTGAGGGCTGGGGCTGGAAGAGGGTTTTGTTGAGTCATTTAGCAAGTTTCTATCTCCGCTTAATACTCGGCGTGCCGGTGAGGGATGTAACTTCCGGTTTTTTTGTTTTTAATAAGAGCGTATTGGCCTCGATAGATTTAGTCTCGCTTCATTCAATGGGCACAGCCATTTTGGTGGAACTAAAATACAAACTTTTCAAAGCTGGCCACAAGATTTATGAATATCCGATTGTTGTTGTTGATAGGACGCAAGGCCAGTCTAAAATATCCAAGAAACTTATTTGGGAATCTCTCAAGCTACCACTTAAATTAAGATTTTCACGTCTTAAGTAAAAGTTAAATAATTCTTGACTTTTTTAATGAGCCACAGTAATGTTTTTGTAACAATCGTATGGAAATTTATTCACTAATACAGGCCCGAGGCGGATCCAAGGGTGTTCCTAAAAAAAACCTTAAGCTTTTGGGTGGTTACCCGTTGATCGCATATTCTGTTATGGCCTCTAAGCTTAGCAAGCACATCAAAAGAACCATAGTTTCTACTGATTCGCCGGAAATAGCGGAAGTAGCTAAGAAATACGGTGCTGAAATACCATTTTTGCGTCCGGCAGAATTTGCCCAAGATCGTTCAACTGATCTTGACGTTTTTGCTCATACTGTTGAGTGGTTAGATAAAAAAGAGGGCAAGCTTCCAGATTTTTTAGTTCAATTTAGACCCACGACACCGTTGCGAGAGCCTGTGTTAATCGACGAGGCCATCGAAAAAATTATGGCTAACCCCGGAGCAACCTCTTTACGCTCAGCGCATAAGTTGGCTGAACCGCCGCATAAAATGTTACAAATTAGCACTGCCGGTTTTTGGACGGGATTCTTTCCAAATGATCCACGGCCCGAGTATTATAACTTGCCGCGTCAGACGTTCCCCGATGCCTACCACCCGAATGGTTACGTTGATATTGTAAGGCCGGATTTTATTAAAAATAATCCTGGCTTATTTCTTGGTTCTGTGGTTTTGGCATTCAATACCCCGTTTACTGTAGAGATTGACCGTCCGGAAGATTTTGAATATTTGGAATATAGTTTTCAAAAACAGCCAAGTCCGTTGCACGAGCATCTTATAAAAAACTTTCCGAAAGAAAAAGAGTAGCCGCAACAAATTTTTAGTTATCTGCTAGTGTCTAGTCTAGCAATTTTAAAAATAAAGGAATACAAATTATGCCATTACTAAACTGGCTCTGGCCTATTTCATCCGGGGCTTGCGATGCATCTGCCCGTATTGCAATTAAAAAAACCGACGCCCATGGGCTTGTACTTAACGGGATTGGGTTATTGATTGGTTTCCCGGTTTTTCTTGTTTGGCTTTGGATTGTCGGAATGCCAGAAATAAAACCACAATTTTGGAATGCCGTAATTTGGCATGTTCCGATGTATGTTGCCATCCTGATTTGTACCGTTGAAGCTCATAGAGCGGGTACAATGCTAAAGACAATGCCGTTTGCAAGCCTGACTCCTGTTTTTTTGCTAATTACCAGTCCGATGATGGGGGGCGGCAACCCAACTTTTTGGGGAGCGATTGGGATTGCGATCACGGTTGTTGGGTTATACAGTTTGAATATAGAAAGGGGACAAAAAAATATTTTCGTTCCCCTTAAGCTTATATTTACCGAACGAGCCGCTCAATTTATGTTCGGCGCAACTCTAATTGCCGCATTAAGTGCGAATCTCGATAAAACAGCCATATTGAATTCAAGTCCTGCGTTTTATCTTCTCATTGACCACACGGCGGTAGCTTTCATTTTGATAGCACTGATCTTTTTGCGCTTAGCTATTTCTGGCCAACTTACCTACAAAAACTCAAGATCTGAAATTGTTACCGTTGGATATTCAGATGTGAAAAAACAGATTTTTTCTTTAAAGGAATATAACGCTTTTGTTTGGTACGGATTATTTAATGTTTTTACCGGATTGTTTCACAGCATCGGATTGACTTTTCTGCCGCACGTTCCTTATTTTATAACTGGCAAAAGGGTTGGGGCTATCATTTTTGCTCTTATTTTCGGGTTATCTATGTGGTATTGGGAAAGAGTCGGCAATATCGATCCGAGCAAAAGAAGATTTAGCCGCGAGGCGGATAATCTTAGTTGGAGATTGGCTGGGACTTTTCTGGTTGTGGTGGGCATGTCAATCGTGATTCTTTACGGCAAAGCCGAGAGTGCTTTATAAATAATAGAGCGTCAATTGTGGCGCTTTTTTGTTAGAGTTTACATAATTTTATTTTTAATGTAGTCTTATTCCATGTCGAGCTATCAATTCCATCTTACACCTCAAAAAGTCCCACACGTTAAAACAAAGTTTAGGACCATAAAGACAAAAATTCCTGCTCCGGAGACCCTCAGTCTTATTCAGGAAACCAAAAAATATGGTCCGAACTTAATGCACGGACAGTTACCGGTTGCCTGGAATAAGGCTATTGATTTTAATGTTTTTGATAAAGCAGGCAATAAATGGATAGATTTTACTTCAACCATCTTTGTGGCTAATGCCGGTCACGCCAACCCAAGAATTAAGAAGGCCATAAAGGACCAGCTTGATAGTGACCTGCTGCACTCTTACAATTATCCAACGGAACCGAGAGTAAAATTTTTAAAAAAGCTTCTGCAGATGTCGCCCTCTTTTTGTGAGAAGGGTCTTTTATTTTCTGCCGGAACTGAATCAACAGAGGCTGCGATTCAGCTAATGAAGATGTACGGACAGCACAAGTTAAAAGACAAAGCCAGAATAGATATTATTTCATTTCAGGGTAATATGCACGGAATTACTATGGGAGCGGAAATGATGAAGGGCAACCCCAAAATTTTGGAGGTCTACGGTTTTTCCGATCCACATGTTTATAGATTGCTGTTTCCTTATCCGTGGGAAAGCGGGGGAGATAAAAAATACGATTGGAAGGCCAGGTTTTATAAAGACATCGAAAACTTGAAGAAAAAAGGAATGAGAATTAATAAGGTATGCGGTTTTATGATTGAGGCATATCAAGGCTGGGGCGCCTTATTTTATCCGAAAACCTATATTCAGGAATTAGAAAAATTTGCCAAAAAGAACAAAATTTTAATTACGATTGATGAAATTCAAGGTTGTTGCGGCCGTACCGGAAAAATGTTCGTTTTTGAACATTACGGTATCAAGCCGGACCTTCTGTGCGTGGGCAAGGGGTTGAGCAGTAGTTTGCCACTCTCGGCCGTTATCGGCAGAAAGGACATATTAAATCTTCCGGAAATATCCGGTTCTTGGCACAGCACTCATTCCGGAAATCCCGTGTGTTGCGCTGCGGGACTGGCTAATCTGGAAGAAATTGAGGCCAGAAATTTAGTAAAAGAATCAGCAAGAAAGGGGAAAATACTTTTCGGCGGTCTCGATGACATGAAAAAGAAATATCCTAAATTGATTTCTCACATTTTTGGAAGTGGTTTACTGGCAGCAATTTTATTTAAACATCCTAAAACTGGCCAACCCGAAAGTGAATTTCCTACTAGAGTTTGTGAGTTAGCCATGCAAAAAGGATTATTGATGGTTCACACTGGTCGTGAATCAATCAAAATCGCTCCGCCTCTTACAATTCACGATGCGGCGTTAAGGGAGGGCTTAAAAGTTTTAGAGGAGTCCATAGAAGAAATTATACAAGAAGAAAGTAGCTACCGATAAAAAATGATTTATTCAAAACTGGGTATGACAAATTTAAAAGTTTCGCGTCTTGGTCTTGGTACGGCCGAGATTGGTTTTGCTTATGGTATCGGACCGCGATCTTTGCCTTCGGAAGATGAGGCCATTAAACTTCTTAACAGCGCGGTTGAACTGGGTATAACATATTTTGATACCGCTAGCCTGTATGGTCTTGCTGAAGAACGGATAGGAAGATCGGGCATACTTAAAAACCGTGGCGTTGTGGTGGGCACTAAGTGTGGTAACTTTTTAGATAAAAAATTAGATCTATCTCCTGAAGAAATGAAAAAAACCATCGGGCAAGAGATAGGGGCAAGCTTAAAAAACCTAAAAACCGATCATCTTCAACTGTTGTTATTTCATGGCGGTACCCCAGAGCTTATAATAAATTCTGGTTTAATGGACTTTATGCAAAAAATGAAAACCGATGGTACTATCGGGTACATTGGCATTAGCACGCGCGGCGAAGAAGCGCCGATAAAGGCAATTGAAAGTGGCGTCTTCGATGTCGTCCAGACGGCGTATAGCATTTTAGACCAAAGAATGAGAGAGAATGTTTTGTCTGCGGCAGAGAAAAAAGGCGTAGGCATAATAAATAGATCGGTTCTGCTAAAAGGTAGCTTGACCCAGGCTGTTAAATATTTGCCAGCTGGCCTAGAGCTACTTATGCAAAATTCTGCCAAAGCGGAGACTATTGCCGTAAAAAACGGAATGGATCTGCCAACCTTGGCGATAAGATTTGCGATTTCAAATAGTTCAATTTCAACGTCTCTAGTCGGTACAAACCGGTTGGATAATTTGAGTAAGTCTGTGGCAGCCGTTGAATCTGGGGCGCTTTCAAATGAAATATTGGCCGAACTTTATGGATTAGGCATTTCTGACCCAAAACAAGTTGACCCCGCCCTTTGGCCGCCACTCTTGTAATAAGCAATACCCGAATAGACCACGGTTTATTGCTGGCTATTGACAATAGCGCTCCCGAATGCCATCTTTTTGATATTGTTGTTTTGAAAATTTTAATTTTGGAGGTAGAAAGTGGAACAAATAAGTCTGAGCAATTTAGCATGGGGAATTAAGGCGGTTATTTCTGACGTTGATGGCGTATTTACTGACAATCGTGTTCTTGAAGGGGCGCCCTATAAAGCTAAGTGGCGGAGTTATTACGATGGTCAGGGCGTCTCATTACTTAGGGCTATTGGCATTCGTGTTTGCCTGATTACTAATGAGAAAGGTGACTCCGCAAAACACATTGTGGATGTGGTAGAAAAATGGAATAATCTTCCGTCTTCGGAAAAAACTCCTGGCGATGGCGGTTGGCATCATGTGAAACTATATCCTGGTATGGGCGGAATAAAGAAAGTAATTGCGGCCGAAGAGTGGCTCAAAGAAATTGGGATATCGTTCGAACACTGCGCTTTCATGGGCGATGATTTAGTAGACGCCCCTCTTTTGCAGAAAGTATCCTTGCGTGCCGCGCCAATTAGTGGTGATCCGGCAATAAAAAGAATGGCTCATTTTGTATCTGAAAGAGTCGGTGGCATGGGAGCTTTCCGTGATTTCGCTAACTTCATTCTAGAGGCTCGAGGAATTGATCCGCTATCCTTGTCGCCGCAATAAAATTAAAAACCCTGGGTTTCAGGGTTTTGTTTTTTATAATTTGCATGCTTGATTCAGTATCATTACTGCCTCATCCGATCTTCTTTGGTGCTCTTCGGTGCCAATCGGCATTTCTCCTCGTAGAAATAATAATATCTCTTGGCGTTGTTTTTCTAGCGCATGAGGTGATTCGTCAGACGTATTTATGTAAAGAGGCGTGTAGTGAACGGGCGGAATCTCTATTTGTTTGGCGCCGCGCAGAAAGCCTTCAGAATCAAATACACTGGCATTAGATTTATTTCCGGAGACTTCTAATTCGCGTAGGCGATATTGGATTCTTCGTCTCACAGTTTCTAGGTTACAGTAAAGGTAAATACAGCGAAAATCTATTTTTATGGATTGCTTAGATGGTGGCAGGTCATCCCTGTTGGCCTCCTCTTTCTCGATAGTTTGCAAATACCAATTTGCGCTGTCGATCATTTCAACGAATGGTTTTTGGTGGGCCTCTCTGGTAAGCATTACCGATTCAAGAAACATGGCCGGTGGCCGTTCAATAATCAGCCTCCTTTTTACTTCAAATCTTGTTGCCTCATTCTTAAAAATATGTTCGGTTTTTGTAATGTCAGTATCGCTCTTGTTTCCCCAAAGAAGTTTGCGGATGTCGTCCATGGCTACCGTTTGGGCATTTTGGAATTCAGAAAGACCCATTGCCCAATTTCTGAAAAAAGATTTACCGCTAAAAACCAGTCCCGAAAAAACCACAACCAATAAGCGGTTGTTACCTTCCATCTACTGCCTCCTTTTGCGTGTTAAGATATAGGATCTAATGACCTGCTCACGCGCAAAATCTGCTTGTGGAGATTCGTCCGAGGTATCTATTTTTACAAAAGGATAGTAATTACCCGGTGGCTCAAATCCATGTTGTCCTTTGCGAAATTCAGAAATCGTAACCAAACCTCCCCCGGTTTGATCTAAGCCCTTCCTGCGACTTGTCAGGCGTTTAATACTGGTGGCTTCATCGCAGGTCATCCAGAACACGCTTAAATTGATATTGACCAGCTTAAATTCAATAGCTTCCAGTGGTATTCTTGATTGACGCGCTTTTTGTTCGCGCAACTTTCTGCACATAAGAAGTTCGGTTTCCGAAATCATGCGCATGAACGGTAGTTGATGGGCACTTTGTGTAAGCATGGTCATATTGGCTATCACGACATCGACACCGTTAATTATGAATTGTTTTTTGATTTCTAGTAGAGTTATTTCGTTCTTAAGCAGATGATCGGCATCAGTCATATCTTCACTTTTGCCCCAATATTGCTTGCGGGCCTGAGAGATACCAATGAAAACAACTTTTTGGCTGGGACGTTCGGATCTGTATATCTCTGCTACCTTGTTAGCCCAAAAGTCCTTTCCGCTAGTACCAAGTCCGCAAAAAAGAACCACTTGTTTCATCGGCCCAGCTCCTCCCAAGTTTTCAAATAACCGATTTGCGTATATAATAGATGAGTTAAGGGCACATGTCAACTGGTCAACTGTTTCCTTGACTTCCGGTAGTATTTTCCTCTACAGTAAAATTATGCAAAAATTATCATTTAAGGTTTCAGAAAAGCTAAAATATATCAGGTTAATCGCTTTTGACTTTGATGGGGTTTTCACAAATGGATTATTTATGTTGAGTCAAGATGGCACGGAAAGCATTATTTGCAATCGAAGAGATAGCTGGGGCCTTAATGAGATGAAACGGTTGGGTATTAAAATGGTTGTAATTAACAAGGGGCTTGATCCTGCCGTGAGTAAGCGTTGTCAAAAACTGAAACTTGAGTATAAGTACGATGCGACCAAGGATAAACTTTCAATTCTAAAAGATGTGCTGGTACGAGAACAAGTAAAACCAGAATCAGTTCTTTACGTTGGCGACGACACGATTGATTTGCCGTGTTTAAAATATGCAGGTTTAGCAGTTACCGTGGCTGACGGAGCGTCTGAATGTAAAAAGGCCGCTGATTATATCACTGAGAAAAACGGAGGCCAGGGAGCCGTGAGGGAACTTTGTGAATTGATTGTGGTGGCCAAGGGAGGTCTTAGCCGAACATAAAACCATGAAAATTTCAAAAAAAAAACTTTTTGAAAAACTCCGTAGTCTAAGATTAATAGGATTTGATTTTGATGGTATTTTTACTGATGCAAAAGTAATTCTTAGCGAGAACGGCCTTGAGAGTGTTGTTTGCAGTCGACGGGACGGGTTGGGTATAAATGAGCTCCAGCGTCTAGGTATTAAATTAGTCGTTATATCAAAAGAGCCAAATAAAATCGTGGCTACCCGCTGCGCTAAATTAAAAATCGAGTGCGCTCACGGGGTTGATCACAAGCTGTCATTATTTAAAAAAATCCTTGACCGAGAGAAAATTAAACCCAAATACGCGGCTTTTATGGGGGATGACTTTAATGATCTAGAATGTATGCGCTATGCCGGGGTTGCCCTAACAGTCGCTGATGCTTACCATTTGAATAAAAAAGTATCCCACTATATTACTCAAAAAAACGGTGGTCACCACGCCATAAGAGAGGTGGCGGATATGGTTGTAGAAGCGCGAGAAGGAAAGAGGAATCAAAAAGCCGCTTTTAATGCGGCCACACCTCTCATTTTATAAACTCGGTAGGGACTTTACTAATTACTACCTCCCTCTGGATAATGTTTTTTGCCATGCAGTAGTAAGACCCGCTATCTCATCTGCCGTTGAAGCGAATCGTAGAGCGCGGAGGTGCTCTTTTTTAAAATAAGAACCGAATATCTTCTGACACGCCTTGAGATTATTGGGAGCAAAACTCTCGTGAGCAATAATAAGTTTTTGGCGTTGTAGACTTGGAAATCCCTTTTTTACTAAATCTTTGTTAATGTGCATAACCCTGTGGAATACAGTAAGGAACTTGGCTTGGGTCCCCAGTCCTCCCTGGAAAAACACGGCGACATCAAGGTCTTCACATGATTGAGCATTTCTAGCCTCAAAACGTCCCGGAAATGTTTTCAGTATGGTTGTTTTGGTTTGTTCAGTAGTTCTCCCTGGCATAAAAGTATAAGCACATGAGACGGCATCTGGCTTTTGTTCTCGGGCCCTGTGTACTCCTATGGCCGCAGCTTCAGGAACACCATTGGGCCCACCGTTTGTCATAATGGTATGGCCCTGAAGAGCCAAAAGGCATGCTGTCTCTTGAGCAATTCTTCGCACTTCTTCAGTTGCTTGCTCGCCAGTGCCAGTAATTAGGATGTTTAGCCGCCTTGTGGTTTCGGGTCGGGCGGCGTTTTGTTTGGCTGTCACTATAAGATCGCAAACCTCACGTACGGCTCCTTCTCCCCCCCCCTTTTGAGTTACATAGCTGGCAATCTTTTTAATATCTTCGATCCCGTCAGCAACGCATACCGGAACGCCGACGATGTTCATAACGCCAAAGTCACTCATGTCGTCACCGACAAAGCAGACTTCCTGAAGGCTAATTTCCGGAGATTCTTTTTGAAGCCACTCTGTCAAACTCATCACCTTGTCTTTAGTCTGAAGGCAGGGAATATTCATCTTTGAGCATCTTGCTTGTACATAGCCGCTTCTTTGGCCTGTTATCATCACGACCTTCAAATCAATTTCTGGCTTTCTTACCAAATCTATGCCTTGGCCGTCCCTGTGGGAAAAGCGTGCAATTTCTACAACTGAATTATGCGGCCTACCCTCATATTGTTGCGAAGATTTAGGGTCCATAATAACGCCGGTTTCAATGTAGGCAGGCGTAAGAACCCCGTCGCAATCTAGGGCTAGCAACCTAACTCTCCTAAACTTATCCAATAGTTTTTCGTCCATATTTTTACTTTTCCTTGAAATTTACAAAAATACCCAAGCCTATAATACATATAACAATTATGCTTAAACAAATCAAGATCTTGGTCGGCCATTGCCAAATATGTTCCTTAGTGTATTATTCAATTTGTTAGCACACAAAGTCAAATGAAAACGTTTTGTGTCAACGCACAGAAATAATATGAATAAAAATACGCTAAAACAGTTTGACTTACAGAAACAGATATGTGTTATAACCGGTGGGGCAGGGTTTCTTGGTGTGCAGCATGCTGAAGCGTTGTTAGATGGCAATGGCAGAGTTGTTCTGATTGACGTAAACCAAGCCAGACTTCAAGAAAAAGTTGTTCAGCTCAAAAAAGGGTATCCCCGCAGAGTTTGGGGTTATCAGCTGGATATTACTGATGAGGCCGCAGTTAAAAAAGTGGTCAATAAAATTGAAAAAGAAGTCAGGCCGATTGGAGTTTTAATTAATAATGCTGCCAATAATCCGCAGGTTGGCCAGGGTCAGAAGGATTTTTCTCGACTTGAACTTTTTCCAAAAGATGTTTGGCAAAAGGATTTTGACGTTGGCGTTACCGGAGCATTTCTTATGAGTAAATATATAGGTCCCTTAATGGCTGAAAGGGGAGTGGGTGTTATTCTCAACGTTGCTTCAGATTTGGGTGTAATCGCGCCCGACCAGAGACTTTACAAAAAGGATGGACTCAAAGCGAGCCAGCAGCCGGTAAAGCCGATTACCTATTCTGTTACCAAGCACGCTCTGATCGGTTTAACCAAATACTTGGCTACTTATTGGGCGGATATGGGCGTTAGAGTAAATTCTATTTCGCCGGGCGGGGTTTATAACAACACTCCAGAGGATTTTGTTAAAAAACTGACCACTTTGATACCTTTGGGCCGTATGGCCCAAGCGGATGAGTATAAGGCCGCAATTTTATTTTTGTGTTCCGATGCCTCATCTTATATGACCGGGGCTAACCTTGTAATTGATGGAGGCAGAACGTGTTGGTAAGAAAATGAACAAAAAACATTCAACCGGTATAATGCAAGGCAGACTGACCCCGCCAAAAGGCAGGGGAATTCAGTTTTTTCCTTTTGATGGTTGGCAGAGTGAGTTCGAAAAAGCCCAAGGCCTGGGCCTAAATGATATAGAATTTATTTTTGATCTAGACCAATACGAGAGCAATCCTCTCTGGACAGACGGCGGTGTGTCCGAGATCCAAAGCTTGATTAATAAGAGCGGCGTATTAGTTAATAATATTTGTGGCGACTTCTTTATGCGTCGCCCGTTTTTTAGAGTCGAGGAAAATGTACGAAAAGAAAATGTAGAAGTTTTAAAAAAACTAATTGTTAGCGCGTCAAATATAGGTGCCAGAAATGTCGAGATACCGATTTTAGACAATTCGTCTCTGAAAACCAAAGAGGAAGAGGACATATTAGTAAGATCCTTAACGGAATGTTTAGAGACCGCTCGATCTAATAATATTATTCTGTCTGTTGAGGCTGATTTGCCACCGGTAAAACTTCTGAATCTTTTAAAAAAGTTTCCTGGCCATCAAGTCAAGGTGGTTTATGACAGTGGCAATAGTTCTGGCCTTGGCTATGATCCTTACGAGGAAGTTACTACGCTTGGCGATTTCATAATCAATGCTCACATAAAGGATAGAGTTTTAGGCGGTGGCACGGTTTCACTGGGCACGGGTTCCGCTGATTTTGATAAATTGTTTACTGGGTTAAAAAAAATAAATTATCAAGGAGCTTTTACTCTTCAGGCGGCTAGGGGTTCCGATGGTAATGAATCAGAAACCACAAACACATACCTAAACTTTTTGGCGCCATATCTGGCCGGGTTAAGATCCTACTGATTTGTCAGATATTACCAGAAATGATACTTTTAAAAGGCACGCAGGTGCCTTTTTTGCATACATTTTTGTAATATATTCGTCATACACTAATAGCCAATTTCATGGTAATTTTAAAAACTGCGTTTAGAAACTGGAATAACTTTCTTTTAAAAAGTAATTTTGTTCGTAGGCTAATATTTGCCCAGCATAAGTTATTGCCAATGCCGCTTGGGGTTTTTGATGTTATTTTCCGTTCAGGTTTGCTACGCCGACTTTTTAATTTTTACGGATCGCATGTTGCAAATTTCTCCTACCTAAGAAGGGGTGGTGACCAGTTAAAATTCTGGTTAAGCAAGGAATCCCTGTATTGGCATTTCTGGCGACAGACGGATACAAACGACGAGATTTTTAAAGAGATTTTTTCTATAGAACCGATTAAAAACATTTTTAGTAACGGGGGGGGGCTTACGGCCGTGGAACTCGGTTTTGGTATCGGCAAGAATTACGACAAGTTTTTAAGGCAAAAAAAGTTTACAAAATATATTGCCGTTGAACCCAATCAGTATCTTTGCCACTATGTTGCCAAAAAATTCAGGTCTGATAAAAATTTAGAAGTTGTTAATCTTTCAGTGGGTGACTTTCTAAGACAAAATAATCGCTTTGACGTTTTGTTTTGTTCCGGTGGAGTTTTTATGTATCTAGACCAGGGAGTAGTTGATGAACTTTTCAAGCGTATTGGCAGGGCCGGAGTTAGGGCAGTTATAATTTTTAATGAGGGAACGCCCCGCAACGATATTATTAGAGATGACGGGACAGCCATGTTTAATTTTAAGAACCGTTTGATAGCTGCAGGTTGTGGGAATAAACTGTTTATCGAAAAAGAAAAAGAAGGAGGTATATATAGCTATTTTATTATGTGTTAGCAGCAAACCATGAGCCATATTTTCCAACCACAAGTTAATAATAAAAAAGACAACATTTTTCGGGTTAAATTGCCCTTCCATTTGCTTGGTGATAATACAAGTGAGAATAAAAACACGATTATTTTTTGGGGCGCGGATTTTAAATTTTTGCCGCCGGGGATTCCGGAGGATAAGTTTATTGAACTATCTAATAGTTGTCTTGATTTTATTCGTAAGAACTGTCCGGGCTATGAGTTGATATATAAGCTTCATCCGGCAGAAACCGACGAGTATACAAAATTAAATCTGGATGGGTTTAGCGTAGTTGGCACTGACAATATCGGCGAATTTTATCTTCTCAAAAATATTAATCGGATAAAGTATACCTTTTCGGCGATATCCGGCGCCTGTGTGTCGGCCCATAAGATGGGCATTCCTTCTTATGTCTTTGTGTCATTATTTGAGCCGCTTTTCAGGCCGGAAACCCTAAAGGGATACAGGGAGTATTTTTCTCAGTTGCCGAGCGAGTCATTTATTTCCAATTTTGCCGACGGATTTCGAGATTACAAAACAGCCGTAGACATAGACGAGACTTTAAAAAATAATTTTGTGAGATTATTGAAGGAAAGTCCTGGCAAAGTTTTTTTTATTGCCGATACGCCCGGGTCGTTGGCGGAATTGATTTCCCTGACCAAACTTATAAAAAGTATTTCTCCCCAACGTCCAGTTGGTCTTTTGGTTTGTCGTCATCATCGCTGGGACGTTATGAATTTTGATGATCTTAAGGCGCATTTCGATTCTATTGATATTTTTTCAAGAACTTTTTATTCATTAAGGCCCAACAAATTAATAAAAGCCCTGAAAATCGCGCGAGATATCAAAAAGTTTCCGATTAAAAACGGAGATATTTTAATCGGCACCACCCACACTTCTTTTGTAGAGGTTTGTTTTATGTCTTATCATAAACATGCCAAGATGTTATGTGTTTTGAGCGAGGTTTCTTTTGATACTGTATACGGCCAGCGCGGCAAAAAAATGCTTGCCGAAATACACTATGAAACGCCCCCGTCCAGCCATTTTTATAATTTAATATTTGAACCGCTGCTAGGACTTTATCGGACAAAATACATGAACGATCCGGGCAAGGTTATGAACTTCCGCTGTTACCAGGAGCCGGTAAATGATATTTATGATCAAATCTATCTCATATAAGAATGTTTAATGGTATAAAAAAAATAATACGGGCCTACGGTATTTTTAAGCAGGCCTATTCAAAACATAAAAACAAGGTCATTTTGATGACTCTGCTTGGTTTTGGCAGCGGTTTGATGGGCGGTATCGGTATCGGTGCGATAATCCCTCTTTTTTCCTTTGTAATTAAGGATCGCCCCGAAAATCTGGACCCGATTTCCAAGATGATCGGCGGCCTTTTTTCTTTGGTCGGGATACAATACCGCCTTCGCTATCTGATAATTTTTATCGGCCTGCTTTTTTTGGTTAAGGCTGTTTTTTCTTTTTGGGCCAACTACCTCAATTACCGCGCTTCAATTGATTATGAAAGAGAAACGCGCCAGGAAATTTTTGAACACGCAATGAGAGCCGATTGGCCACACCTTTTGAAACAAAAAGTCGGCCACCTCTCAATGGTAGTCATGGATAATATTAGTTCAGCGTCCTCTTTGTTGACCAATATCAGCATGATGATTCTCTTCCTAACAAGCTTGATAATGTACGCAGTTATTGCCCTGAATATTTCACCTAAAATAACCTTGCTTACTTTCGCAATCGGTTTTTTGCTTTTCATTTTCCTGCGGCCGCTTTTTAAAAGAATACGGCAGGTTTCATATGAGAGTGTTGGTGTATCTAAAGATGCCACGCATTATCTCAACCAGCATATTATTGGAGCCAAAACGGTAAAAACTATGGCTACGGAGAAAGAGATCATCAAGAGAGGCAAGATTCATTTTGACCGCCTTGGAGCGGCAAGGCTGAAGATCTATAAATACAATAGCGTTTTGGGGACGTTTTTGGAGCCTATTACTCTTGCCGTGATCATTCCGATTTTTGCCCTGTCTTATCGTAGTCCTAATTTTAACATCGCCTCATTCGCGGCGATTTTGTACTTGGTGCAAAAAATGTTTTCTTTCATGCAATCCGTTCAGATACGCCTGAGCCTGGTGAACGAACTTATACCACACTTGGTCAGCGTGCTTAATTATCAGGAAGAGGCCCGCCGATATAAAGAAAAAGATACCGGCGGGGAGCCTTTTTCATTTAAGTCAGCCATTGAATTTCGTGGCGTAGATTTTTACTACAACCCTGATAAACCGGTGATTAGCGGGGCCAGTTTCTTGATAAATAAGGGCGAGACGGTGGGCTTGATAGGGCCGTCAGGTTCCGGCAAGACCACCCTGGTGGACTTGATTTTGCGTCTACTTACACCGACTGGGGGCGAGCTTCTTATTGACGGTAATAGCGTTTCCAAGATTGATCTTACCGACTGGCGCAGGCACATCGGCTATGTTTCTCAGGACATTTTTTTGATTAACGACACCGTTGAAAACAATATTAGATTTTATAATTCTAAAATTAGTGACGAACAGATTGTTGATGCGGCCAAAAAAGCTCAAATTTTTGACTTTATAATGGAACAGCCCGCCAAGTTCAAAACCGAAGTCGGCGAGAGGGGATTGCAGTTGTCCGTGGGCCAGCGGCAGCGCGTGGTTTTGGCCAGGGTATTGGCCTCAAGACCAGAAGTCCTTATACTTGACGAAGCCACCAGCGCTCTGGACAATGAATCAGAAGCGGCAATACAGGAGGCTATAGCCAGTTTACGCGGCCAGATGACCATCGTAATTATTGCCCACCGTTTGACTACGGTTATGAATGCCGACAAAATATTAGTTCTTGACGGCGGTAAAATAGTTGAGGAGGGAGAGCCGGATAAGTTGCTAAAAGACCCGGATTCATATTTTCACAAGGTTCATAACGTAAATCTATGATTATTTCAAAAACGCCACTACGAATAAGTTTTGCCGGCGGCGGCAGCGACCTTGAAGATTATTATAAAACTGGTTATGGGGCGGTCGTGAGCACGGCAATAGACAAGCACATTTACGTGGTGCTTAATAAGAGATTTGGCAATTCCATCAGACTGGCCTATACCGATTTTGAGGACGTACAAAACATGTCAGACATACGTCATAATTTAGTGAGAGAAAGCATGAGATTAGCAACTGCCTCCAAGGGCTTAGGCGGTGGTGTTTCAATTCAGTACTCTTCCGAACTGGTGATGGCTCACGAAGGAAGTGGTCTGGGGGCCTCTAGCGCTCTTGCCGTGGGCCTTTTAAATGTTATGAATGCATACCTAAACAAAAGAGTATCACCCCAAATACTTGCTCGGGATGCCTGTAGAGTAGAGATCGAAATGCTGGGACACCCCATTGGCAAACAAGATCAGTACTCTGCGGCCTTTGGTGGTCTTAACTACATTAAGTTTAAAAAAAATGGCAGAGTTGAAGTTAGGCCATTAAAATGTTCTAAAAGAGTTTTGGCTGAGTTGAGCTCCGGACTTTTAATGTTTTATACTGGCCTGGAAAGCAGTTCTCAGAAGGTGCTTGCGGAGCAGAAGAGCAAGACGCCGTTTAACTTAAAAACAATTGATACGATGGTAACTCTGGCTGAAAAATTAAAGTTATCCCTAGAAAAAGGGAATTTAGATAATTTCGGTAGTATTCTGCATGAGAATTGGATTTATAAAAAATCTTTAGCCACCGGTGTTTCTAACGCAGCGATAGAAAGATACTATAATCTGGCTATGAAGGCCGGGGCTTCGGGGGGGAAAATTCTAGGTTCTGGCGGAGGTGGCTTCCTGCTATTTTATTGTGATCCTGGCAAGCAGTCGCAACTTAGGCGTGCCATGCACAATTTAAAAGAAATAAAATTTGGCTTTGAAAATAACGGCAGCCGGATAATAAAAATTTAAACTTCAATGGATAAATTTATAAAAAACTTTTTGTCAGAAATGCTCAGCGCCCTGAACGATCTTCCAAAAAAAGAGATAAAGAAGGCCGCCAGCATATTACTAACAGCTCACAAGAATGGAAACCGTCTTTATGTATTTGGTAACGGAGGTTCTTGGGCTATGGCGAGCCACTGGGTTAGCGATTTTAATAAAACTATTTTCTCGACTTTGCCTGCAAATAATAAAATTGCCCGCTTTCAGGCCATAAGAATACCTAGCACCCACGAAGAGCTAACCGCTTGGGCCAACGATGTGGGCTATGACATGGTCTTTGCCGGGCCACTGGCCAATCATCTTAAAAAGGATGACGTTGTTATTGCTATTTCTAGTTCTGGTTCATCTCCCAATGTAATTAATGCGGTAAAACTAGCCAGGGATCGCGGCGCAAAGGTGATAGGCGTTTCTGGTTTTGACGGCGGTCAGTTAAACAAATTAGCCGACGCTAAACTTTTTGTTTCTACGGCGAAGGGCGAATATGAAATAGTCGAGAGCGTTCATTCCGCCATACTTCATCTTTTGACCAGATATTTTAGGGACCATTTTCATAGGCTTTCTAAATGACCAATCTGACCAAAATTCTAGTTACCGGAAACCGCGGGTATATAGGTTGTGTTTTAACGCCTATGCTTATTAATAAGGGCTATGATGTTGTCGGTCTGGATGCGCTTTTTTATGAAGAATCAAAATTAGTGCCGGTTCCATTTCCGCTTGAACAGATGCAAAAAGACGTGCGCGATGTTAAGCTGGAAAATCTTGCCGGTATCGATGCGGTCATACATTTGGCCGCCCTTTCCAATGATCCGCTCGGAGAGCTTGAGCCGTCTTTGACCGACGAGATAAATTTTAGAGCGACAGTTAATTTGGCCAAAGTAGCTAAGCAGGCCGGCGTTAAAAGGTTCATCTATTCTTCCTCCCAGAGTATGTATGGTGTTTCCGAAATAGATAATGAACTGGACGAAGACAGCAGTCAGAAGAATCCGGTTACGGCTTATGCAAGAACCAAGTGGGAGGCTGAACAGGAATTAAAGAAACTAAACGACGATAATTTTACTGTTGTTTGTTTCCGGCCATCAACTGTTTTTGGGGTCAGTCCAAACTTGAGGTGCGATATAGTTTTCAACAATTTGCTGGCCTGCGCGTACACTACTGGCAAAATCGAAATCAAAAGCGATGGTTCTCCCTGGCGTCCCGTTGTGCATGTTAGAGATGTCTCCAGCGCCTTTTTGGCTGGCCTGGAAGCGCCGATTAGCTTGGTATCTGGACGATCTTTCAACGTGGGTATAGCCAACGGCAACTTCACTGTTAGAGATTTAGCAGAGGCTGCGCAAAGATCTGTGCCTGGAAGCCAGCTTATTTTTACGGGCGAGCATAGTAAGGATAATAGGACTTACAAGGTAAGTTTTAAAAAAATACTTTCAGTTTTAAGTGATTATTATAAGCCCGAATGGGACCTTAATAGGGGAGGCAAGGAGCTTGTTGATTTTTTCAAGAGCGTGAACTTTACAGAAACCCAATTCAGGGGTCGTGCCTGTAATCGTCTGCAGCAAATAAAATACCTTATTGATAATCGCATGATTGATTTCGATTTAAGATGGCTAAACAAAACAAAATAAAACAGGCGGTTATTTTAGCCGGTGGGCGAGGCATGCGTTTGTGGCCGCTGACAGATGATCGGCCGAAACCTATGGTACCGGTTAATGGCCGGCCCTTTTTAGAATATCTGGTGGATCTGCTCAAAGAGAATGGAGTTAAGGAAATAGTTATGCTCCTCGGATATTTACCAGAGAAAATTACAGAACACTTTGGTAATGGTTCTAAGTTTGGGGTTAAGATAAAATACTCAATCGGAGCGATTGATGATGAGACTGGGACAAGGATTAATAACGCGCGAGATCTTTTGGATGAGCATTTTGTGCTGTCGTATTGCGATAACTACTGGCCGATAAATTTATCCAAGATGTCGGATTTCTATTTTAATAAGGGCGTCGTCGGCACGATGACTGCCTATAACAATAAAGATGGCGGCGGGGAATATGGGCCAAGGAATAATCTGAACATATCCGATGGCGGTATGGTTAAAAAGTATTTAGTCGGGGATTATAGTGAGGACCCGGTTTATAACGCTATTGATGCCGGAGTTTTCATTTTAGATAAAAAGATTCTTGGTCTCATGCC
>Ga0155121_122_pt3 | contig 32408 bp, 36 predicted proteins | sample RifCSPhighO2_01_FD_106089 | JGI IMG/M metagenome (GOLD analysis project Ga0155121, IMG submission 106089) | Candidatus Yanofskybacteria bacterium RIFCSPHIGHO2_01_FULL_44_17
GCCGACAACAATAATGGAAAAACAACGTCGCCTGAACCAAGAATCATAAACCCTTGGCCCGGCGCAACGCCGGAAATCTTATGTCTAACGGACTTACCAGGCTCGGGAATAACAAATCCGAAGATCGCCCGAGATTCGATCATGGCTTGAGCCATTTTTATCATGTGACCGGTCTTGTAAACGGAAATAATGTCATAAAAAGAAAACGCTACGAGAACATAGACAACGGTAATCGGCAAAAGTGAGATGCCGATAGCCGCACCAATACCGGCAATAGTCAAAATCATGGCTAGATTTTGCATGAGAATGCTCTGATGAAACCAGAAAATCACAACCAAAGCGATGGCAAGGGCCGTCGCGACTAGCGGCATAAACAAAGCTCCCAACACTGCCTGAGAACCTGAAAAAATTATAAGAGACAAAAAAACCTTATAAAAAACCGAGCCCGCCCGCTTGAATTTAACCGCAAAAACAAAAAATACGGCGATAAATATTGCCAGCACGACAAGGTCAACCCAAGAAAAACTTCCCCAATCCGCGGTCTTAGCCACAACCGCTTCAGGCAAAAACCGCCAAGCGGCGTAAAGCCCCAGCGCCTGCGTCAACCCAAAAGGCACCAGCACTCTCCAAAAATTGTTTAGTTTAAAAATCATAAACTAGCCGCACAATTTCACGCACACTTAAAAAATCGCTGCTCCCTTGCCATTTTTCTTACAACATCATGTCTTCCTACAAATATATGCAAAGCTCGCTAAATTGTCGGACACAGACCAGTTCTCCGTTTGCCGCTAGAAAACTTCGTCATTTCATTCCTCGTTTTCTACGCGTTTTCCGACTAGTCCTAGTGTTGCCCGACAATTCTTAACGCTTGCTTTGCTAATTTGTCAGTCGACAGATGAATGACGAAAAACGGCAAGTTAGCATTGATTTTTGTTCTAGTAGAAAATTATAAAAATGGCACAACTCGATTCATGCTTAAATGATTGACTTGGCTGGGGGTTACACTCAGCACCAACGAGACAAATTATCATCCCAAAATTAATAATGACCTGGAACCGAAGGTGATTTTTATCGTTTACGGATTGCCAAGAAGAGTGTTAGCCCAGGCTGGTCACCCGGCGGAGACGAAGGCTTTTTGTGAGCTCCGTCGAACAAAAAGACTTCGTGTAGCCGGACAGCAAGCCGCCCTTTGATTCAGGAGTTTTGCAATGATCGGCTACCTCTCCGCCCAGGGTTTGTCCGGATATTTTTTAATTATATAGCGGTAGCCGACGTCTTCGACTGAAACGCCGACGTTGCTCTTAGTTAACCAGTCGTCAATCAGAGTTTTTTCTTCATCAGAAAAAGTTCTCAGTTTAACCCCATTATCAGAAGAAGCCAGTATCTCGGTATCTGAACTGAAATTCTTAACGGCCAGCATAAAAATGCCAACCAAAAAAACCGCGAACACTAAAACTATTACCGACCCGACCCAAGATTCTACATGAAGTGATAATGGATTTCTCATGGTCTTACTATAATTGTCCCGCTTTCTTCGGGATTTTTGGCGTTGTGATAGCCAAAAGTTCCGACACTACTAAAAGTATACGTGAAAACGCCTTCGGATTGAATATCCCCGATACTATCAAAACCTGGAAGATCCGGCACTGCTCCCGTAGAATCAGAAACTATTCTTATCGTAACCTTACTGTCATTTTGGAATCTTATGCTATCACCCACGTGTATCCTTATGTTTGTCGGACTAAAAACCTTAAGACCGTAGAAAACCGTGTAAACTCTCGGCTGCCTACTGGTGATAGGCCTTCCTATGGGCAGCGTACCACCGGTAAGATCAGGATTATTCCTGCTGAAATATATCACCGACAAAGCAAAGGCAACCAAAACTAATATAATTAAAAACCAGATCGCCCCTTTTGGCTGGAATTCTACTTCGGACATAATCAAATTCTAACATAACCGAGAAATCACGTAAAATTGCACGGCCAGGAGTGACACCTAATAAAAAAGGGCCCACCGCTAAGAGCCCCCAAAAAACGAAATAAATTTGTTAAACCGCTGAATAGGACAAGACGTTTTGCTGACTCTGCACACGTGTATACTAATGTTGTTTTGGCGAATACATTCCTTTTCAGAATCCGCCTTGAGTCCATGATGTCGACTTTTAGTGGCACGCTCCTCCCTGCCAACAGCTAAGATAAACCGCTTATCTTTTGTTAAAAAAACGAATTTTGTAACCACCCCCGGCGTTTTTGGAATCCCCCCGCGTCTTATCATGCGAAAGAAAAAAAGTATGACTTGTCGGTCAGAAAGACCTCTTGGGGCCTTCTCTGCAATAACCTGCGCCCTGTCATCAATCTTATGGCCATCCGGACAGGAACACAGATGCCGCCCGCCCACACATTCATCTAGAAAAACCACAAAGCTAAACGGTCCGAGATTAGGTTCAGCCACTCTCACCCCTCAGCTTTCGCTGCTAACGGACTATTAGATCTTACTTTGAAGATACGCTTCGACAAAATTTTAGTCAAATTAAAAGCGGACTCGCGTCCGCTGCTAACTATTCCAGCCTGAGCTTCTTGAACGTTCCGGTTTCTATTACGACTAGATTCTTAGCATCATTCTTTATCTCACCCTCAAAGGCATCTTTCTTGAACTGGTAGAGTCTTAATCTGCGCTCCATATTTGCTCCAGTAGTCTCTTCGTTAATCATGCTCAGGCCAAGACTAATATCGACTCCGTCTTGATAAATAAACGCCACCGCAAATTCGCCGGCGCTTATCTCTGTTCTGGGCAAACCGTTTCTGACGCGATCCGGCCCCACGACCCCGATGGCTGTCACAAAAAATAAAGCTGTAAGGAAAAGACCTACTATCGAAGATAGTATCGCTTCACGAAACGAAGCTTTATTAGTCACGAGATTGGTAATACCAGCAGTGGCCAGAACGCATGAGCATACAATACTAAGTATCACTAACGTTAAAGGTTCCATTTTTTCTCCTTGTTTATTTTAAAAGTTCTTCTACGACTTCCTTGTCAGACCAAGAAATCTTGCGGTCTCCGGCAATTGCCATTGAGGTCTCAGATCCCTTGCCTGTTATAACCATATTATCACCTTCTTTTGCTAACGTCAAGGCATGTTTAATCGCCTCGCGACGGTCAAGAATCTTTTCATGTTTTTGTGCCTCCGGGAATCCTTTTTCAATTTGTTCTAAAATCAAAAGCGGATTCTCTTCATATGGGTCCTCATTGGTCAAAATAATTTCATCACAATATTTCGCGGCGATTTTGCCGAATTCTGGTCTTTTCCATTTATCTCTGCCGCCACCGGCAGCGCCGAGTACGCAAATCAGCTTAGGTTTTAGGTTATAGATGTTAGGTTTTAGACTATTTTTCAATGTTTCATAAACAAGCCTTAGCGAGTCAGGCGTATGCGCATAGTCGACTACCACGCTGAAACCCATGTTTGAACTAATTACTTCCATTCTACCGGGAATTAGCTCTATTGAGTTGAGCGTCTCTACTGCCCTGTCCATATCCAGATTATAGGCATGCGCCACTGCCAAAGCCGCCAAGGCGTTAAATTTATTAAACTCTCCCAGAAGTTTTAAATTGAGATCTGTAACTGGTGATTGGCTATTGGCCAAAGATATAACTCCCCATTTCTGACCGTAAGTAATTTTATGCTTAGCCGGAAAATTGGCAAACTTCTCAAAATATTGATCGTCAATATTTAATACGTGGATCCCGCGCGTTTTCAAAAAAAGCTTCTGTTTGGCCGCCATATAATTCTCAAACGAGCCGTGGCTCTCCAGGTGCTCGCGATGTAAATTAGTATAAACCGCGCAATCAATTTTTACTCCGGCAAGCCTCTGCTGAGTAATGCCTTCCGATGTGGCCTCGAGCACAATAAACCTAACGCCCGCCTTTTTAGCCCGCCACAAGAATTTCTGTAGTTTCATCCTCCCGGGCAAGGTCATTTTCAAGGTGTTGGGCCAAGTTTTATCTTTTATCTTATAGCCCAACGAGCCCACTGCCGCTATCGGTAATCCCTGATCTTCAAAAATCTTACTTATCATGTAAACCGTAGTTGATTTTCCCTTGGTGCCGGTAACGGCAATCACTCGCATTCCACGTGATGGTAAAGCAAAAATCACCGCCCCAAATATTCCCAACCCCCAATGATAAATCGGCTGAGCAGCCCGGAAAATTCGCCGAGGTATTATTTTGCGGCCTAAATTAAGTAATGCGCTTAACGCTTTATTTTCTATAAACATTAACATCTATAATAACATCATGTTCAAAAAACAAAAGCCCAAGTTTTAATTGGGCTAGATATCCGAAGAGCGTTTAGCTTAATTACTTATGTCCTGGCTATTTCCGGGCAACCCATCTTAGTAAAAAAATACTCTTCCATCGGACGAACATTGGCTGGATCAATAAAACAGGGATAGTAAAGCTCGGATTTATCCATACTAGTAAAAATAAACGGCTTCAGCATCGCCCAGCGCATTAGATAATAAACCAAGGCGCGACCAGTACGGCCGTTGCCGTCAGCAAAAGGATGTACCGCCTCAAAATCAAGATGGAAACGCGCTATAGCTCTGACATTTTGGTCCCAGGCCTGAAAACGAGAATTGTCTTGCCACCAAACTATGCGATCAATCAAACTATTCATCAAAGCTGGTACCACCTCAGGATCAGGAAAAAAATATTTGCCTCCTTTGACGCCTACCCAACAGTCACGATACTGACCTACGTGTTTCGGCAATAACCTGGGCACATTGCGCTTCCTTTGCTGCTCGGCTGTTATTAGGCCTTGTATTTTGCAAATTACTTCTTTGGTCACATAACCGGGGACGTTGCATGATAGACGCACAAGACCTTCCAGCATTAACATAGCCCCGACATGGCCGTCTTTTTTTCTAGATTCGATCTGTTTAATTAATACTCTGGGCTCATCGTATATATTCTCAATCCAGTCAGATTCACAAATAAATTCTGCAAGATTGATAGCTGATTCGCTGGCAGTAATCTCCGGCATTGAACTTCCCCATCCATTGTCAATAAACTGAAGTTAGTGTACTACGTTAGACTTGAAAGTCCAACAATAAAAACCGGCCTTATCCGCCGGTAATTTTTATAAGAGGGCCAATCGGCCTAGGTACGTTTATAAGAAATTTTTCTTCGTGTAAATGCCAGTTGAGATAGGCTAACAAATTCTGCCAAGCCCTAAAATTTTTTCCCATTTCGACAAGGACTTTTTTCCTTCGGCCCACCGCCGATTTCATAAAAAGACTTCGGCCAGTTTTTTCGATATCGGCTAAGTTGTAACTAGCCGCAGTGTCATGGAAATAAAATCCCCCTAAAAGCAGCGCACTGCATGCTGCTATTTCCATCTTTTTTGGATTGCTAGCGAAATCTACATCGCTCATTAAGCTCCTATAAGCTATCATGAGCCTAGGCAAAGTCGGGAAATAAACCCCTAGTGGCGCAGATTTCAAAGAAAATGCGGTTAAAAATCTGGCAACATAATGAATCTGCCCCCCGATTTTAACATCATTTGGAACTACAAAACATACTTGATCATACCAAAACTTAAAAGTTTTTCTTTTGTTACAGCTTAGAAAGTCTAGGACTTCTTCATGGCTCATCCTGCTAAAATTGAACGGCATATTTCACCACGCACCTGATATTAAAGATCTACGTATATACTATTACTAACTTGGAAATTATTCAAAATTTCCTAACAATCCTATAGGCCAAATACCAGAATCTTGAAACCGGCAGATCAAAAGCGCCCGGAAGTTCGACTGTCCGACCGCCCCAGCCAAGTTTGAAGCGGGTAACACCCGGCCATTTGCGTGAATCAATCCCCCACATGTCATAATGTTTTAAGTTTTTGGCTTTAAGTTGTTTTATTATGTGCCAGTGAAGTGCCTGGGGCGCCATTATGGCTCGGTGGTCATAATCCGAAGCGCCGTGAAGATAGTATCCTGTATCGCCATATATTAATATAATCGCTGCAGCGATTGGCTTGTTGTCGTATTTAGCCAAGTATAGTTTGGTCTGGAGCCCATTGTTACTTAGAAGTTTTTTGTAATAATCACCGGCATGCGGACTGAACCTGTCCCGCTTAGCTGTTTTTTTAATTAGCTTAAGAAATACCTCCGAATCATTGCTTTCCCCTACAACTACACCGTGCTTATCAGCTACACCAATATTATAACGAGTTTTATGGTGCATGCGGCCAAGCAGCTCGTTTTCGCTTTGTTCTAGGTCAATTATAACGGTCTTGCTCGGCTGGATCTCTTTTTTTGATTTTCTCCAGCCAGAGGCTGGTCCGCCTCCGGCGGAAAATTTACCGCCACTCGCCAGCACTTGCGCCACGCTATCAATCAATGGTTCGACTTTTATAAAAATAGATTTACGTTTTTTTCCTTCCTCGCGCAACCACTTAACAAAATTAGCCACAGGATTCTTAAGACCGCCGGTCATTTGATTAAAATCCATCGCCGGGCCGTGCGGAATATAAAGATAATTCTTACCAAACGGCAAGTCGTACTTGATTGCCTTGGCGGATATCCCCTCCTTGTCATATTCTAAAACCTCCCGCCCCAGCGATCGTTGAAACTCCATCCATTCTTTAGATTGTAGAAAAGCCATTATTTTTTAGTTCCTAAAATTTTAAGCGCCTCCTTAATCTTTTCTTCTGACGTCTTGGCGGCTCCGCTCACCTGCTTCAAGACATCCCTGGCCTGATACTGGGAATATCCGAGCGTTACTAGCGCATCTATGGTTTCACCGTCCGTACCCGCGTCCGAACCCGCCTTAACGCCAAGATCGGCGCTCATGATTTTGGTTTTAAGCTCCAGTACCAGCCGATGGGCCGTCTTCTCGCCTAGGCCCGTCACCTTGCGTAAATAATCACCGTCTCCCCTTACAATTCCTATTTGTAACGTCTGTAAGTCGGCTGAAGCAAGTATTGCTTGTGCTGACTTCGGACCGATTCCAGACACCGTAGTTAATAATTCAAAGAAGTTCAATTCTTCTGGAGTCGTAAAACCATAAAGCTCAACTGAACCGTCGCGCGGGTTGGTTTGATAGTGCGTAAATAACTTGACTTGCTCCCCTATTTTTGCTATACTATTCAGACTCTTAGCTGGCATAGTGACACGATAACCCACCCCGTTAACATCAACGATAGCGTATTTACCAGATATGGCCTGAATTGTACCGCTTATATAACCAATCATACCAATATAATAACAATGTTTACTCTTTCATCCAAATTTAAACCAGCTGGAGACCAGCCAGAAGCCATTGAGAAGCTCACTCGCAGCCTAAAAGCTGGCATGAAACACCAAACGCTTTTGGGCGTTACGGGATCAGGCAAGACTTTTACTATCGCCAATGTCATCGCTAACATCAAGAAGCCGACGCTTGTAATCTCGCATAACAAAACCCTCGCCGCCCAACTTTACCAGGAATTTCGCGAATTTTTTCCAAATAACTCTGTGCATTATTTTGTTAGTTATTACGACTACTATCAGCCGGAAGCCTATATGCCTCAAAGTGATACATATATCGAAAAGGACGCCCAGATCAACCAGGAGATTGACCGCTTACGCCATGCCGCCACCCAAGCAGTAATGACTAGAGACGACGTTATAGTCATAGCTTCGGTTTCATGCATCTATAATCTGGGCTCACCGGAAAACTACCAAAAACTTTCGCTTAGTCTTTTTGAGAAGCAAAAAATTAATCCGAAACAATTAATGGACTCGCTCAGTAAACTACAGTACACCCACGACCTGGAGTTAAAGCGTGGCACTTTCCGCAAATCAACGGATGAGCTCGAAATCGTTTCCGCCACCGGCGATCGTATTACAAAAATCAAATTCAAAGGTTCAAAAATTGAAAAAATATCAACTGCCGAAGGCGTGGACCTGGATTCACTAATTTATAACGTTCCGGTTTATGAAAAAATAATTGAAACCAGAATCTTCCCAGCTAAATACTGGATAGCGGCCGATGATAAAGTTGATTTGGCGATACAAAACATAAAGGCTGAGATGCAACAGCATGTTAAAAAATTAGAGAAGGATGGGCTTCGTCTTGAGGCCGCAAGGCTTAAAGAACGAACGGAATACGATATGCAAATGATCAAACAGGCTGGCTATTGCCATGGCATTGAGAACTATTCCAGACATCTGGACTTCCGTGAATCTGGCGCCCCGCCCTTTACGCTTATTGATTTCTTCAAGACCAAGGGCGATTTCCTGACGGTCATAGATGAATCGCACATGACGATTCCCCAGATTAACGGCATGCATGGCGGCGACCACTCACGCAAATCAACTCTAGTAGAATATGGATTCCGCTTGCCCTCAGCGCTGGATAACAGGCCGCTTCGTTTCGATGAATTCGAAAAAAACATTAATCAGAGGGTATATATATCAGCCACCCCAAAACCATATGAAATAAAAAAGTCCACTAAAAAAGGCGTGGCCGAACAGTTAGTCAGGCCTACGGGATTGCTGGATCCAATTATAGAGATCCAACCAACCGAAAATCAGATTCAGCATCTTCTTGAAGAAATACGCAAGCGAGCGGCCAATGGCCAAAGAGTTTTGGTTACAACTCTTACCAAGAGAATGGCCGAAGACTTGTCCGAACACTTAGCTGACAACGGCGTAAAGGTAAATTACATACACTCTGAGATTAAGACTCTCCAGCGCCTTGAGATTATACATGATCTGCGGCTTGGCAATTACGATGTTATCGTGGGGGTTAACTTGCTCCGCGAAGGCTTGGACCTGCCTGAGGTTTCACTTGTGGCAATACTGGATGCTGATAAGGAAGGATTCCTGCGTAATACCACAACCTTGATCCAAACCATGGGCCGAGCTGCACGGCACGTAGACGGTCACGTTATTATGTACGCCGACAAAATCACGCGCTCAATGGCGAACGCAATTAAGGAGACTGCGCGCAGACGCAAGGCGCAAGAAGAATTTAATATAAAGAACGGCATTACGCCAACAACGATTATAAAAGCGGTTAAACGCTCTGATTTGCCATCATCCAAAAAAGCACGCATCAGCAAATGGTATAGTTATGACCCAAGCGACAAAGAAGAGCTGGAGCACCTCACACCAATAAAACAACTAGATCGCCTGCAAAAAGATATGGAGCGTGCGGTCAAAGAACTCAAGTTTGAGCGGGCCATGATACTCCGCGAACAAATACTTAAGATTAGGAAATCATTGTAGGCTCGACTATCGGCTTATTATATAGTTTTAAATATAGCTCGGAAAATTAGCTTCAACCCGCTACGGCGGGTTTTAATTAATTTGCAAAAAAATCATACCCATGTTAGTCTGTGTTTTAATAATTGAACTTTATGCCAATAACACAATCGGCCAAAAAGGCCTTAAGACAATCAAAAAAGAAGCATGCTCATAACGTCAGACGGAAAACTAAATTCCGTGTTTTTGTTAAGGAATTCCGTAAGGCCGTTATCGCTAAGAATTTTGATAAAGCCAAGGAAATACTGCCCAGCGTTTATAAGGCGCTCGACAAGGCCGCCAAGAGCAAAACTATCAAGAAAAACACTTCGAGTCGGCTCAAATCAAGGCTGACTCGGCTGATCAATAAAAACACTCAGCCAAAGCAATAAAAAACACCCACGATGTAAGATCGGGGGTGTTTTTTATTAAAGTGCGTAAGTTACGTCAGGAGCGTTCGGCGACATTTACCGCAATGCCCAGTCCAGCAAGTATTGATACCAGCGAAGAACTTCCAAAACTTATAAACGGTAGCGGCAAACCCGTAAGAGGAATTAAGCCTGAGATGGCGGCAATATTAATAATGGCCTGCCCAGATATCCAAACCGCTATACCCAAGACTACCATGCGACCAAAGGGATTGACGGCCTTAGCAATCCCGGCCAATGTCAGTGAAAGTGCCAAAAACAAACCAAGCAAGAAAATCGCACCGATGAAGCCAAGCTCTTCAACTACAATCGCAAAAATAGAGTCCCCCACCGGTTCCGGCAAATAGTTAAATTTCTGACGGCTCTGACCAAACCCCAATCCAAATAGTCCGCCCGAACCAATACCCAACATGGCCTGATTGACATGGTATGATATGCCCTGCTTATCTACATTCGGATTCAAATAAGCCTTCAATCTATCAAATCGATACGGCTCTATAACTGCTAACGCTCCCAATAAAATACCGAGCACTAAAATCAGTACCAAAAAGTGGCTTAGTTTAACTCCGGCGAAGAAATACATTGAAAGAGCAATAATACTTACCAGCACCAATGTACCCATATCTGGCTGTAACAAAAGCAGGCCTCCGATAAAAGTCATGACTACAAAAAACGGAATTGCCGAGCCGGGACCGACATCAATATGGCCGTCGCGCCGGCTAAACCAAGCAGCCAAATAAATTATCAATGTTAACTTCAAAATTTCTGACGGCTGAAAAGTAAACAACCCGAAATCCACCCAACGCTGCGCCCCTCTGAGCCCATAGCCTACACCAGGCACAAAAACGAGAACCAATAGCCCGACCACCGCAACCAGCAGGGGCAAAGCCATTTTTTTCCAAAATTTATAATTTATTTTTGAAAAAAGAAAAAAGAGGGCAAGGCCTGGCAAAACTCCATAGAGAAGCTGGTGTATAAAATAATAATAGGACGAGCCGAAACGCTTCTGGCCATCCACGATACCGGCAGACGAAAGTATAACCAAGCCAAAAACAATTAGAATAAAAACTAATATGCTTAGGGTTTTGCCGGATTTAGACATCACATCGCCCCTTAATTTTTCTTACAACATCATGCCTTCCTACAAATTACGCAGAATTCGCTAAATTGTTGGACACAGACCAGTTCTCCGTTTACCGCTAGAAAGCTTCGCTTAACCGCTCGCTTTCTGCGCGTTTTCCGACTAGTCTTAGTGTTACCCAACAATTCTAAACGCTCATTCTGCTAATTTGTTAGTCGGCAGATGAATGACGAAAAATTAAAGATCTCAGTATGGCCGTTTCAAGAGATTGACCCTTACTATCTTAAATTTTACGCCAAAACTCATGTTTATGAAAATGGCTGAAATAAAAAATTGCCTTGCGACAATTAAAAAAAGCTTCCTAAAGAGCCAGGCTTAATTTTAGTAATCAATCTGCCCACTAAGTCCAGAGTGTTATTCACAAGCTTCCTTCGATAAAAACTAATTACCCAAGTAACGGTGGCAGTTTACTATCTACTAGAAATATAATCAACCCAATAATAGCTCCTATGGCGGAAATCATCCAGAAACGCATGGTCACTTGCGTCTCATGCCAGCCCCTGGCTTCAAAGTGGTGATGAATTGGCGTAGAAAGAAAAATTTTCTTGTGGCGTAGTTTTTTGGAGACTAGTTGTAAGATAACAGACCCGGATTCAATTATAAAAATCACTCCGATTGGTATCAGTAAAAATGGTGTGTTGGTTAGCATCGCAATAATACCGAGCACCACGCCAAGCGACATTGAGCCGGTATCACCCATAAAAAATTTGGCTGGAAAAATATTAAACCACAAAAACGCAATCAAGGCACCGATAATGGCAGCGATAAACGTAACCAAGTCCATTCTACCTTGGTCAAAAGCAATCGCACCATAAGCTGCAAACATTGTAAGGAATACTCCGGCCGCTAAACCATCCAACCCGTCTGTTTCATTCGCCGAAAAAGCCGATGCGACAATTACAAAAATAAAGAATGGGATATACCACCAACCGACAGCAAAATCACCGAGAAATGGCACGTTTATTGAATTAAAATCCAGCTTGAAATAAAACCACCAGGCACCACCGGCAGCAACGACAATATAGAGCAACAGCCTATCGCGCATACGCAGGCCGCCACCGCGAGGCCCCTTACGGAACACGCCCATTAAGTCATCGGCTAGACCAAAAATCGCCGCCACAATCAAAGCCCCAAGGGGCAGCCACGTCTGGCCACGAGAGAAAAAGTTAACCCGCGACCAAAATCCGTCTGCAGTGCTGTGCAAATACCAAAAGACAAGGGCCAGCAGAGTAACCGTGATCCAGATTATGACGCCGCCCATTGTCGGAGTGCCTTCTTTCTTTTTGTGAAGCTCATGAAAAATTGGCGCACTCTCGATGGAGCGAAGCTGCTTACCTAGCTTATATTTATGCAAAATCTTATTCCAAATTGGCGTCAACACAATGGCCACAAAAAAACCCAGTGCTGCCAGCACGAATATGCGAACCACGTTGAATACCGTGAAAAGACTTTCGGCCATAAAGTTTTACTGCCAAGAATAGGCCTTCTTAGCCCACACTATTAATTTTGTCGTCTCACCGAATCTATCATTTGAACCAAGTACTACGCTTATGACTTGATCAATTCCATTGTCAAGATTAACTTCAAGTACCATGGTTCCCAATGCAATGTCAGTATATCCTGTTTTCCCAAGCACGATGTCGGTGATTTTGCCTAGTAGGTTGTTGGTATTTATAATGCCATGTTTTATCTTACCGTCGGCAGAACTGACTTCCTCGGCCACAGTTGTAAGAACTTCCGAAATTTGTTTTCTCCCTGCAGTGTGCCTAACCAATTTTATCAGATCAGCGGCGGTTGAAAAGGTGTCGGCATCAGAAAGGCCGGCGGGATCAGAAAAACGCGTGTCAGCCATACCTAACTCTTGGGCCTTCAGGTTCATTTCCTGAACCAAATTTATCCCTCGTCTCTCAGCCTCGGTAGCAAATGTTAGAGCGGCATCGTTAGAGGATTTGATGAGCATAATTTTAAAAAGATCAAGGCCCAAAAAACGCTCATCTTTATAAAGATCGGCCCCAAGCCCATCCACATTTACATTTTCAGCAGACACGACATAGATGTCATCAAGACTTAGACGATCCAAAACGATTATAGCCGTCATTAACTTAGTAATAGAGGCGATGGGTAACCTTTTATTTATGTTTTTGGAAAAAAGAAGCCGCCCCGACTGAACATCAAACAACACTGCTGCCTCAGCCTCAATTATAGGTTCAGTAATATTAAAATCACGCACCGGACGGTAATTCGTCTCCGTTACCGGCAGTAGGAAGGCTTGAGCCCCCCCACTTAGTGGTTCGGCCGCTAAGTTAGCGCCTGGAACCTCAACCGGATATCCAAAAATAAAAAAAACCCCACCGCAAACGATCCCTCCCAGAACAATAGTAAATAAAATGATACTTGGCCTCATTACTTTTTTACCTGCAAGTGCAATTCTTTCAATTGTTTTTCTTCCAGCTCGCTGGGCGCATCCATAACTGAAGTGCGGCCAGAACTAGTTTGAGGAAAAGCTACAACCTCACGCAAATAATCTTCGCCGAGCAGCGTCATAAGGTTTCGCTCTACACCGTGGGCTATTCCCCCATGAGGAGGAGTGCCAAATTTAAATGCCTCTAGCATGTGGCCAAACTGCCTATCGATAGATTCTTTGGAATAACCCATAATTCGAAAGACCGCCTCTAGCATGTCCGGCTTGTGAGCTCTAATACTGCCGCCTCCGACCTCGACACCATTACAAATAAGGTCATATTGCGTAGTTAAAATATCTCCGACATTATCGCCCTTCAGCAACCAGTCGGCATGCTCTGGCTTAGCCATAGAAAAAGGATTGTGAGTAAACGTCCATTTGCCCTCTTTGTCTTTTTCGAAAAACGGGAAATCCTTTACCCACGCATAGGCCAACACGCCAGACTTCTTGTCTTCTTCTGTTCGCAAATCAAATTTGTCTGCACCAATTTTTTCCATTGCTTCCTTGTACGTAAAAACGGGAAATGGCTTCTCTTTAATTTTATACCCCAACGACTCAACAACGCTCACAGTAAACTCCTCGTCCAGAGCCGTTACATCTTCCTGCCCAACAAAGCTCATTTCAATATCTATCTGCGTATGCTCAAATCCTCTGTCAGCACGAAGATCTTCGTCGCGGAAGCATCTAGCAATCTGAAAATACTTTTCAAAACCAGCAACCATTAAAAGTTGTTTATACTGCTGAGGCGACTGCGGTAAAGCAAAAAACTTGCCTGGATTCAAGCGCGACGGAACTACAAAATCTCTAGAGCCTTCGGGGGTCGGCGCGCTTAAAATAGGCGTCTCTATTTCTAAGAAGCCTTTTTTGAATAAAAACTGCCTTGCCGCATCAACAAATTTAGACCTGAGCGCAATATTTTTCTGCAGGCGTTCGCGACGAAGATCAAGGTAGCGGTATTTCAAGCGGACTTCCTCACCTATCTCGCGGCCATCGGTATCTAATGGAAACGGCGGAGTTTCTGCCTGCGCCAAAACCTCAAGCGATTCCGGCTGGATTTCTATTTTACCGGTCTCAATCTCAGAGTTAATCATCTTCTCCGGCCTCTCCGCTACTTTACCGGTAATTTTCAAAACCCATTCTGAGCGAAGCGAGCTGGCAAGCTCATAATCTTTTTGCTGGGGAACAAAAACAATCTGTACCGTGCCTGAGCGATCACGTAGGTCAATAAAAATTAACTTGCCATGATCCCGCCGGCTATGCACCCAACCAAAAAGTTCCACCGTCTCCCCTGCTTTGTTTTTGGTATCGGCAACGTGAGTTCTCATATACGGATTAATCTTATTATAAAAACAAAAAGCCCGCAAACGCGAGCTCAATGTCTTAATTCTGAGAGATGGCTACTCTCGCTTATCCTTCAAGAGGTAATAAAGCGCCAGCGGTGCGGCCCAATTAGCAGCACGCTCGATAAAGTCGAGCCAGCCAATACCCACCAAAGGTCGAACTAAGGCCGTCCAGAAACCCCAGGCGGCCGCCCAGAGTAAGACAGGACGCATAGGCCTGATCAATATTATCGCGGCAACGATTAAATCACTGACGCCAACAAGCGTTAGAAGGCTAGTCGCCGTTAGATCGTTTACATTAACCATCTGGGCAATCCACTTGATCCAATCTGCTTTGCCGCCTATGGCCAACAAACCATGGCCGGCGAACTCGCCAGCGACACCGACACGCAATAACCACTCTATTTTTTTATTTGTAGTCATACTCTTATTATATTGTTTAATATATTTAATACGATGTCCGCCCTGTTGGAGTCGCACCAACGACCATCTCCTTAAAATTTGGTTACGAAGTCCACCCTGCTGGATTCGAACCAGCGACCTTCTCCTTAAAAGGGAGCAGCTCTACCAACTGAGCTAAGGGTGGACTTCGTAACCAAAAATTGTTTGCTCTTCCTGGGAAATTTGATTTGTTACCCACGACTTCGTCGTGGACAAATACATTTCACTTCGTTCATTAAATTTCGCGTTAAAGTGCCGCCAGGCACTTTAACCCAACTGAGCTAAGGGCGGAAATTAAAAAATCTTATTTTGACTTTACCATAAAAAACAAAAACCGGCAATTAAGCCGGCGGGAGCTAAAAATTGGTTATTTAAACCAACCTCAATTCTTTCAGAATCAGATACCAAACCGGCTCAAGGCCGGGTTCATTCTGCCATTCAACATCTTCGCAAAGTCTTCTTGTTAATGAGGTCAGATCACCCGCCGGATCAAGTTCATACTTTCTGGCAAAACTTTCAGTTCTAGCGACAGCCTGCCTCAACCCTTCTGCGGAAGTCCAACTTATTCGTCGGACTTTTTCTTTTTCTTCTTCTCTTATGGACGTCTCACCGCTCCATTCCTGGGCCCCATAAACAGACCAGTGATGGTGGTCACCGCCTTCTCTCTTGCATGGGTTGGCAAAATCTTTTTCCAAAACCAAGCTCTGCTTAACAATGGTCAGTCCGACTTCTTCTGCTATTTCCCGCACCGCACCGTCCTCTGCTCTGTCGCCATCCAGATGTCCAGCCGGGGCCGCCATACCATACGGCCAGCTCTTCCTCTCTATCAAAAGCAGGTCGCCAGTGCTATTTCTAATTATCACGCCGACAGAAGTATTATCGCAGATCTTTGCCATAAGCCTCCTTTTTATGTAAGTCTTTTCATTAATTCTTCGGGCGTATTTATAATCTCGGTAAATAATATGTCCCTGCAAATCTCACCACCGAAATTTGGAGGTTTTTCAGGCTCAAAGGCGTAAATTATCATGTTCTTGCCGTGAGCAAAACCAACTTCCAGTGTCGTGTTAACTCCAAGATAGCCCTCTTTGTTATAAACAAAACAAACATCGGCCTTCCTTATCCTGTCAAAATGCTCATGAACCATGGCCGGAACCCTGATACGGTAACTTTTTGACAGCAATCTGTCCTTCTCTTTTTTTTTGAGCATTCTGGTCCGCTGTCTTTGAAAATTAGGCTCAAAAACTACCCCGACTCCGAGAGCCTTGAGTTTATCTACAAAAGACCTGATCTCGCCTTTATATCTTTGGGAGCCGCAGATGACAACACTCTTCATATTTAACAAGCCCGCTAACCATCCCTCCCGATGATTAAAGAGGCTACTTAATTTTTTCAAATAATTCCTTAGGTGTCTTCACAATATCGTGTATCAGATAGCTTGCCGATGGCTCATCATACAGATCATTTGGATAATTACCCATGAGGAATCTGTGATCAAGGGCGAATATGAGCTTGGAATCAATGGCGGCGGCAAAAAGTTCACCATACGTATTGGCTCCTACATAGCCATCCTTATTGAATATAAATACGACATCCGCCTGTTTAACTTTACGAAAAAGATGATTATAAACAAGACCGGGAATTGATTTCCTGTAGGCTATGTTTTCTAGCCGCACCTTCTCGCTACTGAGTTCGAAGTCGCGCTCTTTTTTTTCAAATTCAGGATGTAATATTATAAAACTGCGCATATTCTTTTTGCTGATATTTTGAAAATTTTTTATGAATTTTTCAAGCTCTGGCCTAAACTTCTGCGAAGAGCAAAAACAAATCTTTACCATGACAGAATGATAACAACCTGCCAGAAAAGAATCAACTATTCTTCTTTTTTACCTAAAGTTTCATCCAATATCCTGCGCAACCCCTCAACATCTGCTTCAACTTTAGCTCTGGGTGGCTTGGCTTGCCCTGAACCTGTTGAATGGGACTTAAGCGGACGACCGCGAAAATCAACCGGTCCGCGTCCAGCAGCCTCAGAAAAAGACAGCGGCTTACTTGCGTAACTGGTAGACTGAGTGATACCTGATCTTACGGGCGCCGGCGATTCGTATCTAATAGGAGCTGCCCCTTGATTGCTATTCTGAGTAGGCGGCCTACCGGAGGGCCTGTCAAACCTTGACCCATCCCTACCCGTCGATCTGTCAAAACGCTCTTCGAACCCATAGCCTCCGCCTTGATCCTGTCTGGACTGGCCAAAACCACCCCGACGAGGCGAAAAAGAATCATCAGCGCCAGAAGCAGCGACAGTAAGCTCTCGCCATTTTAAAATCGCGTCTTCTATATCTTTACGAGCCTTGGCATAGGTAGCTCGAGAGAACTCTATAACTTGCTCTCTGGGGCTTATCGGCGGCGGCGCAATGGTATCCATTGTTGTGGCCGAAAAAGACCTGGAAGAAACACCGTCAATCATTAATTTCAAGTATATTTGTCGTTTACCAAGATTAACGATGTCGGTCGCCATAAACTCCGGCGACATTTCCTTTTCAAGCAGTTCCGCATCTTCGGCACCGACACGGAAGGACACAATTGTTCCAACATTACCAAAAACTGCATCCCTTACACCCTCTTCCATCTGAGTAACATATTGATGGGCAATGACCAGGCTTAAATTGAATTTTCTAGCCTCTGACAAAATATTAGCGAAAGAAGCTGTCGCAAAATTTTGAAACTCGTCAACAATAAGAACAAAATCCTTCCTTTCTGCCCTGGGAATATCAACACGAGACATGGCGGCTATTTGAATCTTGGTAATCAATAAGCCGCCGAGCAGTCTTGAGGCATCTTCTCCGACTCTGCCCTTAGAAATATTAATAAGCAATATCTTTTGTTCGTCCATTGCTTGTCTTATGTCAAAACTGGACTTCTTCTGACCGACTATATTCCTAATAACCACGTTAGAAACAAACTGTCCGATCTTATTTTGAATGGCGGCAGTAGCGTCCATGCGATACTTAGGATCCCATTTTTCAAATTCTTGCGTCCAAAAAGCCTTACACTCCGGATCTTTGATTTGTCCAACCACCCATTTCCGATACTCCTTCTCCGCCATCATGCGGTTAATTCCAAGCAAGGTTGAATCCGGCACCTCTAAAAGGGCCAAGATAGTATAGTTGAGAATATACTCCATTCTGGCCGACCAAAGATCTATCCAAAGCTTCTTAAAAACTGCCATGATACCATCGGCCACAAGGTGCCTCTTGTCTGGGTCGACGGACTCTAAAACATTAAACGCTATCGGATATTCCAAGTCGGCAGGGTTAACGTAAATAACGTCCTTAATTCTTTCCGGCGGAATATAGTCAAGCAGATCCTCCACCGGATCTCCATGCGGATCAACAAAGGCTAACCCACGACCATCTCGAATATCCTGAATGGCAATGTTTTTAAGAAGCTCTGATTTGCCCATGCCGGTCTTACCGATGATATACATATGGCGCCGACGATCATCCATCTTGATGCCAAAAGTCACCTTCTTGTTTCGAAAGTTGGTTTCACCAAATAAAACTACTGGGTTTTCTGCAGACATAGGTTTTAGGTTTTAGGTTTTAGGTTTTAGGACTTTAATCTAACACCTAAAACCCAACACCTATCACCTATCTTATTGGTAGTCCAGCCGGCGGTTGGCCTTTCTTCGATTCTACGCGCGGAAAGGCTGGCGCCTTAACCCCAATTCCCGGCAAGTGAAAAAGGGTCGCCAATTCTTCAACGCCAAGAATAACGAATTGATCTACAAACTTTCGCTGCCTGTAGTTTCTGTAAAGATACCACTTCCTTAAAAATTCCTGCTTCTTGTAGCCAAATCCCTTGTCGGATGGAAAAAGCCAGGGGAACCATCCCTTGGCTAGGGTCCAGGTCCTTTTATTGGGTCTGAATGAATTTAAATTATTTAGATAGAACTGCTTGAAGTAGCCGGTTACAGCCGCAACGCGCGACATACGAAAGCGGTCCTTGCGTGCAAGATAAATAAACCTATAGCCTGACTTGAATCCAAGCTGAGCAATTTTATTCTCAACTTGCTCCAAGACAAATTTCTGACCACCAGTCAGCTTCATTAAAGAAAACTCCTCCCTCTTTTTTTCTTCAGGAGCTGGTACGCCCCCCGGCAATAACTGATCTATAAAATCAACAGCCTTGCCCAAAGCATCGCGTTCAATTTTAGGCTCCCTACCGGTCAGCTTATCTACTTCGGCTTGTGCTTCTTTGGCCCAGGCGCCACCCGTTGCCCTGATAACTAGTTGGACCCATATATGCTCGCCGGGCTCAAGAGAGCTCATGGTTTCGGCTAGTGGAGCAAGGGGGTCAGTACGTTTGAATTCATCTTTGCCAGATTCCTCTTCGAAGAAAGGATAGGTTTTTATTGGATAGGCATCTGGCTTGGAAAATATCAACTCTGTGCCCCAAAGTTCATACTCGTCGTTAGGCAAATATTCCGGTAAAGAATTAACGTAATCTTCAGCAACCTTGATCTCGGCATCCGGGTATTGCGCAAAAACTTGTGCCTCTACCAGATCGCGCAAGCGTTCTGGGGTTCGAATATAAAAACCCGTCTCACCGCCATTGCCCACTATTTCAAATGAGAACCAAGGCTGAACTTGGCCTTCAAAAAATCTCTCTTTCCAAGTTTTTGAAGTGATATACCCAGCGTGTAGACCGGAAAAGATATTTTCAGCTATTTTAGGGCTTTTTTGAACGTCCGGAGGTGGTTTGATCTCAAGCAAAACCCACTTCAGAGAAAGAAGGTATTGTTGTTGTTTATACGAGAGCCATGATTCATAGGCACTAAAAAACAGCAAAAACGGGACGAATGTCCACCAGTATTGCTCCAGGTAATAAAAAGCGGTTTTTAGTGGACTGAGAATGTCGAGAAACAACGAGAATCAGTTGGTAGTTGGCAGTTGGCAGTGAGCAGTCTAATCAGAGAACATAAATCTTGCTCACCCAGTTTTATTTTTAATTTTATACTTCTACTCACTACTCACTACTCACTACTCACTTATTAGGCTTCACGGAGAACGTATACACCATCTCCCTTTTTTTCAAAGGTTTTGGGATCCTGCAGATTCAGCAATATAGTATTTTCTTTTACTAAGCGATGCGATAAAACTTGGGCCACTATGTCTTTTTTATGAAGTGGCTTGTTGGATAAGCGCATCAAATCTATTATAACATCTTTTACTGTCCCCGCCTTATAGCCCCAGTCAACCAAACCATATAAACCACGTCCTACCAAGACAAATCTCTTGTCTTTTATGAGCTCATTATGAACTGTCTGAACATTGGCTCTCCTGCCATCATTAAAGGACGCTGAATTTATAAGCTGCGCAATCTCTCTGAAATGTTTGGGCTTACCATCGCGCTTAAGCACTAAGAAGGCCTTGTCTCTGACTCCGCGCGGCTTAATATCCGGCCAACTAGTCAAACCAACCTGGCCGAAATTATTTTTAGCTATGTTTTTAGAAATTGAAAGATAAGAATCAACCACAGCCGAAGTAACGTCCTTAAAAGAGGCTCCGGACTTTTTATAAAATTCTACTAAGGCCGCCTCTGCTATCGGTGTCTTTTCTTTATTTAAAGAAGCGATGAAAGAAGACATTGAATCTCCGAACGATTCGGCGTGCTGTTTAGAAAGAGACCAAAAAGTATTAAAATCATCGTCCTCGGCAAAACGCTGGAACTTGCTATCAAGAGAAAGAAAGAAAACTAAAGCGGCATTCGCCGGACTTTCCTTAGCAATGCCCGAAAACTTAGCAAAAAGATGCTCTTCTCTGACAGATCCACCGCCCTGTTCCAAGATGTTCTCGGCAAGGTTAACAAAGGGCTTGATCTTGGCTACTGATCCGGAATCAAAGCCCTCTCTTATTTGTCGCAGAGAAACCTCTTCAATCTGCCTGACTCGCTCGCGCGTAATGCCGTAGCTCTTACCTATTGATTCAAGGGTTTCTTTCTTGCCGGTCTTCAAACCAAAACGGCGAGAAATAACATCCTTATTTCTAGTATTTAAAACCGAAAGTAACTGTCCGACCACTCCCCTGATTGAATTATTTAAATTTGGCACCAGTAATTGAGATCAAGCGGATATGCCTTAGCAATGGGCCCGTAAGCTAGTGCTAATTGCCACACCCTACTTAATCTAGTCAAATATACCATATAGCAATACGACAATCAAGTGTCAACCCCATGTTAAGATTTCTTCTTTCTGCTTAGCCATACAAGTATGGGTGCGGCCACAAAAAATGATGAGTACGCCCCGCAAAATATTCCTAGAATTAAAGCTAGCGCGAAGTACTTAATAGACTCTCCACCGAAGAAATAAATTGAAACCAGCGACAACAGGGTGGCGAATGTCGTATTAAGAGAGCGCACCAACGTTTGCATAATGCTCTTATGCACAAGTTCACCGAAATTATCTTTATGGCCAAGCCTCAGTACGTTCTCTCTTACTCTGTCAAAAACAACTACTGAATCAGATAACGAATAGCCCAGTATAGTAAGCGCCGCAGCTACAAAAACCGCGGTTACTTCTATGCCATAGTAATGCCCAAGCCAAGCAAAAATACCGGTCGGTATAAGAATATCATGAATCAACGCGGCAATCGCTGATAAACTTACCGCCCATGGCGAAAGGACTCTTGATAGTTTCCTGAAAACAAAAGCAATATAAAAAGTTACAGCCAAAAGTAAAATAATTATTGAGGTTATACTCTTACGACGTAACTCACTGCCGATTGTCGGCCCGATAGAATCAAAACGTTTTTCTATCACCTGGCCAAACTTTTCCGCTACTTGCTGAAGAATAGCTTGGTGTGCAGGCTCACTGATATCGTTGAGCCTGACGATAGCATCCTTGTCCCCAGCCAAGTTAACGCTCACATTTGTAACCTCGCTAACTGCGCTTACGGCATGCTCTAATTCAGTGGCAGTGGGCCTGGCAGCCTCAAAAACAAGTTCAATTACTGAGCCTCCCTTAAAATCAATGCCATATTGTAGACCAAAAATAGCAATAAATATTATCGCCAGAACAGTCAGCGCCACTGAAATCCAAAACATAATTTTATAAAAATTGCGCATATTTAGAATAGCCACTTCTTATTTTCAAACTTACGTCCTGTAAATAAATTTAAGAATGTTCTGGCGATAACCGTGGCCGTGAAAAGACTCATAAGTACTCCGATACCCAGTGTCAACGCAAAACCCTTAACAACTGACGTTGAAAATATATACAAAACCAAGGCGCCTAGAATCGTTGTTATATGACTATCCCTGATTGAAAACCAAGCGCGCTCAAATCCCTCATGAACGGCCTGCCGCAAAGGTTTACCAGCCTTCAACTCTTCGCGCAAGCGGGCAAAAATTAAAACATTAGCATCAACAGCAATGCCTAAGGACAATATGAATCCGGCGATACCGGCCAGCGTAATGGTAACGGGAATTACTTTATAGATAGACAAAACTACCGCCATATAAATCAAAAGTGCAAAAACCGAAATTGCGCCCGGCAAACGGTAATAAATTATCATAAAAGCCGCCACTAAGAACAGGCCGTAAAGACCCGCCTTGAGAGAACTACTCAAAGAGTCTTGGCCCAGAGACGGACCTATGGTCTGCTGTGATACCAAAGTAATCGGCACTGGCAAGGCTCCGGCATTAAGTCGGTTAGCAAGATCTTTGGCTTCTTTAATACTGAACCCGCCCGATATAACCGCACGTCCATCAGGAATTTCGCTTTGTACCACAGGTGCACTTATCGCAACACCATCGAGATAAATCGCCACCAGCTTGCCAAGATTGCGCTTGGTTATATCGCCAAAAAGTTTCGCACCCTCATCGTTCAACTCAAGAGAGACCTGGGGCTGAGAAGTATTCTGGTCAAAAATCAGCTGTGAACGCTTGAGATAACGACCGGTTAGGCCGGTAGACATGAAATATGGATCCTCGATTAACTGCTGATCCTTGGCCTGTGCGTCAAGTATTTTTTTTGACTCATCTTCTGGGCGCTGTTCTTTAAATTCTAGGAAAGGAGTTTGGCCAATCAGTTGTATCGCCTGATTAACGTCGCTTACGCCAGCTAACTCAACGACTAGACGATCCTTACCCTCTATCTGTACCAACGGCTCAGCTACGCCGAAAAGATTAACCCTGCGCTCAATAACATCCCTCACTCCTGACATGGCTTCATCAGAACTCTGATCACCGCTACCGGACAGATCAGCCTGGTAGACCAGGTGAGTACCGCCGAGAAGATCCAGGCCAAGCCTGAACGGTGGAACATTGAAAAAATGAGGAATCCTAAACTTTGAGTTTTGAATTTTGAGTTTTGAATTTACGATATCGGCTCCCCTGTCCCACCCCTGCGGGTAAACAAAAATCGCCAGGAACAAAGCGACGATTAAAATAATTAAGGGAGTGAATTTGTTGTTACGCATTAAAAAGTATAATAAAATAACACACCTATAAAAGCAAGGCCATATGTGCCCGCCTAGGACAATATTACCTTTTTGAGAACTTCGCCTCGCCCCAGATTTTACAATTTTGTGATAAAAAAACAGCGAGGGGTTTCGCTGCATGAGATCATCGAACTAATTTTTTACCAAAGCATAGTAACCGTAAGAACAGCGTGTGTAATCTCATTTGTAGCGCCGGCAGAGCTAAGTGATAAAACAAATGTATTATTGTTTGAAGGATTTAGTAGAGCTATTAGATAGCCTCCGGTCGACCATGCTACCCGATCCCAGCTGTCGCGTGGTTCATTAGGATAGGCGGTACCGTGTGTAGTATTCGTAGCAGAATCATATACGAATGTATCGTGCGCGACCAAACCGGTTGAAGTTACCCTTCCTCCTGGTCCGGATATATTAGAAAAACTAGCCATAACAAACACTGGCTCGTTACTTACAGGTAACGGTATGACTGTATCTACCGCAGAGTTCAATATGAAGGTCCGTTTTTGGCGATGGCTTCCAACATTATCAGAATTTCCTTGGGCAAAGGCAACGTTTTTGTTGGAAAATTGAAGTAATCCTATTAATAGTACCGCTAGAAAAAACAAGATAATTGAAAGTTTTTTTCTCATTTCTTCTCCTTGTTCTTATTTTAAATGACCAGCAAATCTGAAAGACCTTGTAATATAAAGCCTTCCAGCGTTAATATCCTAGCAAATCTTCGTAAATTGATCAGGCCCTACTTTATATGATTCCACCAAAATCGCGTTACTTATTACACCTTAATTCTTCTTCGGCCTTTTTAATTAATTCGTTGGATTCAGTTATAAGTTGTATGCCTTCGCTCCGTCTACTGTTAACAAGATAGTATAAGCCCAAATTATAATTAGCATTTATGCTTTTTGGAGAATCTTTGGCCATGCTAGTAACTAATACTTCCTCGTTTAACCAAATGCGATTACGCTTTACGATCGTTGTTCCATAAATCAATAATAGTGCCGCTAACAAAATATAAATTAATGGCCTGTATCTTTTTGATAATAAATAATTAATCCCAAAAGCTACTATAATAACAAGCCCAGCTGATGCGGCGTAAACCAGTCGATCGGCCATAATTGTCCCGATCGGGAAAATTAAGTTTGAAATCGGAAAATATACTGCCACAAAAAAGGCTGCGCCAAATGCCAGCGGTCCTCCACAGCTTTTGCGTCTAAAAATTAGGCAAATCATGGCTAATATTAACATCAAGCCCACCAACATCACCAAATCTAATGGGGAAGTAATGGGTACTGTCTGGGCATAGGCGTAATCGGCCGATAAGTGAAGTGGAAAAAATATTTTCCATATATACACTGCCGCCAACTTAAGCGAAGTAAGTATTCGAGTTGACTGACAAACCGTGATAAGGGGGTTAGCAATGAGTCCGTTATCATTGGCCAGAAAGTTATTGCCCAGAGCAGCCCACCTTAAAACTATGTAGGCGACTCCGGAAACCATGAAAGGAACTATTTTTTTAAACCAACTCGCAAAATTATATTTTTCCGTAGCGAATAGCCAAAAGATAATAAACGGGAATATTCCTATCGCAACCTCTTTAGATAAAACCGCCAAAAGGAAAGCAAGCCCGGAAAGCCAATACTTTTTCAAATAAAAAGCCAATAAGATTAGCAGGCCAAAGAAAAGGGCTAACAAATCAGAACGGCCAGAGATGTAAGTTACTGCCTCGACATGAATTGGCAAAAACAAAAACAAGCCATATGAAATATAAGCCAGCCGCCTAGATTTAAAAACTCGGATTACGAGAATAAACAAAAGCCAGGTATTTAGGGAGTGGATCAATATATTTACAACGTGAAACAGGGTCGGCTTATCGCTTACGGCAAGATTGAGAACATAAGATATCTGGGTCAGCGGTCGATATAGCCCGGTAGTAGATTGCCACAGATAATACGGTCTTAAAAATTCCATGGGTATGGTCCCCATGCTTCTCTCCTGTGGGCTTGGGAAAATTGCCCGACCATCATCCAATATAAAACTTCCTCCGATGCCGTTGCCGAATAATAAAAAAGTTAGGGCAACGGTAGCTAAAAGAGTGGGTATTTCAAACTTTTTTAGTTTTGCTGACCACATAAACTTATTGCCCGAACAACTGTCTTTCGTTATTATTCTGGCAGTTTCTCCCTCGAAACCCTGGGCTTCTGCTTATCCAACCACTCCTTTATGAAAAGCGTGGCGCGGACGTCGTCTTCGTTGTATTTGACGATTTTGTTCATGATTTTTTGATCGCCGGTTTTGAGCCAGTCGTTATACCAAACAACAGACTCGGCTCCGCCGGCGTCCTCCGCCTCCCACTTGAATCCAAGATATTTAGCCACATCTTTGAGACTGTAGAAATATATGGGCAAAACCGCAGCCTCAATGAATTTCCAATGCAAATCAATGGTATTATTCTTGAACTTATCGTCAAGTGCTATCGAAATGCCGTATTTGTTGCCCAGCCGCCTGAAAACCTCTCTTTCATAATATGAGTAGTGATAAATTACAAAATTTTCCAAAGACTCAAGGAAATCCAAAAACTCCCGCCAAACCCTGGCTTCATCTTCTTTATCTTTGGCCCAAAAATACTTATATTCCGCTTCTTTCCCCGGCTTCTTAATAATCATCCCCAGTAAGTAATCAATGCCATCGGTAGGATCAGACTCAATATCAAAATATATTTCATTCTTAACTTCAGGAAATTCGCTTTTCTTGAGAATCCTCGGCTCATTAGAAATCAAAACTTGCGCCTGATTATAAAAACGTAAAATCTTATCAAACGGCCAATCCTCAAGTCGGTAGCGCAGATTATCAAGATCGGCAGACGCAAGATCCTTAACCGTATGAATGCCCAGATCGTAAAATCTACGCTGATCATTCTGGCTCAGTTTATAGACGAGCGAAATATCATCACATTCTTTAGCCTCTTCGGTACAAAGCGAATACCACGGGGACTGCTTGCAGCCGCTCTTGAGAAACGGGGGCGGCTTTTCGCCAGCCAACACCTGTTCAATCCTATCTTTTGTAAGATGGAAATAGTCAAGAAAGTCATCCACCATAAAAGATCTTTCCTCGCCATCGGAATTGATTATATAAGCATCTCGCGGCAAAACGCCCTGTAACCGTTCAAGAATTAAACTATAAAAAACTAACTGAAACTTATATTCATCCCTTATTTCTTTACCAGTTTTTATGTCGTAGACAACGTAGTAGTGATCGCCGAAGTTAGACTTCATTCCCTTCTCAACCGGTCTTGCCTCAAGCAGGTCGGGAATACCAACCCAATTTTGGTCCATTAAAACGCCATGATAGATATTCTTGCCCTGTTTCATCATTTCCATCGTTGTCAGGAAGGCTTCATCGAGATCGCGCATAAGTTCCGGCTTAATCTCCTCAAACTTGCGGCCCTTGATCATTTCACGCTCATGCTTGAGTCCACCCTTATGTATCATCTGGATCAACGGCGGTATCTCGCCCTTCTTTGTCTGGTCGCCATAGATGTCATACCAAATCCAATGTGGACACTGGAAAAATTTATAAAAATGCTCCCCTGTTAATTTTGGTTTTTTATTTTCTGGCATAAGCAATAGTTGATATGACCTCAGTATATAATTAATTCTGCCGAAAAGCTAATAACTAATTTTTGTCGCTCCTAGATACGATCGTATTTAAAAGCGACATTAGCTAAAATATCTTTTGACAGCTGCCTCTCTCCCGCCCAAAGACTCCGCGACAACAACACAGACGTACTTACTAATCGCCAATAACCTTACCAACTCTTCAATGTCTTTCTCACAGGCATAACAAGTTACATAAACACTCTTTTGCAGTTGGTAGCATTCCCACTCATTCAGTTTGCTGCGAAGTAAGTCTCTGGCAGCCCTCTTTTCTTCCGGAATATCAAAAATAATTACGCGCCACCGACCGTCACGTTTTTTATTTTCTATTTTAAGTTCCTCCAGTTTGGCAAAATTGATATATTTATATCCCTTCTCCGTAATAACTGCTTCGACCCCATTTGAATACTTGATAAAACCACGTCGCTTTAGTGCGTAAAGTTTGCGACTAAGAACAGTTTTATTCGGAAAAAGTTTAGATCTTATTAGGTTTTGCTTAAATGTACTTTTAGGCAAACCACCATAAAGTCGGCGTTCAATGGCATCAAGAATACCGTAATTTGGATATTTGCTGTACCTCATTAAATCTCACGATTTGTCGTCTTTAAATACGATCGTATTTAAAGACGACAAATAATTTAAATTATCCCACACCGCCTAACCCAAATCGTCACTCATTACGATGGCTGGCCCAAGCACAATGCTGGCACTCTGCGCCTGACTGTGGTGGGGTATCTGAACGGGCTAATTGAACGGCATTGGCAAATAGATCGTGAATATAAGTCGGGTCGGTTGTTACCTCGCGAATTATACCTCGAAATGGCAAACGACCCCTAAAACCATCGGTTTTATCTACCTGATAAAAAACAAAAAAGGCCTTGCCTGCAATTTTATAACCGGACTTATCCAGTATGTGAGTATAGGTATCCATCTGCATTTGATAATCATCATAAACTGAAATTTCTTTGGCACCAGATGACTTATAATCAATCACCGCAAGCGAGCCATCATTGAACTCCAGCATATCATCAACCGCACCGAACAATGTCGCGTCGAGTTCTTCGTCGTGATATTTAAGGCCTTCGAAATTATTGCGCCATTTCTGAAGTTGGACGTGATCAGGATAAAGATGCGCCTCAGACATGCCATCGTGATCAACTAAGACAGGATGCATCTCTCCCCTTTCACGGTACCCATCAAACTCCGCCTTCAGCAATTGGTCTACTGCGATTGATAATGTATAAGGATAGCCCTGGGGACGGCCAATACCTTGGTGCTTATACATCCAAAAACAACGAGGGCATTCCTTCATAAGCTGAATATTCGCGCGCGATATTTTTAACGGTTTTGAGGTACGTACTATTGACATTGGTTATATAATTTGCTATAATTAATAGTACGTTGAGAGCAACCATCGGGCTAGCCGAAATGGCCGAAGTGGTTGGGGAGGGCAATCGAGCAATCGGCACCCCTCCGCCTCAGCGTTTTTATTTCCTTAAAACTAATTCTATTTTCTATTTACTAATTTCTATTTTATTTACTGCATCCCCTTGTTTAATTTTCAACACCACATCCATACCCTTCACCACCTTGCCGAAAACCGTGTGCTTGCCGTAGAGATGCTGCTGCGGCTTGGTGGTAACAATGAAGAACTGGCTGCCGTTGGTATTCGGTCCAGCATTGGCCATGGCTATATAGCCCGGATCCACCGGTAGCGACTTGAGGGAACTACTGTACTTGTAACCCTGCGCTTCATATTGGGCGATGAGTTCGTCTGTGGCACCAAGTGATTTTAAATTAATCTCATCTTCAAACTGATAACCGGGTCCGCCAGTACCTACGCGAGGATCGTCGGTTTTAGATAATGGGTCACCGCCCTGGATCATGAAATCATCAATAACTCGATGAAATTTAGTTCCATCATAAAAACCAGCCTCAGCCAGCTTAACAAAGTTAGCTACGGTCTTAGGGGCAACCTCTGAATAAAGCTCCAGTTCAATATCACCGCGAGCAGTTTCCATCGTGACCTTAACTATATCCGGCATAGTTTCTTGAGAATTAACGGTGGCCACAGGAGTCGGAGATGATTCAGGAGTTTTATCTAAAGCAGAATTATTTCTCTGCTGAAAATAAAAATAACCGCCGAAACCTATAACCAACGCAATAAAAGTTAGAATTAAAATCTTAAGCATAAAACTACTCTAGCAAATTATCTAGTTCTTGCAAAACATCATCGGGTATTTGAATCGGCCTACCTGCCGGGCTGATCCCAGGATAACGCCAAGCAGAAATTATTCTTACTGCCGGGATCTGGAATTTAGAATTTATGGTTTGGCTGCGTAAATTTTGATCTATCTGCTGATACATAACCCAGACCTCCTGGGGTTTTTTCTTATTGCTGGTCGGCTGCATAACGGCAACTGTTCTCTCGGCCACGCCGTCTTCTTTACGCTTGGGAAACCTGACTATTCTTTTAATCAAGCCCTCCGATATTCCATAATAAACCATCTTGCCTTTCACGTGATTAGTCCAGCGATACTTGTCATCATTTTTAGGAGGCTTGAACTGCATGTTTGTTTTTTAGATAAAGCTCCAATGTGTGTCTAGCGTTTGGCTCTATGTCTAGGTCGCGCAAGGCTGCATCAGCCGGCATCCAGTCATAGCCTTCGGCTTCATCGTTTAGCTTGGCCCTCTTGCTACCGACACGAACAATTTTATCAACAAAAATATGATTGGTGCCGGATATATAGTAGCCGGATTTTTTTATTTGATCAAAAGTACAAATATGGTCGCCCACCCTGGCGGCCAAACCAGTCTCTTCTTTTATCTCTCTGAGCAGGGCATGATCAAGACGTTCGTTGCGCCTTAACTTACCACCAATTATTGAATATCGCCCGCCCCACTTGTGGGTTTTTACAAGTAAAACCTGTTTCTCATGACCGCGCCTGGGAACATATTCTATAATCCCGCCCACGGCAATAACCGAGCCCGGAACCATCAGGCTTTCCCACAGCCGGTGTATGGCTGACTCGCTGCGCTTAACCTGCGGCAATGGCAAGCACCCTTTAGCCTTAATAAACTCAATTAGAAGTTCAGGTTTCCATATAGAATTTTGGTGAACGTATGCCGGATGGTCTTGCGGTTTCTCCATAAAGAAGCATCTCGTATTTGAAATTTGAGCAATACCCAGTTCGTAAGAGACGCTTCTGCCAATGTAGCCTTCCGGATTAACAAAATAGCTAAAGCCATTTTCGCCAAGACGCTTGAGATTTCTCAAATACAAAAGCTCAATCATCCTCGGATCTTTTTCGGTGTCGCTTTCCAACATAGCAAACCCTCCATTACTGTTGGTTATATCGGAAAACTCAGGCGCTATAACCTCAATTCCGGCAGCACTAAAAAGCCTGTGTGTTTTCTTTATTTCTTCAAAGTGTTTGCCAAAACTTCCATGCAAAACACATCTGAATTTTGGGTTTAATTCGGTACGCATATGGCTACCCGAGAGAATACACTATTCTGCCGTTTTCGAAAACATGGAAGGAGTTGGTCTCTTCGGAAACCGTAAAAACGGTCGTGTCTTTAAAAACATGCGAAGATGTGATGGCAAAAAGGTGTCGAGAATGAACCTTCTGTGAAAAACCGAATTGTTCAGACAGATCAGCGAATTTGCCGGGGTTAACCCGTTCTGCCACAGATCGCGGCCTTAAGCCCTCCAGGATTACACCAGAGTGCACCACTTCACCATTGCCATCTATTAATATCGCGCCGTCGAAGCCAACCGTGGACTCAACCTCGCGGTACCAATCGGCGTGGTTTTCGATATCGGCGACATTGATATGATGCTTAACAAAAATATCCTGAGTGCTGTCAGAAATATCGGTATAATCCTGCCATTGATCATGCCAACCCAGCACAATAAAAAGACCAAAGTTTTTCTGATTTTTCATCAAATTTAAAACCAACTCAGCGGTTTTCATTTTCAAAGAAATTGGCAAATTAACCGCCGACTTCTTAAAAATTTCTATTAATTCAAAAATTGCTTTTTCCGTCATTACCTTTTAGAACGACCAGAAACCAACCAAGAGCTGGATTGGATTTTACCTCCATGGCCGACGTTGAATACCATTTTGCATCTTAGGCCGTTACAAACGGCAACTTCTGGAATATTATCGGCAGTACGGTCTCCGCCGTTGGCAAAAATACTAGGTTTAAGTTTTTTTAGCTCAGCGCAAACACTCATATCGTCGCTGTTCGGACCATGGCCGGTAATGATAACGTGGTCAACCACCGCCAGTCCCGCTATCACTTCTTTGCGCTCGTCTTCACGCATAAAAACATAGCCCTTTTTCTTTTTGAGCCAGTTGTCATTATTGAGAATTACTACCAGCTTATCGCCCAATTTCTTAGCCTCCTTAAAAAGCCTGACGTGACCAGCATGAAGCGGATCCATTCCGCCTGATACCGCTACGACGATTTCCTTTTTCTTTTTTATTCGTTTTTTCATTTACTTCTCTAATTCTAGCGCAATTAGACCGCACTTTCTAATTTTTTCCTTATAGCCAGGGAAGGTATGGCAGAGCTTGCGCAGTTAGCTTTCTGATTTTACGTTTGGATTGATTTCTTTAACTTTGTACTTTTTTAGTAATGCCTCTATAGTTTTAAAGATTTTCGCCTTAGCTATGAGCTTAGTAAACTTGTTTTTACTGCAAACTAATATGACGAGATCTCCAGCCTTAATGTTTCGGTATTTAGCCGTTGCCGCCCGAGTCTCTACTTTCTTTTTGCCACCGCGAATGGCATCAAAAATATCCCGATTTACCGCCTTGAATCTTAATGTATATAATTTATTTTTCATATCTTAACGCTGCTTTTTGTTTTTCTTTAAAAGTTTAAAAATAGCTCCTAGTACTATCATCAGCATGCCCAGACCTGCCGCGATTCCGAAAAGGTTAGCAATATTGCGTAACTCTCCGAACGTAATAACTGACGGTATCACAGCCACAAACCAGCCGATCCCACCGACCATAAAAATTATTACACCCCATAAAAGAATTTTATTTCCCATGGCATTTTTACTTTTTATTCACTATCCCGCACAGACCTTCCTTTATTTTTCAGCCATAGCTTCTTGAAGAATGGCATTGTCAGTGTTGATAGCATAAATG
>Ga0155121_116_pt1 | contig 30878 bp, 19 predicted proteins | sample RifCSPhighO2_01_FD_106089 | JGI IMG/M metagenome (GOLD analysis project Ga0155121, IMG submission 106089) | Candidatus Yanofskybacteria bacterium RIFCSPHIGHO2_01_FULL_44_17
GTGTAGGTTGAACCTTTGTAGGTGGTGGTTTCTATGGTGCTGTTGGATATGGAGGCGACATGGACGCCACCGGCTGTGATGCCTAATATGTTGGTGCCTACTCTGTAAAAGCCGGTATCTATATCATTTTCAAAGGTGTAGCTGGGCAACAGAGCTGTGCCGTCAGAGGCTTTAATGACGCCGGCGACTTCAAAGTTGCCGGAGACGGAGGCTACCGAAAGAACGGTTGTGCTATCAAAAGATACGGAACCATTTACCTCCAGGCCGCCGGAAATAAGTAAGTCATCGGCGGCATCTATGGTACCGGCATGAGTGGTGGTATCGATGCCTAGACGGGAATAATTAGTAGAATCCGCTCCGGCAATTTGTAACAATCCCCCACCAACTATATTACCAACAGCCTCAAAACCCTGGGAAACTGTGGCGTAGCCGGCAATTGTCAGCAAACCGGTAGTACCCGTGGAGGTAAAGGTGAGACGGTTAGTAGAACCAGAGTCTTGAATATCGTTTCCGACCAAACGAATATCGTCATTAAAAACAGTAACAATAGTGGCTCGGGAAATAGTAACCGAGCTGGCATTAATGTCGCCGATATTGAGCGCTCCAGCGCCTCCGGCGTCAAGACGCAATGTGTTATTGCCACCGGATAAAAGCGTTACTGCGGCATCGCCAGTGTATACCCCGATTAAATCTCCAGTAGCCTTAGAAACTTTTATAAAACCGGCGACATCTTCAAAGGTGCCGGAAACAGAAACGTTTGATGAAAAATCTGCCCGCCCAGTCACGGTCAAAGTTCCGCCGACCATAATATTATTAGAAATTGAAGCATTGCCCGCTACCTCCAGTGCCTCAGTAAGATTTTGTGTGTTAATACCCACGCGGCCGGCAGTCGAATCCACATAAAACTTATTCACCCCGACTTCAAAATTACCTGAAACGGAAGAATTTCCAAGCGAAGTGAACCCATTAACTTGTAAATCACCGCCTATCTCGACATTGCCGGAAGTCTCGAATTTACCGCTGACTGAAACGGTAGAATCAAAAAATGCCGCACTGTCAGCCTCCAACTCGCCTGAAATTAACACATCGCTAGGCACTGCCAAGCCGTGTCCTGTTTCACCAGTACCAAATCTTGAATAGCTCTTTGTAGCAACGGACAATCCGCCGGCCTGTAAAGCACCCGAAGCTACAAGATATCCGCCCGGCTCAACCAACAATAACCGCAAACCGCCGTTATTTTGTATTTCAAAATAGTCATTAAAACCCTGATCTGCGGCGGCCTTTAATGTCAGCTTGGTGAAGTTACTGGTTGGTTCGGCAACCGCCAACGTTTGAACAAAAATCGGGAAATTAATATCAAATCGCTTGTTGGCTGCGTCCCATTTTAACTGAGCATTGGGCGTAGAGGTGCCGCGCTCGAAAACAAGTTGCGAGCTCTCCGTATCGGCAGTTGCATTGTCAGAATTTATTGTAAACGTATCCGCGATGGTGCCGCTAATTGATACAGAGGCAGCAGAAATTTCATTCACATCAATCGTATCAAAATAGCCAGTGCGCCATCTATTAGCGCCCGACCCCACATCACGAACCGAATCAAAAGGAATCAGGTTAGATCTTATTTGGGAGTTAACCGTCAAAATATCGGTACCATCAGTGGCATCACCAATCGCCACATGGCTGTCAAAAGCGGCAGTGGCATTAACCTCTAGATCCCCAGAAATCAAAAGGTCGTTCGCCAACGAAATGTAATCGGTATGGCTGGTATCGGCCGTGCCAAACCTTGAATAGGACTGAGTGGCTCCGCCATTAGCTACCTGCAAACTGCCGACTGTCAAAAAATATGCCGCACTGGCTGTGCCCTGGACTTCAAGTTTAGTGAGAGGCGCTGTTGTGCCAATGCCGACTTGGCCTGCCGAAGTTACAACAAAGGCGGCCGTTGGCGTGCCGTTGACTTGAAATAGCTGACTCGGCAGCGTCGTACCTATGCCCACGTTGCCAGATGAAGCGATCGATAAAAATGTCTGGGAATTGGAACCAAGAATGTCTAACCTGGCAGTGTTATTAGCAACAGATGTGGTACGTATAGTAAATTTGGCATCATCTTCGGTGGTGGAGTTTAGAATTAAATCAATATTACCTGAGCCGGAAGCTAATATGTTGCCATTAATGGTAAGTTTTTGTTCGGGCGAAAAATCACCTATGCCTAGATTGCCTGAATCGTTAATTCTTGCCCTCTCTACACCCAGAGTCGAGAAGCCTAATTGATTAACTGCTGGACGAAACATGCCAGTGTCTTGGTCTGAGCGAAAAGCGAAAGACGGTGAACTTGCTGAACCATCAGAAGCATAGAAATATTGGGCTGAGGCAGTGCTATCAAAATTCACAATCGTGTCAAAGTAAACCGCGCCGTCAACTTCGAGAGAACCAGATATTAGGAGGTCATTGGAAGCATCGATACTGCCGGAGTGATTAGTATTTGCAGTCCCTAAGCGTGAATAAGCTGTAATATCAGCTCCGGCAATTTGTAACAATCCCCCGCCAACTATATTACCAACAGCTTCAAAACTCTGGGAAACGCTGGCGTAACCGGTGATTGTAAGTAAACCTGTGGTACCGGTGCTGGTGAAGATTAGGCGGTTCGTCTGGGTTGAATCTCGAATATCTCCGCCTGAAACCTCAAGATCTCCGGTCAAATCTGTTACCGTAGCAGCGGTCAGGGTGATTGTGTTTGCATCAGTAAATGTTATGCGAGCATTCGCGTCGGAATCCTGAATATTGTTACCGACGACACGGATGTCATCATTGAATACAGTTACCAGGCCGGTCTTGGCTATGTTAAGAGAACTGGCATTGGTACCGGCGATATTTATGGTTGCCGCTCCACCAGCATCTATAGTAAGGGTATTAGCTCCACCGGATTGAAAAGTAACCGCCCCATCACCCGTAAAAGTACTCGCCTTCAATGTTCCAGCCTCAACAGTGACTCCAGATATTGATGCCGCGTGAACGCCACCGCTGGTAATCCCTAAAATATTGTCTGTGACTCTGTATATGCCCGTATCTTTGTCCAATTTAAAAGCATAGCCCGGAGCCAGCGCAGTTCCGTCACTCGCCAGTATCTGCCCACCAACCTCAAGATCGCCTGACGTAGAAGCTGGCTGACTAAAAACCGCTCCGCCATCAAAATATGCAGTGCCGTTTACTTCCAGCGAACCGCTTATAAGTAAATCGTTGGGCGCATTAAACTCGGCTCGCGGGGACGTATCTATTCCAAGCCTGGAATAAGCCTGGCTAGCACCGCCTGCCACTTGCAGACCTCCTATCGTCAACAAATTACTCGCACTGACCGTGCCCTGAACTTCAAACTTGGTAAGCGGCGATGTGTCACCGATGCCAACATTGCCAGAGGGAGCTAAAATCACCCTTTCCACTCCAGCAGTTTCATCGCCTAAAACTAAATTACCGGCGTCCGTTGAGTAGATAGAATACAACCTGCTACTTATCGTATTTTGCATCAAAAGCCCGGCAAACCCGCTGGTTATTGATTGAATGGTGCCAGCAACATCGAGCTTTCTACTCGGACTGGTCGTGCCTATTCCCACATTTCCGCTTGAAGCGATTGATAAAAGTTCGAGGTTTGAACCATTAAGAATAGCCAACCTGTCGCTTGCTCCTGCACCAGTGGCATTTGATTGTATGAAAAATCTCTTTTCGGCATTGTTGGCAGAAAATATTTCTAAAGAAGCTGTCGCGGCGTTACTATATATCTCTACCCTTGGAGATGTGGAGGCTCCGTTTGTAAAATCAGCCCCCCCACTAAATGTCCAGTTGCCGGTAACGGTTTCGTTTTGAGACAGAGATGCCGGACCTCCGTCTCCCCAGTCTAATGACAGAGAAGCTTCTTGGTATTGGCTGTTAGAATTTAGCGTGAAGTGCGCTCCATTGAAGGATATGGACGACCTATTGGTAAAGTTGCCTGAATAGCCTTCACGCAAAGCAATGGTAGCTCCGGAACCGGCGCCCACATCAACGCCGCAGGAAAATTTGCCGGCAGCGGTATCCCAAACAAGTTTAGAGGCCACTCCATCGCAATCAGTCAAACCGGAACCGAAGGTCTGGGAGGAGGAAACATAACCGGCGATTTCAAAGTTTTGGGAGGCGGAAACGTTATTTGAAATCGTGATATTACCTAAATCTCTGGAAATGGTTGATGCTTTGAGTGTGTTGGTCTCGAAGGTACCCGAAGCGGAAGCATTGGTCAGAAGGACAAAACCGTCAAAAGCGGCACTGCCATTTACTTCTAATCCTCCACTAATAAGCAGATCGTCGGCGGTTGAAATGGTGCCGGCGTGGCCGGTGGCATCGATGCCGAATCTTGAATAGGCTACATCTGTAGCCGCTCCCTTGGCAACTTCCAGACCGCCGTAAAGGTTAAGTTCTGATGAGATGGAAGCGGTACCGACAACCTCCAATGCTTGAGTCAGATTCTGCGTACCTATCCCTACATTGCCTCCGGTGGAGACATAGAATAGGTTGGCTCCGACTTCGAAGTTACCGGAGATGGAGGCGTTGGCATCTATTAAGACGTTGTTGTTGCCGGCATCAAGGGTTAGGGCGCCGGTAGTCGTGGTTAGCGTATTAGTATCTAACTGGAGATTATCAATGACAAGCTGACCGGAATCATTGAAGGTGGCAAAAACGGCACCTCCGTCTTTAATCTGAAAATCTCCCGTACCGTTTAAGTCAAAACTTAGATTGTTATTGCCGAAATTAACCGAGGTATTGGTGTCAAGAGACATTGAGGCGACGAACTCGTCAAAATCAAGGGAGTCGGAAGCGGGCCTGATACTGCCACCAGGAGTACAGATAAACTTTCCGGTAGAACCGTTCCACTGGAGCACATTGCCACCGCCGCAATCAGTTAAACCAGATCCGAAGGTCTGGGAGGCGGAAACATAACCGAAGATTTCAAAGTTTGCTGATACTGTGGCATTGCCAGTAATATTGAGTAGGCCGGTTGTACCGGTAGTAGTGAAGGAAAGACGATTTGTACCGGATAAGTCTTTAATGTCGCCGCCATTAACTTGGAAATCACCGGATATCGAAGCGTTGCCGACAACTTCAAGGGCCTCAGTTAAGGTCTGCGTATTTATACCAACCTGACTGTTCGTTTGGTCGATATAAAAAACGTTATTGCCGACTTCGAAATTAACAGAACTTGAAACGCCGCCAGAGGATATTTGAAATCTCTGAACACCTGCGGCAGAAAATCCTAACAGATTTGAACTGCCCCTGAATATACCGCTATCCTGGTCGGCCCTGAACGAAAAACTAGGCGACTCAGCCGTACCATCGCCGGCATAAAATTTAGAGGCAGAAGCAGTGCCGCCAACCTCAAGGTTGCCGGAAATAGACGAATTAACGAGCGTCAAATTGCCTACCGTCAGGCTGCCGCCGATTTCTAAATTACCAGATATTGAGGCATTTCCGATGACATCCAGCGTTGTCGTTGGATTCGTTGTGCCGATTCCAACATTACCGCCATTTTGAATAAAAAGAGAATTGGAGATTGACGCCGCTCCGCCGGAAATAGAAAAAGCAACAGCGCTAGCGCTGGCGATCCGAACCGGCTGATTGAATTCAAAACGATTATCATTTGAGTTCCAACGCATTTCGGCATTAGGGATTGTCGTGCCACGCTCAAAAGACAAATAGGCATCTTCCGAATCAGAACTTGTGTTGTCATTGTTGATTGAAAAAGAAGCACTCGAGGTGCCATCTATGTTTATACTGCCGGAAACTACCAATGAGCCGATCGTCACCGTATTGGCATCGATATTATTTGCGTAAATATCGTCCCACCTGTTTGTTGAAGAGCCCAGGTCAAAAGAACCCGATGGAATAAGATCTGACTTTATATTCCCGCCAACAGCTAGATTGCCACCGGCCGTAACATTTCCCGACCTATCCAGATCAAATTTTTTGGAAAAAATGGTTATCGTATTGTCATCATCGCCCTCGGTTCCGATAGAAACATCGCCGGACACGCCGAGAGTCCCGAAGATTCCATCGCTTCCGTAAATACCACCATGGAAAAATGCGAGCCTGTCCGTTTCATCTCCATTTTCAACCACGAAATCAAGCGTAAAATCGGACGGCTGATAACCTTGTAACAACTCTGAATTCAGATTGCGCACCATCATCCGATTATTTATTTCAATTGTTCCCCGGCCAAGCTGAAGATCGCCTTGCGAAATATTTACATTTCCGCTTGCGACATTAATATTGCCCTGGGTAATGTCGACACTGCCTTTTTCTAATTTCAGGTTACCACTAGTCAGTTGGACGTCCTTACCGAATACCGCCTCTCCAAACACCCCCAACTTGCCATAGACGAGCAGCTGATCAAGAAGCTGGGTGGCGCCTTTTACTATCAAGGTTTTACCAACCTCAACGCTTCCCTCCAAAAACACATTGTCGTAAGTTATGTTTCCGTTTTTTGTGACAAAAGCCAGGGTAAAATCTTTAGAGGCAAGGCCGTTGAAATATTCGGCATTTAAATTTTCGACCAGCGTAGTCGAATCAACAACGATCGGCGCCACACCATCAGGAGCGTGCGAGCGCAATTGGCCCTCAGTTTCGACGTGGCCATATATCGAAATCTTTCCTTCCTTGTCTAAGAGTAAAACCTCATTGGCATGTGTACCGGCAAAATGCCCCTGAATCGAATCGGCATCTTTAAAAAATTCCTTTACGCGCAAAGCAATGGCGTCAGCGTTACCAAAGCTGAATCCTCCGCCGATAATAAAAAGCGCCACCAGGGCCGTAATTACAATGCCAATAGCCCTCTTTGAGCTGCCAAACGCCCGGCTGCCTGAATAATTAAGGCGGCGTATTTTATGCATCAAGGACTGCGATTCTATTTCGTAAAACGCTTCTTGTTCTGGAGACAGCCTATTGATTGTCGGCTGAATTATTTGTTGCACCGGCGGCGGCGAAGAAACCGTTTTTTCAATTTGAGTTTTCTGAATCTCCGATAGCGCGGCAAGATTTTGTGAAATTTTTGTAAGGGCATCTTCTAATTTTGCCGAACTTGCCAACGTTGACATTTGAGCTGGTGGCAATTCTGACGACTGTGGCAAAACAGGTTTTATGGCCGAACTTATTTGTTCGATGTTAATACGTTGTGGCGGCGGTAAAACCTTTATTTTAACTTCTTGCTCTGTCCCTTCTGTCTGCATGGGCACCGAAGATCCTGCTATAATATTTAACCTCTCAAACTCTTCAAACACTCCGCTCTTTTTTTGACTGTTACCGCTGACCTCTTTGGTTTCTTCATCAACATTTTTTTGATTTCCCTGCCTCTGAAAAATTGCCTCCGCCTCAACAATCATCGGTCGTGAAATTTTACCATGATAAAATCCACCGATTTTGTCTTTGGGGATAACAACTGTTAGGCCTTGGCTGGTAAGATATTCGCGTACTGCGTCTTGCGTCGTATACCAATTGCGTCCATTCTTTTTTGCAAAAAGCTTTTTTTTACGCGCTAGCAAACTTAAATACTCCTGAGAATAAGGAGAGTTTTTTGCGGCTTCGGCTAGGGTTATAAAATTTTCTTTTTGAGGTCTCGGCGGCATTGAGTGAGGGATCTAAAAATGATATAATTAAAAGGTCCTGAACCCGGAGATTTCTTCGGGTAAAGGATGCGTTCGGTGGAGCCCCGGCAATGTCGGGGCTCCGCTTTTTTCACTCGCACTTTTCGGGCTAAATATCGGTAATTCTTTTTACTATCCGATATGTTATCGGATAGTCATTATTAACACTGAACTACCTCCTTAATTATATGGTTCCATAAGGGAAAAGTGTTGATAACACCTAAACTAAAAATTGTCAGCCGATACTGACAATTTTATTTATTATTAATTGCTTACTCTCGGCTGACGATTAAGTTAACGAGTTATCAACATTGACCTGTTTTTTACATAAAAGGTATAATTAAACTTCTAAATAGCGATAAACATTGATAGAGAAAGTTTCATAAAAAGTTATAAAATATACGCTGGCAATTAGTGCTTACTGACTAAATTTATAGTCGCTAACCGCTAGTCGCAAGTCTTTAAATTCTCGTGCCAAAAAAATATTTGACCGTAAATGAGGTTGCGAAAATTTTCGGCGTAACCCCCTTGACGATTCGCAATTGGGACAAAAAAGGAGCCCTTATAGCACACCGTAATCCTGTGAATAACTACCGTGTTTATAAGATTGACGATGTTGAGTCTCTGATGAAGGGCATTGAAGATACTAGATCTCCTCGCCTCGTAAGCTCGCGACCAAAACCGGAGCAGCCTCGTAAATTAAAAATAGAGGTCATGTAATAAATGCCTCTTAAGGGGGCATTTGATTTTTATTTACCTACCTGCTAAATTTATTTAGCTTTTTGTTTTTTAAAATAATACGGAGCATAGAGATGCTAAAGCTTAACGAAGTAATCGAGGTAGAAATTTTAAAATTTAGCGAGTTAAGCGCTCTAGAAAAAACTCTGCTTGAACGCGCCTTCAAAGTTCATCTCAAAGCTCAAGCGCCTTATTCGCACTTTCAAGTTGGCTGTTCGCTGGCAACAACTTTCTCGACAAAACTTTTTGACGGTTGCAATATAGAAAATGCTAATTGGTCCGAAACCGGACACGCAGAAGAAAATGCAATCTCGGCCGCCGTGTGCGAACTTGGACCCTGCCCCATAAAGGAGCTCGCCGTTATAGGTGCGATGTCAGGTCATGCGCTGTCGTGGCCCATACCAGAACTTGACTGGTCTTTGGACAGCACGATACATCTTATCGGCAAATTGCGAATTCCGAATCTATCGTCTTCTTGCGGAAGCTGCCTTCAAAAAATTGCCGAGAATTGTTTTGATGATACAGGACTTTTTGACCCGCATGTTCCCCTACTAGTATACGACGTTAGTAAAAAAATAATTTTCCGCACCTCGATCGGCAATGCGTATCCGATGCCGTTTCTTCCCCAGCATCTTGGCGTGAACTATGCGAAAGATCCGCGAGTCATATTGAATCGCTTACGCGTAAAATAGCGACATCCCATACGATAAAAATAAAACCGAGCATCGCTCGGTTTTTTTAGAACCATCCTTACTTATTCAGATCGTTTACCGGATCAACATCAAGACCATTCAAAAATAAATTTATAATTGCAAGATTATCTACCGGCTGTACCTGCTTAGATCCGCCGTAGAATGCGCTCTCTGTCATAAGAATTCTTTGCTTTCTGGAGCGTATCATCAAATATCCTACGCCCTGATCAACAGTTTTCATCTTGTGTCTCTCAAAATGCGAACCATGCTTGATCGTACCAATCTCCTGGCCCACGCGCTGACCCAAATCCATATCCCAATCTAATACAGTTTCACCCACGTGGAAGTTTGCCCCAATTACAACCTGGCAACCCCTAGACTTAGCGAACACAAGCATTTCTTGCGGTCTAATCGATGTCGTCTTTGCTCTAGCCATATAGGGGTGCTGGAGAGACACCTTTAGACCGGATGGCAGATTAAAGTATTCTCTTCTTTCGATTTTATTATCCACCAAGTTCTGAAGATTCGTGCAGGGCATTAATTTCTTCGAAGTAAGAAATGAATTAATCTTTCTTGCTAAAAATGCTGACAATTTAAGGTGAAACACCACAAGAGGATCGTGACCGTCTTCTGCTTCCCAGGTGTCGTGATTGCCTAAGATGTAAACAAAACGAAGCAAACAATTATCTACTAATAATTCATAGCTAGTCGCGTCGTCGCTCAGATTCTCCTTAGCCTTAATTGCGGCTAAAAATCTTTCACTGAAAACCTTAAATATAACCCCACCGACCATATTGGCGGCAACAAGTTCTTGCTGCGTATTGTTCATCCCCGCTACGATTTCTCCCTTCATCATCAAGTTGTGTCGCGTACCTTCTTTGGTATCTCCAGCATCAACTAATATTGACGCCCCGGATTGTAAAATAATACCGGGGAGCTTGTTCATGAAAAAACCATAGTCAGTTTCAGTAGAACCAGCGTGCATACAAGCAAATGAAACTATTCTGTCTTCCTGCAACTGTCCGTCAGGCGGTGCATATTTTAACTTTTCCTGGATATATGTAAGATCGAAATAATATTTTTTACTACCAGGCTGATAATAAATACCCGGCCAATTTTCACCCTTACGCCTAAAGGTCTTTTTCTTAATTAGATTGCCAAGCGCACGTTCTATTTCCCTTACGGCGGCTCCCGTATCATACCTCAATAGACCGCGTGTAACCCAACCACGCGATTTAATAACTTCAATGATTTTTCTCTGAAGAACCGTGGTGCCCTTTGGAGCAATGACGAAACTCAATTCTTGACTAACTAAATCTTTAAAATTATATACTCTATACAAGTGCGAGCTTCCATCAAGAGGAAACTCTAGCACCGCTACGCCAATTTGATTTTCAGAAACTCTCACCTCTTCCAAGCGATGACAGGCCGGAACTGTTACATACTGATACTCAAGCTCACCTTGCGGTTTTTGTATACTAGAGCCAAAGCCACCAACAACGAAAAGATCTGGCGAACCCTGAGAAGTTTGTTTTCTTTTATCTTTAATCACCCGCTCAACGGCAGTACTATAATAATCACCGCGCATCCACACCGCTTTTTGCGGAGTAAGCGCCCAGATTAACTTATTAACAAACTTAACCGGCAAACGATCGCCGCCAGAATTTGAAGGACGAATATCTTGCCGAATTTCAGCAAGCAAATGGATAATTTTTTCGCCTACCTCTCCGTCAAATGCCGGACTGGGAACGATATATAGATCGACCAACTTTTCTTTTTTAGAATCTTCGGGGTCAGAACACGTTATAACTGGAATTATTTTGGACAACCGCTCGGCAATTTTCTTCAAAAAATCTTCTTCCAATGCCTGCTTTCTAGCAGAACGTTCTTCGCTCGATCTTTTTACCTTAGTACCACCATGCCCGTTAAGGCCACCCTTTACGAATCCCTTCATTTCTTGAATGACGTCTTTTTGAGCAATCAATCCACCAACCAAGACGTTAAAATGTGTACCCTCGTTTTTAAAAGTATCGAAGGCCATATCGATTAACGCCCGTCGAAACCCCTTAGAACCATAATCGATTCTTGATATTAACCCGACCTTAGCGCCTTCTTGTACACGAGCAGTTATTGTGCTCATTGCTTCTCTCCTATTAAATTATCAAAGTACTTCTATGCACCATGGTAGCAATTAAAAAACTTTTGGCAAGGAGCCTTTTTTAAATTAAAAAGCCCGAATAAGAATCGGGCTAATTATTGCTAAACTTTTTTCTCCTGGGTCGCATATCGGCGGGCCGTTACAAGTGCCGTTTCTGTTGTAATTCCCTGCCACCTATCGACAACCGGGACATAAATCTTTCTTAACCGCGCATCATGCATGAGCACGGCGCAACGCAGACAGGTGTGCTCGACCTGACCTTTAAGCCAGGACAATCCATTAGTATGAACGCCGACAACGTACAATTCACATTCACTTATTGGAATACCTCTATGAACAACTTCCCAGAGCCCTTCTTCGGCGTGACCGCACGCACCAAGCATGGATTCAGTTCGTGAGGCAATCGAGAGTCGTATGCACCTTGGCTCACATAATGACCTTAGGCACTCGATGGTTTTATTACAACCTTCGTAAATAATTTCGCCGTTACGAGTTATGACACAGCCAAACTTCATCTTTTGGCAAGGAGAGTCTAGAGCGGCATAAAAACATTTCTGATAAATACTATCTTTGAAAATCTGATTGCCCTCGTTGAAAGCTCTGGCCACGCGCCAAGCAAGAAGTTTGTATCGTTTTACTGTTTCCGGAAATGAAAGCGCATATGAGCGCTCTCTGGGTTCTGCTTTCAATTTAGAAGGATAGTTGCCGCAAAATTGAGGCTTGGTAAAATCTTCGACACTACCATCCCCCAGCCTATTCCAGTAATGCGACCGCATATGTTCAAGGCCTGGCGTTTCTGCCAAAGAAGCCCTCAATAATTCCCCGCCAAAAAGATTTTGGGCAACTAGCGATACTATCGCGCAATGCCCCCAAAGAGGATTTTCAGTAGACCATCCAGCAGAATCTAGGCTAGTATCTTCGTCACAAATAGTTGGTAGCAATGTTTGAAATTGTTCACGCGTTATAGTGTTCTCCAACATTAGATTCTCCCATTTTAAAACAACTTAATCTGGCATAATGCTAAATTAAAAACCTTGTGCTGGCAAGGTTTTTAGCTTTGCGGGAGCTGAGGGAATCGAACCCCCGACCGGCGTTTTGGAGACGCCCGTTATGCCACTTAACTAAGCTCCCAACTCACCACATTCTAAGCGGTGAGTTTGACTTCTTTGAATAACTGATGCTTCCTGCAAACCTTGCAGAACTTCTTATATTCGACTTTGCGGGTAACGAGCTTCTTATTCTTGGTGGAAAAATAAACGCCCTTTTTGCAAACCGAACACCTTAATTTTATTAAACTTTCCTGGGACATAAAATCAGAATCTAGAAGCTAGAAATAATTTCTATTTTCTACCTGCTAATTTATTAATTTATATTAACTGGAGCCGTTGGTCGGGATTGAACCGACGACCTACTCCTTACCATGGAGTTGCTCTACCACTGAGCTACAACGGCACTACTTCGCTTGGACGTACATCCAAACTTCGAAGCGCAAGCATCTCTATGATAAAAACTGCCTGCCTTCCGAAGCTCAAATGCAATTTGAGCGTAGGAGGGAGCTACAACGACAACATGCTTTGTACTAAAGCATGATTTATTTTTACATAAATTTTTGCCGCAGTCAAACTAAACGAAATAGCTAGAATGCCCAAGACCCACTGGTAAAAATTCTGGTGAAATAAAAAAGGAGCATGACCGAAATGATCGAAAGAGCACCCACCAAATATTTATTCCTGTTCAGTCCCAAAACCATAAAAATAGGAAAAACTGACAAAGTATATCTCGCGTTACTTATACCCCAAGCTAGAGACGAAAAAATCAATATCGAGCATACGGCATAAGCACTATACTGCCACTTGATTTTATTTAAACCGATCAAAGTAATAATTAACGCCGCTAGAGTGAAGATCGCATTCCAGCCTTGATTCATCATGAATGCCTGATCAAAAAAATTAGAACTATGAAATACGGCCAAGAAGTCGTGATATGTTTCACTCAAGGGAATAATTAAATGCTTAGTTGCGTTAAAAGACACCTCGTCATTAATAAAATAAAGGTAAGATCCAAAGTATATTTTATTAATGAGGAGTTGAGTGGCTGAGCCTGCCAAAGCCAACAAAAAAGGAAAGGCTGCCCTGAAATTAACTTTGCGATTTATTTTGCAAAAATACAGAAAATACAATAAATATACCAGCAGAAAGACCACACCTATAAAGCGCGCCAGAATTGCCATGGCAGCGGCAGCGCCTGACAATATAAAGCGTTCTTTTTTTAAAAAATAAAAGCTGCTTATGGCTAAAAACAGAAAAAGTGATTCCGAATAAACACTGCCGGTAAAATACGACGTTGGATAAAGATTTAAAAAAATAACTGCCGCCCAAGCCGCGCGCTCATCAGCAGACTCAAGTTTTACTAATTTATAAAGAAGCGCCGATCCGCATATGATTGATATAAAAGAAATCAAAAGACCGGCTCCGGCCAAGGAAAGATGAAACAACCTGCTCAGACCAGACATCAGTAAAGAATAGAGCGGTGGGAAATGGCTGAGGAATGACCAGAAGTCTTGGTTTATACCGACAGAACTATAGCCTGCGGATGCAATTCTAATATATACTCCCGCATCCCAGCGTACCCAAATATTCCACCAGGTATTATGAGGCTGGACGATAAAATCAAAATTATAAACGGACCAAAAAAAGAGAACCAGCTTAATTCCTATAACCGCTAAAACAATTAAAATAATAGCTTTGTTTTTAGACAAGACCGCTCGAAGAGACATTTATATTTTTATTGTGGGGCGGTAGCGTTGAAAGCCAACCGCTTGGCTTTCAACGGGAATTTTAGCTTTGCCTTGTCCTGAGCTTGTCGAAGAACGGCAAAGCGTTATAAAAATTCCCATGCGCCTGTTCGCTGAAAGCGAGCTTGGGGCAAATCTGCTGCTTCGCAGCAAGTCCAGATACATAACTGCCATAGGTATTTATGTATCTGGACTCTACCTGTGGGGGCGGTAGGATTTGCACCTACGTAGGCACAAGGCCAGCAGATTTACAGTCTGCCCTCGTTGACTGCTTGAGTACACCCCCAGTTACTTGTCAAGAGCCGGCGGTCGGATTCGGACCGACGACCTGTTTATCCCGCACCTTACGCTGATGAGCCGATGGTCGGGCTCGAACCGACAACCTACGCTTTACAAAAGCGTTGCTCTACCGTTGAGCTACATCGGCGTAAGGTGCTGGACTGGCGCAAAACAGCTGCTCTCCCCGAGAAATTTAATTTGTTACCTGCGACTTCGTTGCAGACAAATACGCTCGCTGTTACTCGCTAAATTTCCCGTTGAAATGCCCCCGGGCATTTCAACCCACTGAGCTACACCGGCACTACTTCGCTTGGATATACATCCAAGCTTCGAAGCGCAAGCGTCTCTTCGATAAAAACCGCTTGCCCTTCCGAAGCTCAAATGCAATTTGAGCGCAGGAGGGAGCTACTCAGGCATTTTTTCAAGTTTTTTAGTTACTCGCTCAAACTTGTTTCTTGTTGTTTCGTCTTCTGGATCCAGCTCAATGGCCTTCTTAAATGATTCGGCCGCATCGCGCCATTCTACCATCTTCATATATATGTTACCGAGTTTTTTATAAAGTACCGCATCCTTAGGATTCCTTGCAATTTCCAGAATCAACTTATGCTCTTCTTCTCTCCAATCTTTCGTTCTACCGTTGCCACCCACATCATCTGAGGCGCTGATTTCCTTTTCAACCTGGGCCTCGGCCTCACTGATTATTAGGCTTTCGTGATGAACAACTGACTTGCGTACGCGGTATATTAACTTATTCGTTGTTGAATCAAGCTTCAATGAAAGTAATCTGAGCTTGCGCAGAAACTTCTCAGACTCAGCGAGAAACTTAAGTTTATACTCCCTCAGTTTAACGCTATTAATGTATGCGGCTAGCTCAGGGAAAAGCTCAGCCCAAAATGCCTCCTGTTCCGGCATTGCGCTCTCAATAACTTCTGGGGCAAGCTTTTTAAGATAAATGAACTTTCTGGTGATTACCCAGATTATAATCGCGGCTGAAATCAAAAAGATACCAAGAGGAACGAGTAAAAACATATTTATATTTGCAATCGAGAGAACTCTCCCAGCTTTATGTTCTCTCCGAGTTTTGCAATATACTGAGTGATCAATTCGGCCACGGTAATATCTTGCTCGCGGATATACGGCTGGCCCATAAGCTCTTTGCTGTCCTTCGGATCCATGGCAGCAACGTGCATGGCAATTTCTCGTGCCAGCTCGCTGAATATTGGATTGCGCGCGACAAAATCCGTCTCACACAAAAGCTCAATTAAAACTCCGATTTTTTTATTTGAATGCACGTAGGCCTCTACTATACCCTCGCCGGTAATTCGTGAAGACTTCTTTTCAGCTACAGTAGCGCCACGGCCCTTAAGCACCTCAATTGCCCCCGCCTTATCACCTCCGGCCGCATCAAGCGCCTTTTTTATTTCATTAAAGGGTAGCCCTGTTAAGTTTCTTAATTCTTTGACTGTTTCCGTGTTGGACATAAAATTCAAACTTTATATTAATCCTTAACCTCTTCTACTGACCCTGAATTACTGGCCGCTGCGCCGTTTTTAATTGCCTCAAGTATAAGCTCGACTGATTTCTTAGAATTATCATTGGCCGCAATAGGATAATCCACCTGCTTAGGATCACTATCAGTATTAACTATACAAACAATCTTGACTTTGGCTATTTTTGCTTCGTGTACCGGTAGTTGACCTTCTTTGAGCGAAGTTACAAATATGACATCCGGAACGCGTGATAACTTACGCATACCGTCAAACTTTATTTTTAATGCCGCAATCTCTCTTTCCTTTAATATTTTTTCTTTTTTAGTTAAGCCCTCAAACCCACCCTCGGCCTGCTTTTTCTCAAGCTCTTCAAGATACTTCACCCTACCGACAACTGTCTTAAAGTTAGTTAGCGTACCACCAAGCCAGCGATTGATAACAAAGGGCATATTCAACGCTTCAGCTGTAGCCTTGGTCGCTTCCGCCGATTGCTTGGTTGGCCCGACAAATAAAATCATCTTGCCCTCGGCGATTGATTTCTTAAGGAAATCTATGGCCTCTAAAATCGAGGCGGTTGTTTTGATAAGATCAAGGATATAAACATTATCCTTTACGCTGTAAACATAGGGCTTCATATTCGGATGAAAGATGGTCTTCTTGCGACCGAAATGCATCCCCGCTTTAACCATATCCTCATAAGCCGGTATAAATTGTTGCGTGGTTGTTTCTGACATAGTTAAGATATAGTAGCAGAAAAGAAATAATCATGCAACAAAAAAGCCGAGTTCCCTCGGCTGTTTATATTATCTTCTCGCTGGGCCTCTATTGCCTACATTGGCTGCTTCCAAGGACGTAAGCACGGCACCCCCGGCTTTATCATCCACTACCAAGCGGCGCACCATAAGTGGGCCTCTCCTGCTGAAATCGTTAAACGCCTTTATGTGCTCCTGTGTAGAATCAAGGGCGTCGGCATCACCGGCCTGTAATCTGGTAAGCCGCTCCCGCGCCTCCCTTATACTTAAATCAATTTCTGCCATTCTTTCTTCTGCTTCTTCTTTGATTTTATTCCTTCTGGCTTCGGCCGTTTGTATCTCTTCACAAATCGTGATTATGGCGGCGGCTCTGACCTTGTCCGCCTCAGCGCTTTTGTGTATATCCTCGATTGATCTCTGAACCTGATCTTTACTTTTTCTTACTACTTTTTTGCCAAACACCGCGCGCCAAGAATCCCCCTCAAGGTATCTTTCCGTAAGTTTCAATGTTCCGGCCTCGTTAACCGCAATACCCAAATCTATAAGTCTGCTAATTGCATATGAGACGGAACTCGTTGAGAAACCATGCTGTCTTGACCAAGAAGTTCGATTAAAAATACCGCATTCAGTCCCCCTCAGCAATTCGACTATGGAACTCGCCACATCTTTGTGCGCGCGTATGTTCTTACTGGGCGTTTGTATGCCAGGATTCATGTTTTTCTTCTCCCGCGTGATATCTATTGATTTTAATGAACTTTAATATCATAATCTTTTTTTAAATCTTTGTCAACAATATGTATGCGGCCTTATGCACAATATTGCCCTTTACTGGGCTTTTTGCTAAGCTACAAATATGAAACAAGGCATTCACCCAAAATATTACGAGGCCACCGTTAAGTGCGCATGCGGAAATAAATGGACTACCGGCTCGACAATGCCGGAAGTTAGTGTTGAAATTTGCAACAATTGCCATCCTTTTTATACTGGCAAAGAGAAGCTGCTTGACGCTCGCGGCCGGGTAGATAAGTTCAAGAAGCGCATGGCTAAATCTGAATATGCTATCAAGGCTACGGTGGCCAAAAAGCCACGCGCTAAAAAACAATAGATCTCGGGTCTAGCTATGGCTTCAAACGAAGACCTCAAAAAAGAACTCGAAAAAATCCAAAAACAACTCGCTGATCCCGAGTTTGTTTTAGATTATAAACGAGTTGCCGAAGCCTCCAAGCGTTACGCCGAAATCGAGCGACTGCTATCTGGTAACCCCTCGGCAAACTCAGGACAAGTAAGCCACCAAGAAGTAATAGTCGAAATACGCGCCGGTGCCGGTGGCGAGGAGGCAGCACTTTTTGCCACCAGACTTTTTGAAATGTATAAAAAATACTCCGTTTTGCAGGGCTGGCAGCTCGACGTTATTGATTATACTCAAACAACAATAGGCGGCTACAAAAATATGATCTTTGAACTAACCGGCAAGGAGGTTTATAATAAAATACAGTATGAGTCTGGCGTACACCGCGTCCAGCGCATTCCGGAAACCGAGAAAAGCGGCCGAGTGCACACCTCAACGGCCACCGTGGCCGTCTTACCTAAAGCCAAGGAAACAGATTTAGAAATCAAGCCGGACGACATAGAGATGACGATGTACCGAGCTGGTGGTCCTGGGGGACAAAATGTGAACAAGGTATCTACTGCCGTTAGACTTCTGCACAAGCCTTCAGGCTTAGTCGTAAGCTCACAACGCGAACGTTCACAGGCCCGCAACAAAGAACTGGCTCTTGAGATTATACGGACCAAATTATTGAACATGAAAAGACAGCAAGAAGCAGGCAATATTACCGAGGAACGCCGCAAACAAATTGGCTCCGCCGACCGCTCCGAAAAAGTCCGCACATATAACTTCCCCCAGGATAGAATTACCGATCATCGCATAAAAAAAAGCTGGGGCAATATAGAGAAGATATTGGACGGCCACATGGAGAGCATCGTCGAAGAATTGTCTCAACAACTAAAATGACTCTTGGTAAGCAAAAATTATTAAAACTTCAGGAAGGCCAACAAATATTGGGCGGACCGATTTTTGATTTCGGCCCAGGCTGGGGTACTAAAACTACAAAGTGGTTCAAGAAATACATATTTGGCCCCAAATGCACACTTTGCCGTGCCACCCGCTATATTTTGTTATTCGGCGCAATGCTTCTGGTATTCGGCGGCCCCCAGTTAAGACAATTTATTAATGACAAGAAGCCAGACACCCTTACGGGCCAAATAAAAATTACTGAGGTTGTGCGGCCTGGCGACAGCAAGATAAAACTCGCTCGCCGCGCCCTAGCCGACTATCTCTACCAACACCCGGACGCTACTCTTACCAACGGCCAGAAGGTTAATGTAGAAACGGTTCTCGGACAAAAAATTATCAGTAAAGATTTCCGCACTGGAAATGATATAGAATTCTCCGCGGATGACATCAAATCGGCTATAGAAAAATCTAAAACACTCACTCCTTATCAGCTCCAGCGTTGGGAAGACGCCGCTAAAAGCGTTAAATTCTAAACGGCCCATCCTAATAAAAAGGCCGAGTAATCTCGGCAGACTTGGATTGCTATTTTACCCTGCACCTAGGGCTATCAAAGGCGAACCTCTCGCCTATTTTTTTTGGTTCATCAGTGCCTAGTGGAGTCGCAAAATGCACCCATGGTTCTACTTTATCTCCTTGGAAAAGCAAATAATATGAACCTGGTCTGAGTATTGGATTAACTTCTTGCCCCATGAATACCGGCTGCGGTTGAACATTCAGGCCGGCCGGCGGCTCAACCAATTCAAAAAAACTCTAGAGCAAGAATTTTCCGTCGCCTTCTTGGCATATGCAACGTCTCTATCGAATATAACCTCCAGAGATGCAATTTTTTTGCTTGCCACCTCATTCTCATATTCCTTCGCTTTTTTTGATAAAAAGTTAGCAACCAATACTGCGCTCATGGCCCCAATAAGGATGCATGACAAAAATATTCCCAGCCTAGTTTCGAGACTAAGATTCTTTGACATTGTCAATATTTTTTTCTTTAGTTGATTATCGCCCTGCATAGCCTAATACCCCTTTTTCATTTTTTTAACGAACACTCGCACATGACTACTTATCTATACTTAAGTCAAGAAAAACAGAAAAAGCCCCGACTGGGGCTTTTTATTTTGATTATTTTCCAAAATTAATCTCTTGGGCAAGTTGCGATCTTCCGGACCAGTTGACCGTACAGGTCTGGCGACGCATATAGGATTTCCACGCATCGCTGCCGGCTTCTCGACCGCCACCGGTTTCCTTTTCACCGCCAAAGGCAAGACCGATCTCCGCACCGCTAGTACCGAGATTAACATTGGCAATACCACAGTCACTGCCTTCTGCGCCCAAGAAATGCTCGGCGCTCCGCAGACTTTCTGTAAAAATGGCAGAGGATAAACCCTGGGGCACATCGTTTTGTGTGGCAATCGCCTCCTCGAGGGTGTTGACCTCAAGTAAATATAAAATAGGAGCAAAGGTTTCTTGTTTTATAATGCTCATGTCCCTGTGGGCCTTGACGATGGTTGGCTCTACAAAAAAACCATTCCTCTCAATGCTCTTACCGCCACAAACTATTTCGCCGCCTTGTTGTTGAGCCACCAAAAGTGCGTCCATCATTGTTATCACGGCTTTCCTGTTTATGAGTGGGCCCATCACCGTCGATGGGTCTAGCGGGTTACCTATGCTCATTTGCTTATATGCACTCAGTAGTTGTGCTGTGAGTTTGGGGGCTATCCCCCGCTGCATGATAAGCCGCCGAGTAGTAGTACAACGCTGTCCAGCAGTCCCAAGCGCACCAAAAAGAATATTGCGAAGTGCTAAATCAAGGTCTGCATCATTAAGTACGATAAGAGCGTTGTTCCCGCCCAGTTCCAAAAGTACTCTACCAAAACGTTGTGCAACCCTTTGTGCGACGCGGCGCCCCATTCGGGTTGAGCCTGTAGCACTAACTAACGGAATTTGCATGTCGCCGGTTATGGCTTCGCCGATTGGTTCATCAGGACCAATTACTAAATTGAATATTCCCCTCAGACCGTTGCGAGACATCACCTCATTACACATTTTTTGTACGGCAATGGCGCATAGCGGTGTTTCAAGGGATGGCTTCCAAATAATAGTATCGCCGCAAACAGCTGCTATGGCGGCATTCCAAGCGAACACGGCTACCGGGAAATTAAATGCGCTTATGACACCGACGACTCCTAGAGGGTGCCACTGCTCAAACATCCTATGGCGCTGACGTTCACTGTGCGTTGTCACGCCATAAAGTTGTCGTGACAGCCCAGCCGCTAAAACACAAATATCAATCATCTCTTGCACTTCGCCCATTGCCTCTGGCAAGATCTTCCCCGTTTCCAGACTTATCAGCTTCGCAAGATCTTCCTTCTGCTTGCGAAATTCCTCACCAAGCTGACGAACTATTTCTCCGCGCTGGGGGGCTGGCGTCATACGCCAAGACAAGAATGCCTTTCTGGCTGTTTCTACTACCTGACGATAATCAGCTAGGCTAGCTTGATGCACCTCAGCGATTGTTAGACCGCTTGATGGATTTACCGATGCGAGTTTATCATGACTGGAGTTATGGCCACATACACATACGCCGGAAAAACCAACATTTATTGGCCCAAGGCCCAATGTCTCAAGCAAGGCACGGCTCATATTCAATACCTCATTTTTGTCAAAATTCTATTTATAAAAATACCATATTATATTAAAAGTGGCAAGCCTTACTTCTTTTCTGTAACTTGGGCTTCCGGCGCAACCTCTTCGCCTTCGGCGACCTCACCTTCCGGCTTTTCCTTCTTGATAACTTCCACGTCCTCTACGCCGCCTACCGCCGGTGCTTCGAGTTGAGCTTTAAGCTCCTCTTCTGAGATAGGCTCCTGTACTTGAGTTACAATTGCTTCGGGGTCAGTTTTGACTTCTAGTTTATTTGAAGTTGCCAAGTCTTTTACCTGAATATGGCTCTTGGGCTCGGCCAGGGAGGAAATATCTACGTCAATCTGGTGCGGCAAATCCTGTGGAAAACCTTCGACTTCGATTTCAGAAATGTTCTTAAGCAAAATACCGCCCAAAACCTTAACCGCCGGCGATTCGCCAATGAAGTTAAGTTGAATTTTGGCATGGATTTTCTGGTCTAGGCGTACCTTATAAAAATCGGCGTGTAAGAACTTATCGCTTAACGGATCGCGGACAATGTCGTGAATAATAGTGGGGTGATCCTGACCGGCAACATTGAGATAAACAACGGTAGACTCTCCCGCCTCGGCATAAACCCTCTCCAATTCCTTAACTGGAACCTGTATTGATAGCGGCTTGAAACCGTGTCCATAGACAACTGCCGGAATCAAACCCTGCCGCCTTAGCGACTTCACCTGTCTGCCGATTACATCCCTCGGCTCTACTTGTAATATGATCTTTTGCATCGTTGAAATAATGTAGCACGAATTCCAAAAAAATAATAGCCTCCGCGTGGAGGCTATCTGGAACTGCCAGCTCCTTCAGATACTAACTTTTTGATAAATTGTTTTTCCCTGAGCCAAAAAGGCTTCCAAAATTTCTGACATCTGCTTAACTTCTTCCTCCGGCAATGCCAGATCTCTAAACATGCCTTTGTAGACTCGCTCGCCAAAACTAAGCCTGATCTTGGAGCCGGCCGCATTAAATACATAATCGATCAAAAGAGATTGTCCGGCCTCTGAAAATAGATGCCGCATGCTTTCTGACTGGCCGTAAAGAATATCATAGGTAAAATCTTTGCGAAACCATTCGGGCATCTTTTCTGCCTTAACCATTTTATAAAGCGCCCAGTCAAGGAGATGACGATCATAATAAAAAGTTATATTGTTCTTTGTCTCTTCTTTTAATAGGTACAGGCAACAAAACAATAGATCCGTGCACCGACTATCCATAATCTATTCCGCTCATAAGAATTTAAAAAGCTGATCTAAGTCTACGGTTTAACTATGATTATTGCAACAATTTCACGCGATGTTAGTATTTAACTTATGGAATTTCAAATCCTCAAAAAAGATCAGGCTTCCAAGGCCAGAAAAGGTATATTGAAAACCGCCCACGGCGAAGTGCGCACTCCGTGCTTTTTGCCTATCGGCACCAAGGGCACAGTCAAATCAGTCAGACAAGATGAGCTTAGAGAGTGGGGCGCCGAGATAATACTCGCTAATACATATCATCTCTGGACACAACCAGGCGACGAACTCATAGCCCGCGCCGGAGGGCTCCACAAGTTCATAAATTGGGACGGCCCAATATTTACCGACAGTGGCGGTTTCCAAATCTTCTCGCTAGGAGAAAAACTTAATAAAAAAGAACCCCTTGTCGCTTCTGGCCACGATCGTATTTATAAGCGACAACCAGAAGAAAAGTTTCCGTTCAATGTCCGCGTTGATGAGAATGGGGTTAGCTTCCAATCTGGTTCAAGCGGTGACAAAATGAAACTTACGCCTGAAAAATCAGTAGAAATCCAGAGTAACCTCGGCAGCGACGTCTCATTAGTTTTAGATGAATTCACCGGCGATCTTGACGATTACGAAAAAGTAAAACAAACCGTTGAGCGCACAACCCGCTGGGCTAAACGTGCCAAAGAAAAATTTGAAAAACTAAAATCGGCCGGCAAGTCACTAAATCCTGGCCAGTTACAGCTTGGCATAGTCCAGGGTGCCAACTACGCCGATCTGCGGCAAAAATCTGTTCAAGAAATATCAGCCATAGGCTTTGACGGCTACTGCGTAGGCGGAGTAGCCGTAGGCGGTGAGACTCAAGAAAAAATACTTGAAGCGATTGAACTCTCTGTCCCCCATCTCGAAGAAGATAAATTCCGGCACCTTTTGGGAGTGGGCACGCCGGAAAACATCATCCAGGCGGTAGCGCGTGGCTGCGATAGTTTTGACTGTGTTATACCTACTCGCGAAGCCAGACACGGCAAAGCATACATGGCACACGATGATGGCTATACCACGCTCAATATTCTTGCCGGAGAGTTCAAAGAAGATTTATCTCCCCTCGACCCGACCTGCTCCTGCTATGGCTGCACACACCACACCCGCGCCTACCTAAACCACCTCTTCAGGTCCAGCGAAATACTTGGCATAAGATTACTCACCGAACATAACTTGAGGTTCTACTTGGGGCTTATGGAAAAGATACGGCGTGCGCTAAACGAAGAGGATTTTCAAAAAATATTAAAAAACTGCAAGAATAGGAATTAAAAAATACGATACCACCGGAAGGTGGTATCGTATTTTTTAATCACGCTAAGGAGTAAGTCTATGGATTAGCAGCTGTTGTCGGCGTAGCCGTCGGAGTGGCGGTTGGGGTTGCTGTCGGTGATGGGCTCGGCGATGGCTTAATCTGCTTACACGCGTCTTTGGCTATTTTGAATGCGCTCTTTACCGTCTTCACTGCGGCATTGTGCGCTACTTTTGCGGCCTTGCGGGCGTCTTTACCGGGGCGACCCTTGTTTATCTTTTTAGCTGCATCGTATACTTTGTCGGCATCTTTCTTCGCTTTTATATAAGCGTCCTTTGCCGCGACCTGACAGGCAGCTCTGAGATTCTTGGGGCTCATACTAACCGAAGAAGTCGGACTGACCGTAACTGACGGCGTTGCAGTCGGCGTAGCCGTCGGAGTGGCGGTTGGGGTTGCTGTCGGTGATGGGCTCGGCGATGGCTTAATCTGCTTACACGCGTCTTTGGCTATTTTGAATGCGCTCTTTACCGTCTTCACTGCGGCATTGTGCGCTACTTTTGCGGCCTTGCGGGCGTCTTTACCGGGGCGACCCTTGTTTATCTTTTTAGCTGCATCGTATACTTTGTCGGCATCTTTCTTCGCTTTTATATAAGCGTCCTTTGCCGCGACCTGACAGGCAGCTCTGAGATTCTTGGGGCTCATACTAACCGAAGGAGTCGGGCTGACCGTAACTGACGGCGTTGCCGTCGGCGTAACCGATCCTGTTGGAGTAGCTGTAGGAAATACCGATGCAGTCGGTGTAGCTGTCGGCGAGCTCGTGATCTTCGGACCGCCAAAATGCCAAATCCGATGATGGGCCTGAGCCGGAAAGGCCACCAAAACAAACGCTGTTACTATGCCTAGAGATATTAATTTTTTCATTATATTAAATTTTACTTAATTAGTTATAATTTAACTTGAAATTAGCCGTTTTGTAGCTAATTTGTGATAATTTACGACCATTGTTATTGTAGCAGAGTTCACATCTCCGGTCAAACTATTTTCAACGCTGCCTAAAGTATTGAAAATTGTGGATAAATTAGTTTTGAATAGAAAAAATAAAAGACTATAATTTCTTCTTATTACTTGATGAAATTAGCAGTTTCGTCCAACTATTGCGTTTTGTTGGGAATTATTGTATAATTAAAACAATATCCAATTAGGCCTGATTAATAAAGACGGGCCCGCCAAAAACCATTAGTTTTGGGCGGGATTTGCTTATTAATCAGACATTCAATGAATCTCTTTAATGTTTCCCGCTACTTAGGTCGAAAGCCCAAATTTTTTGTTGGCTTTTTTATTTTTGTATTCGTAGCCACGATGACTATACAGCCACTAGTTTTCACGGCATTGGCAGCCACTTCGGTTTCGATTACCAGTCCATTACCTGACGCTGATTGTCAGGGAGGAGAGGTAACGGTTACTGGTACGGCAACCGCGACTGCTCCGCAAGGCCAACTCAACCAGTATCACGTACAGATTGATTGGGGTGACGGAAATACTAATGACGAGACCGAGGTAAGCTCATTTAGCATTAGCCAAAATCCCGACCACGGCACGCAGACCAGATCTTTTACCGGAGCTCATACCTATGGTGCAAATAGTTCTTACACCATCAAAGCCCGCATCTATCACGAAACAGTTCCGGGCCAAGACAATCAGGCAGATGATGTCGCCTCCGTAGTAGTATGCGTTGTGGTTACTAATAATCCTCCGACTGCAAATGATGACGCCTATTCGACAAATGAAGATGTCACTCTAGCCGTGTTGGCCGCTGACGGTGTTTTAGACAACGACACCGATGTCGACAGCGATCCACTAACCGCTTCATTGGTAACAACCACCTCCAACGGAACTCTTTCGCTCAATGCTGACGGAAGTTTTACATATACTCCTAACGCTGGCTTTGAGGGTTCCGACTCCTTCACTTATACAGCAAATGATGGAGAAGATGACAGTAATGCCGCAACGGTAACTATTACTGTAAATCATGTTAATCATGCTCCTGTTGCAAACGAGGACTCTTATACAACTGACGAGGATATTCCGCTCACCGTCCCAGCATCTGGTGTGCTCGGAAATGACAGTGATCCTGACTTAGATGCTATAACAGCAGTTGTTGGTACTGGCCCTTCGAATGGAACTCTTGTCTTGGATCCTGATGGCGGTTTTACTTACACTCCCAGTGCCAATTTTAATGGCACGGATTCATTTACTTATGCTGCCTATGATGGAGGTTTGAATAGTAATGTCGTAACTGTTACTATCAACGCCAGCGCGGTCAATGACGCTCCGATTGCCAACGATGACTCATATTCGACCGATGAGGATGTTGTACTTATTGTTTCTGCTCCCGGCATTCTCGGAAATGATACAGACGTAGAAGGCGACTTATTGTCCGCCATTCTTGCTAACGGCCCTTCAAGCGGAACGTTGAACTTAAATTCCGACGGAAGTTTTGATTACACTCCAAATGCTGATTTCAACGGCACCGACTCCTTCACCTATACAGCAAATGACGGTGACGAAGACAGCAATATAGCAACAGTAACTCTTACGGTCAGTAATACAAACGATACGCCGGTAGCAAACGCAGATGAATACTCTATCAACGAAGACATGGCCCTCATAGTTGACGCCCCGGGAGTTCTTAACAACGATTCAGACACCGACGGAGATTCTCTTACTGTTACTCTGGTTGATGATGTGGCAAATGGAATTTTAACTTTCAATGGTGATGGTGGTTTCATTTACGTTCCTAATCAAAACTTCAATGGCACTGACTCATTTACCTACACGGCCAGTGACGGAAGTGTGGATAGCGGAGAGGCCGTAGTTACACTAACGGTGGATCCGGCTAATGACGCCCCGATTGCTGTTGGTGATTCTTATAATACAAATGAAGATACGGGGCTTGAGGTTCTTGCTTCGGGGGTTCTTCTTAATGATTCGGATATTGATGGTGATTCGCTTGAGGCCATTTTAGTTGACGACGTTACCCATGGTAACTTGACCCTAAACGATGACGGCAGCTTCACCTATATGCCAGAGGTAGACTTTAATGGTGTCGATCAATTTACATACAAAGCTAACGATGGAGACGAAAACAGCAACACTGTTACTGTTGAAATAAATATCGGCTCAGTACCTGATTCTCAGTGCGACGATGGAGAGGATAATGATGGCGACGAGAATGTTGATTTCGGCGAAGATACCGGCTGCACGGGTCCTCACGATGATTGGGAAGAAGAAGATCCGCCAGTTTCCACATTTGATAGCTCAAGAAATCATGAAGTAATAACCACTGAATTAGCTTCGTTGTCATTAAACGGTTCTTCTGTTGATGACGAGTCCGGCTTCGGAAGTGCTGTTATGCACGTTTATCAAGTAGCGAATGAGGTAACGATGTTGGGTGAAGGTTTCTTGGGTCAGCCGAACGATGAGGAGGTTTCGCCTTTCGAAGCCATGACTTGTTCACCACTTCCACAGGGAGCGATTGAGACTGAGCTAGTACAGTTAAATCTAGTAAGTGTAAATCCTCTGACATCTAACTGGAATCATGACTGGACTCCGACCAAGGGCATCTATTGCGCAATAGTTAACGCTACCGATGCCGCTAGCAACGTCGAACATACTGGTATCACGGGGCCGTTTGCATATAATCCTACTCCACCCCCAACTTCTACCCCGACCCCAACACCAACTCCGACACTTACCCCGACACCAACTCCTACCCCAAGCCAGACCCCAACCGATAATGGCGGTGGCGGTGGAGGCGGCCCACAAGGCGAGTTCATAAACGGCCCTGGCGCCAGCACTCCATCAGTTGCGGGTGCATCAATAGTCGCTCCACCTCAAGTTGCAGGTGCCATGACCGTCCTTCCAGAAACCGGCGCCTCTGCTGGAGACAGAATGCTTCTCTCTCTATTTGCAGCACTATTCGCCACTGGAGCACTTATGCTGCTAGCCGGCTACGAAATGTTGCCTCGCAAATTACTCAGCAAAATCCGATAAAAGATGCCGATTTAAATAAGAGGGGCTTGCGCCCCTCTTATTTAAAGTAAAAAATCAAAAGTTTATTCTAACAACATATGTTGTTAGAATAAAGAATTTAAAATCATGGAATTCAAAATAGAAAAACTATACTCCGACACCAACAGAGTCTACAAAATACTAGGCCTGATTTTGATTGTGCTAGGCATCGCCGGTGCCACTTATCCGTTCTGGGGTGGTAATATAATACACGAACCAAACATACTGGAACAGCTTGGCCAAAGCGAAATTAACGCCCAGAGCATTACTCCGAGGCTTCTTCCCGCTGAGGGCACATCACCCAAGCCGGTCGTACCCATTTATAACAATCGTCTAATCATAGTCAGCGCTGGCGTTGATATGCCACTTTTCTTGAGCGCCAGCGATAAGGCGCTTCTCAAGGGCGGCTGGATGTATTCCGACAACTCAACGCCGGACAATGGCGGTAATACCGTTATTTTCGGGCATCGTTGGCTATATAAACCTCCGGTCAAAAACACATTTTATAATCTTGATAAGACAAAAGTTGGAGACAAGTTCAGTATCAATTGGAATGGCACAATTTATAACTATTGGGTCAGTGAAGTTAAAATAGTAACGCCGAGCGAAGTCTCCGTGCTGAATCCCACCGATTCCCCACAAGTTACACTCATAACCTGCACGCCGCTCTTCTCTACTAAATATCGGCTAGTGGTTATAGGCAAACCGCTCTAAATCATCCACCAGCTTGACAATAGTTTCATAATTTGATATAATATATACACTATGATAAATCTTCTTTATCCAAAATTTGACCCCGAAAAAAGCTCTATTGGCCTAGGCAATATTAATTTTTTGCGATCAAAAGCCACCCTAAAAAATCTAGGGCGCAAAAGGGACATGAATTTATTGTTCCCGGCCTCATTTTCAATAAATTTTTCTTCTGCATATAAAAATAAATTCCTGGTAGCGATTTTTATATTTACCTTTACCGTCTCTATGACCTTGCCTTCTTTGGGCGCGCTAGCAATAACGCCAAGCCCAACCTCTGCCCCAAACCCGATCCTTCAAAACTCTTGCGGCCTAGACGTAGCTTTGGTTATTGATAATTCCGGAAGTATTAATAGCACCGAGCTCAACCAAATGAAAGCCGCATTTAAAGGCTTTGTTGATACGCTGCTTCCTTTAACACCGACCGAATTTTCAATAACTGCCTTCAACACTGTCGCAACTAAACTTCAAGACTTTTCTAACAATACCGATACCCTTAAGAGCGCGATAGATAACGTCCCCTTAAGTCATAACCTGACTAACTGGGAAGATGCGCTAATTAAGGCAGATGATACTTTTGACCCCAGGCCGACTGTTCCTAATTTAATAGTTTTTGCATCTGACGGCGAACCTACTGTAAGCAATGAAACCTCAAATAGCAGCGGCAATACCCTAGCTTACTTGCAGGATGCCCTGCCAATCGCTAATGCCATCAAATCTTCGGGAACAAGAATCGTAACTCTTGGAATAGGCATCGACGCAGCCAACGAACAGAATATGAAGTACATTTCAAGCGATGATGCCTACTACAGCGCTACTAATTTCAGCGAGCTATCTAATACTTTGAACCAAGTAGTAACCGACCTTTGCGGCGGTAAGATTTTGATACAAAAACAGATTGATACTAATGGAGACGGCATAGCCGACATAACTGCTGGCAACGTCCCCGATCCATTGCTTGCCGGCTACACTTTTGATGTAAGCGGAACGCCTTCAAATCCTGGTCCTCAAATAACCATCGACACAGGTTCTTTGGAATTGAGCAATATATTGAACGGCACCTATTCTGTTTCTGAAACTAACATCCCTCAAAATTCCAATTTATCTTCTGTCGTTTGTATGAATGGTAACCAACTGGTTGGAACCGTTAATTTAGGCAACGAAACTGTATCTGGTCTCACTATGGGCACTGACGATACGATCGTTTGTACTTTTTTAAACGCTAATATTGCGCCTACGCCCACTCCCGCACCGACCCTGACGCCTACTCCAACCCCAACTCCAGAACCTACATCTACTCCGACTCCTGAGCCCACACCGACTCCAACACCGGAGCCTACTCCAACCCCAACTCCAGAACCTACACCTACCACTACACCAACTCCCGCACCCACAGAAACACCGACCCCGTCTCCAAGCCCGACTCCTACTCCTACACCCACACCCACCTCTACCCCAACTGACAATGGCAGTGGCGGAGGCGGCGGCAGCGGCCCACAGGGCGAGTTCATAAACGGACCGCTAGCCAACCCACCGCAAGTGCTTGGCGCAGCGGCAAGCCCTACTCCGCTCCCTAAAGTTCTGGGAGCTGCAATAAAGACGCTACCGGACACCGGGGCTTCTATGATTGATAGATTACTGATGTCCATTTTTTTATCGGTATTCGTAACCGGAGCTATAATGGTACTGATGGGATACGAAAAATTGTCTACGCCGATTCTCAGAAAAATCTAGAAAAGCCTGAAAACAAAACCCCCGATATATATCGGGGGTTTTGTTTTCTCTATTTTTTCTTTTTACTCCAAACGTAAGTATATAAAATATCCAGCATCGCCAAAGTATTAATCAGCAGTAACGCTACGAACCAGCACCTGTCTCGATTTTGGGCCGCTTTCCAGAGAGCTACGCCCTTCCATGGCAAGCTCCATGCCACAGCAATAACAGTAAACCAGAAAAAGACATTGGGAAACTGGCCCTGGGCAAATATAAATTTATCCATTCTTTAATTATACCAAACCTGCTCTAGAGTTTAAAACTAAACTTGCAAAAAATCGTTTTTTTATCATACTTTTTACAGTACCTTGTCAACGATTGGCAATCGTCCAGGAGCGTGCTTAAATGACTCACAAGATGCAACTTCTCCGATACGGATACAGACAAACACATGACTGGACTTGCGGCCCGGCTGTAGCCAGGCTTTTACTATGTTCTTTTCAAATAGAGATGGGCATTGATGAA
>Ga0155121_117_pt3 | contig 29443 bp, 29 predicted proteins | sample RifCSPhighO2_01_FD_106089 | JGI IMG/M metagenome (GOLD analysis project Ga0155121, IMG submission 106089) | Candidatus Yanofskybacteria bacterium RIFCSPHIGHO2_01_FULL_44_17
TGGCCGGCCTTACCGCCGGCGAAACCGGCGATGGCGTGCTAGCCGAGGCGTAGCGAACAAACGCCACGTACCAACCTCCGGCAACCAACAACGCTATGATGGGGATCACCCACCACGCGAAGTGACGCCACCAAGCCCCTTCGGCTGGCCCAAACAGCCAGCCCTGCTCCGTGCCAACAAAAATTTGTTGGCGCCGGGTGGGTTGAGCGGGTACCGCAGGCGCTACGCCTGCGGCGGGTGCCGGGGCTGGAACAATTGTTCCTGGAGCCCCGACATAGATGTGTCTTGGAATCCTCATCTTTATCTTTTCTCCTTTTTCTTGTTTTCGGGGTTACAGGAAAACGACGGCCAGAGTCCCCAGCACGAATGCCAGGAGACCAAAAACCCCAACCAGGGACCAAATATTCTGCCTGGCCCATGACGGTCCGCGCGCTGGGTGCGACTGAGGCGCCAGAGTAGGCGGCGCCAGCACCGGAAGCGGTGGCGGGGTAGCGAATGCCACGACGTGTGGTAACGGTGTCGGCGGATTGCGCTCGAGCTCGTCGGCTTGCGCCTCGAGCTGATCACATCCATCGAACATCCGCTTCGCGGTCGGCTCATCGCCGATGATAAGGAGAGCCACCTCCTCTCGCCGGTGCGAAGCCTCCTGACGGAGTTCCGCTGCGGTAGGCACTACTGCCTACCCTGCCCCCGACCGAAGTCGGGTTCAACGAATACCCAGCCGTTCCCGGTTGGGGCTGGAACCAAACGGTCGGAGCTAAGTCCGCCGTTCTGGTTTGGGATGAGCGCAAAGCCGTGATAGGCCTCACCTGGTTTAGGGGCCTTCACTCTCCAGGCGTCACCTGAAACGAGACGGCCCATATACTTCTCCTTCCCCTTCTCGCTCCGATGGTACACTTCTACCGCGAAGCGAGTTTGGTTGGAGAGCTCAAGCTGTCCGTTTCCGCCGCCGGCCGAAGGACCGGCAACGGCATTGCCACCGCGACGGCTTGTCGCATAAGCAACACCTCCGAAAGCGGCGGCACCGGCTGTGGCTCCGATCGCCGTGCTGCGACCATCGCGTCCGAGAACGGCACCAAGAGCGGCACCGATTCCGGCACCAACCAGGGCAGAATTAACCGTCCGGTTTCCACCAACGGCACCGGCACCAACACCGGGAAGGACCCCGATAATGCCAGCCGGATAGCCCGCGGCGCCATAGACACCGTAGGGATTCGCCGGACCGGGGGAACAATATCCCCCGCAGGTCTCCGCGTTACGGATGGCATCGCGTACCCGGTACTGGGCGTTTACGACATCCCAGTCGCTGTAGACCTGAGCTGTTGCCAATGGCGTCGCCGCAAGAGCGGCGATAACCACCAGCGTAATCAACGTTGCGTTTTTCATATTTCCTCTTTCTGGGCACTGATCAGGCGCCCTCTCTTTCTGTAGTTTCGAAACTAGATGAAACCTTCTTGTCAAAGTACTGGCCTCATCCTTATGCTCTAATTGTAGCATAAATAAGGCACCTTTGTCAATCCCGGCTAACAGGATACTAAAACCCCTGAAAAACCTAGGTTTTTCAGGGGTTTTAAGAAAAACTATTTGTTATTCTAGACCAAGATATCTATTAGTTACCGCCACCCGCTCCTGCTGCTATAGAGCGCTCCTCTCCTGATCTTTCTAACTCCTTTAGGACACTTGCAGCTTCTTGCAAGTTTTTACCTTGCAGATCTATAACTTTCTGTCGGTCTATAGCTATTATACTAGCCAGCCTGGACTTCGCCGCCTGCACCTCATCCTTATCTAATACGCCGCCATCTGGATTCGGATTATTCAATAAAGCATAATAAAGCGGCCGGCCGTCATCTAGTCGCACGTCCTCGGCCTCAAGTCTGCTGACGTGTTCACCAGCTCTTGGTCCAACAAGTGGTTTTTCTTTTGTATTCATAATCTAACTATATATTAAAACTGCCCAAGAAAACAAGATGTGCTGGGAGGGAGATTTGAACTCCCACGCTCTTGCGAGCACTAGCTCCTAAAGCTAGCGTGTCTGCCAATTTCACCACCCCAGCCTTGCCTATATCCTTTTGTATAGATACGCGGTTATTTTATCGAATTCTTCCGATTTAATCAATTTGAATTCGGGATGATGGCCAAGATCAATTGGAAAAGTATGACAAAGAATGCGAGTGCCTGGTTTTAATTCCACGGCGAGCTTAATCGCCAGTTTTTCAACGAGTTTGTGCGAAAGATAGGTATAAATAAAAGTTGCACTCGATAAATCGTCTTTTAAAAAATCCCGACGCAGAACACTCGTGCGATCTTTAACACCAAAAAGCCAAATTAAAAACCTTGCTTTAATATACGGCCACGGTGCTACCTCATAACCAACCGCCTCCATAACTCCAAAATCTTTAACTGCGCAAATAAGAACCCTCCCATCACCGCAACCCAGATCGTAAAAAATATCATCAGCCGATAGGCCCGCCCAAACAAACAGCTTCTTTATGTTCCTTCTTCTTGTTGGCACAAAGGACACGCCATACTTATCCGAAACAATTCCTGATATAAAAACCAATGCCAAAACTAAAATCGTAACAACAACTACTAGCAGAAGAAAAATTAAAAAAATAATGGCAGCCAATATTACTCAAATTTAACAAAACGGAACAGAAATACAAATCCCGCCGTACGGCGGGATTTGTATTTACTAAACCGAAAAGCATTATTAGTTAAAGAATGTTCTCGCCAATAACCCCTTAACGGTGTTAAGAATCACGCCTACGCCGAGCACAACTGCAGCGCCGATTATACCATTGATGATAACCCCTCTGGCTGCTTCAGCTTTCTTAGGATCACCTGACGATGTCATATATTTAATTCCGCCCCAGATTATAAAGATCACGGCGATGATTACCGAGATAATAATCAAAAAGTTGGCAACCTGCTCAATGCGATCAATTACTTCATCCAGAGTAATTGCCGTACCACCAAGATTAATATCCGGTTGCGTAATCGCCGCCAAAGACATAACGGGCAACAATAATGCTGCCGCCGGAATTATAAATTTACCGATTTGTTTAAGTTTATTCATGCAACACCTCCTTTTCCACTTAGCTCTCAGCTTCTAGCCTTTAGATTCTAGAAATCTTGGCCAATTCTAAAAACTAAAATCTGAAAACTCTTCTAAAAATTAACTTAGCAGACAAGCGGAATGAATGAAAAGTCAGTTACGCCTACCGCATTGGCTACTGTGGCTATTATAATATATACGCCCATGATTACCAATAGGCCTATCAACACATGGCCAAAATTCTTTTTGGCAGTCTCATATGCCTTGGGGTCGCCTCTGGCGGCCATAAACCGGATACCGGCCAGAATAATAAATATCACCATCAACAAAACTGCGACTCTAGAAAACCAACAGGCCAAGCCGTTGATTATGGCAAAAACATCCTGTATGGCCAGGTCTTCGCCCGGTAAACTTTCTGTTCCGGCGGCCGCCAAAACAAAATTAAATATCGGCAAGAATGCAACTGTAATCAATAAGAGGGTTGTAACGAATTTAGCCCTGGTCATGTGTGAGTTGGGCCTCAGTCCTTAAGGCTCAAAATGCTTTCAATAAGAGACACGAAGCCCTTGCCGATTAAAACTACCGCTAAACCGATGACTGCCCACTTGAGCGCGGTGGCCCCTTTTTGGAAGCGCTTGGGCTCGCCGCCGGAGGTCAGCATCAGTACGCCGGCATAGATTATGATTATCACCGCGATTGGAATTGAGAGATTAAAAATCCATCTGCCGATTATATTCACCAATTCTTCGAAGGTATCGATGCCAATGGGGTTGGGTATCTCAAAACTCTGCGGACCGCCTCCGCCACCACCGCCGCCGCCGCCACAATTTGCATTGCTAGAGCACGTATCGGCGCCTGCACCATTCACAACCACGCAGGCATTATTCTGACAAGCTTTGTGAGTACCACCAGGAGAAACCGCCTTACCGCAAAGGTTGCTATCGCTTAATTTTATACACGGCTGCTGACTAGTACATCCTGAGGTATTAGAACAATCCGATGAATTTTTAGAATCACAGATATAAACCGTATTGCCGTTGCCATCAGGTCCGGTGCAGGCGTAGTTATTATAGATACCAACAGTTAACTGGACGTTTTTGTTTCCGCTTGCGGTAAGGAAGTCGCAGCCACCGGAATTATTAATCTTACAACCCCTTACTTGAGCATTTACAGTTAGGGCTTGGCCATCTTTATAGCCTAGATCCGAAGGTACTATCGTAATTGTTGCGCTTACGGATGGACTATTTCTTTCTAAGTTTATCGTAACACTTCCATAAGCTGCACCGGTGTTACCGGAAGCATCAACATAGTAAACCCTGATAGTTCTATATGTGAAACCTATTCCGAGTGGCGTTATGCCAGAACAATAGCCGTCATTCGGACCACCATTATCAAACCCGCTTAACGTAACAGTGCTAGTTAGAGTTAGCGGTTGGTTAAAGGGTGCGCTAGCCGGTGGGCCGAAACTTACATTGGCCGTACAATTGGCATAGGCATTGTTAGTCGGACCAAAAAACCAAAACAGGCCAATAAACAAAAAAGTGGCTAAAATTTTATAAGTTTTTATCATGAAATTTGAGGTGAGGGCTGCGCTCCAGCTCTTCTTTTTTTAATTATAAGCCAACCTAGCCAAATAACAATCGCGACAACGCTTCCTCCGAGTGCAGTAAGAACGCCTCTTGATAATCCCCCGCCTTCAATGGGCGGCGGAGTGGCAGTCGGTTCCGCCTTGCAATCTGCCGGACAATTAAAGGAATCTTCGCCGACGTCTTTATTACAAGCCCCGTCATCATTACAGAACGAGCTGGCACTGACATCAATAGTTAAAGCCGACCCACCGGTATCGTCATAAAAATCAACCCTTGCCGCATCGGCAAAATACGGACCCTTAACTAAAACCTTACCCTTTAAAAACTTGGGGTTGCCTTGCTGGGGATCAAATGCGTGCTCAGCAAGGATTACATCCTTAATACTTAGTACTTTAAAAGAGTACGGCTTGGCCGTCGTAATTCTCTCCTCAACAAATTTATCATCAATAATGTCGTACTTGAGCGGATAGTCTCTGTCTGCAAATAGCTGACCGTGGTCATAATATAGATAGAAGTTATAATAAACAAAACTTTCTCCGGGCGCGACCGTATCGGCTGAAACTTGCGGAATCATCAAGGCAGATATCAGACACAAGAACACGAAGACATATTTCATAATTATTTTTATCATGGTGCGCAGCCGGTAAACGGCGGATTTTGAAGGTTAAAGTGCACTCGATCGTCAGTCAAGCCCTGCCAACGCAAATCTACACTGTTTTGTTGCAAAATAGAGTTCACATTGTTGTAATCGCTAATTCCTCCAATATCTATGCCAGTTCCTTTTGTGTGCGAAGAGCAACCGCTCGGAGCTGAGGCCAAACAGGGACTACTACGAGAACAAACGCCATGCTTTATTTCCTCTGCCGTTAGCTGCTGCAACGTCACATTGCAACTTGCATTACTACTTATGCTAGGATCGCTATTTACTTGCTGTGCGTCTTGAAAGATTTCGTATAGATGAGCTTGATAGGACAACGGCCGATATGCAGAATTGACTACTGCCGTCGGGATTAAGCTTTTTAACTTATTAAATTCTGCCTGAAGTTTAGTTAAATTTCGCTGCACATCAACATTGCTGCTTGTCCAAACTATGGTTTGACCGCCCTCCATCGCTAAGGCCGCCGGATCAGTTATTGGAGTTAGCGGCTCCAGAGGACATGCAGTCGTCACGCTCCCCGTTGTCTTAAAATTATAATTTGATGATACCGCAGTAAAGCCAGTAATTCGAGATTTAGCCCTTACGACGTAATCGGTACCAGGCCTTAAACCACTTATGACAACCCTGTGAGTGGTTGTTAGCGTGCTATTTATTGTTGTCGGCGTGCCAGATGGCGAGCCTGCTATGGCATACTCAGCTTGCGAGGTTGACGGCTTATCAGTTGTCCAGGTTATCGTCGCACCGGTATTGGTAACGTTGGTTATGACAACATTGGATATAACAACTGCATCAGCCGCCGCAACTACTTTTATGGTGTACTTTTTAATTACCTTCTGGGGTTCAGGCGTGGATGAATCATAGGCTAGAATAGCAATAAAATACGTACTCGGCACCAAAGGGGCTCTTATGGCGCCTACAAAACCGCTCGTATTCACATTTATACCTGCCAGCTCCGGGCTTCTGTCTGAAAGATAAAAAACATACGGACGGATTCCACCGGTGCCCCCCACTCTATAAGTCAAGAGAGCGCCCGCGATAGCATCGGGTAAAGATTCTGGCGTTATAGCAAATGGGCCAGACGATACCGCCTGGCACTTGTTATCACAAGTTGAATTAGAATGCTGGCCATTGGCATTGGCAACACATTGATTATTCTCGTTACAAGAATACTTTTGACCTGTTGGTGGCGGTGGATTTACTGGCGGTGGATTTACTGGCGGTAAGGGTCCGACTGGCCCGACACAGACAACCTTGTTCCAGGGGTCTGGCTGTTCATCAAAATAGTTGCCGGCAATAGACTTGAGCACGCTATTAGTAATCATCCAGGCGCCAAAAACTATAATCAACCCCCAGGTTGTGGTTTTGAAAATATTAGTACCGGCGCTCACCCAGCCGGGATTCGCTCCGCCGAGCAGAATCAAAAATCCGGCTATCAGATATAAAAGAACTGCAATCGCCGGCACGACAGTAAAGAGCATAAAATTAATTATATTACTGCCCAAGACCAGCGTATCGCACACGGTACACTGCTTAGTTTCGTTAATATTTGTAGTCGCAGGATCATCCTGCAACCTGCCGCAAGAAACTAGTGCGGCGTCAGCCGATGAATGCGCAAAAAAAACTCCCGTCAGGATTACGGTGATAATCAGCAAGGTTTTACAAAAGCGGCCGCTCAAAATGTTCATCAATTTATACCCTAATGTAAACAAACCTAGCATATGCTAGGTTTGTTTACATTATAAATTATTTCGGCGTGATCGGGCCATAAGCACGCTAACTTTATTTTCTGCGGCCCGTATCGCTTCCCGCACCGAAGCCCTTCCATAGTTAACATCATCGATCATTTCGGCAAAAATACTTTCAATCGCTGAGTTATCTACCTGATACCAGGAGCGGGCCGCTAGCGCCTGTGTCGCGAATACTCCAAGGTCGGGATCACTTTTTTGCTGTTCCAAGAGGTCGCGCCTAGCCGAAGGACGATTGGAAGCATTAACATACAGGGTATCACCCTTAACAGAGCTTAAGAACACAAGAAACTTCCATGCAGCTATGGAATTCTTGGATTGTTTGGCTACCGTAGGCGCCCAATAATTAGCATAATTAACCGCCAACTGCGTACCGCTGATTTGCGGAGTCGGAGCGGTACCGAAATTAAAGCGTGCGGCCTTGTCGCGTATTGTTGCGATGTGATGTGAGTAGTTTAATATCATGGCAGTATCTCCGTTAGAAAAGGCATCTATTGAATAGCTTTGCCCGTCATTCCAGGTATAGGTTTGCTTGGCAGGATTGGCGAAATCAGTGTAATACTGGAGCGCCGTTTCTCCTATGTTTTCATTTTCAACAGACTTGGCAAAAGTGGCACCACCATAATTATCATCTGTCATTTTGGTTCCGCTTTGCATCATTAAAAGCATTAGTATGTCGGTTGACCGGTTTATATTTTTTGCGGTACCGATGGCGGCGCCGGTCCTAGAAAAATTGCCGCGCGAATCAAAGGCAACAATCCTTTTTACATCATCGTTAAATTCGTCCCAAGTTTTTGGCGGCGAAACAATGCCAAAGGTGTTAAACAAATCCTTATTATAATAAAGGCCCAGAGTATCAACGTAAATTGGCAAAGAATAAATCTGGCCGCCTATGGTCAAATCACTAACGGTAACATCAACAAATTGATCCTGAAATTCCTTAAGCGTAAAAAGTGGCTTATCTTCTCCTTTCAGTTTCTCCTGGGGTAAGGGCTGAATTTTATCGCTATGTTTAGGCAGCCAGGTGTTGTGCATCAGCCAAATGTCAGGACCGGTACCGGCAGCAAAAGAATCTATTAATTGTTTTTCGTAATCTTCAAAATTTAATTTTTTATATATAATTCTCACGTCAGGGTTGGCCCTGTTAAATTCAGCGATCGCCCCGCTGTAAAATTTTTCATCGTCAAAGGTACCCCAAAACTGCAACGTTGCCCTCTGAGATGTGCCAGGATCAAAACTTCCGAGAACCAAAAACGTAAGCAGTATGATAACCGCCAACCCGGCCGCACCGCCAATTATTAATAATTTAGGCTGAGACACAAAAATTTATAACTTCTTAAATATCATTCCATAGTGAAAGATTCCAGCGTCAGTCTCTCTAACATACTGCAGCCCATCGTTGCCTATTGTCAGACGTTTCATTTCTTCTTCGTCCGTTCTTAAATCATCCGGCGGACCGAAACCACCGGCACCTTTGCGCCAATCAATTACAATCAAAGTTCCGCCAGGCATTAAAACCCTTCTGGCCTCAGTTATAATCGGTCCCTTATTTGAATTTTGAAAAAGTATATTGGCTAACAAGACTAGGTCTTGCGAATCATTAGCTAGGCCGGAACTGCCTAGTATTTCTAGATTAGATCTAATTGTTTCTATATTACTTAAGCCCTCTGTTTTTGCTTTGGCGCGTAATGTTTCGAGAGAAGAGAGCATAATGTCCACCGCCGTAACCAGTCCGGATTCTCCGACTTTTTTGGCTATAATAATGGTGAAGTAGCCGGCGCCAGAACCAAAGTCAGCCACTCGCATACCTTCAGTCAAACCAAAACTAGACGCTATGCGTTCCGGATCCATAAAACCGCCGCTACCCGCCGCATGCACCATCGGCGATGCAAAATTAGTTGTGCCTAACTCCACATATATATTTTACCATCTGTCCGCTCAAACCAAAAACTGATTGTGCACAACCTTCAAAAATTACAAAAAGCAAAAATCTATATAATTTTATACCACCACCACTGATGCAACTGAATCGCCGGGCTCAAGCTTCATGATTCTTACCCCTTGAGTCGCACGGCCAAGCACAGAAATGCTGGCTAATTCCGTGCGTATGACCACACCTTTACGCGAGACGGCAATGATTTCTTTGTTTTCTTCGTTGGTAACATGGGCCGATACCAGATTACCAGTCTTAGAGGTAATTTTGGCTGTTAGTATCCCCTTGCCGCCACGGCGCTGAACCTTGTAGGCAGTCAGATCGGTTCGTTTGCCATAGCCGTTAGCCATGACTGCCAGTAACTTAACACTCCCCACAGACTTAGACGGCACTACTTCTGCGCCAACAATCTTGGCTCCGGCATCCAATCGCATGCCGATAACTCCGCCGGCCCCGCGCCCCATCGGTCTGACATCCTTTTCTTTGAATCTTACGGCTGAACCATCCGAAGTTACCAACATCATCTCATCCGAACCGGAACTGACCTTAACCCATTTGAGCTCATCGTCTTTTTTTAATTTGATAGCTACCATGCCGTTGCGCCTGACGCTGGAGAACTCTTCAACGGCAACCTTCTTAATGATTCCGTTGGCGGTTACCATCACCAGATATCCTGTCTTTTCTATTTTTTTGGAAACCGGCACGATTGCCGTTATCCTGTCTTGCGGTGAAACCTGTAAGAAATTAACGATTGCCTTGCCTTTTGCAATACGAGATGACTCGGGCACCTCATATCCCTTGGTCTGATATATCTTGCCCGAATTGGTGAAAAACATAAGACTGTCGTGAGTGTTGGCAACGAAGAAATGACTGACGACATCCTCCTCTTTGGTCGCCATACCAACCAATCCCTTGCCGCCGCGCTTTTGCGAACGTAAAATATCCGGCGGCATGCGCTTGATGTAACCGCTATATGTCATCATGAACAAAGACTCTTCTTCCGGAATCAATTCCTCGTCCCCTATTTCTTTGAGCGCGGATCTGACCACATTTGTCCTGCGTGGGTCTGCGTATTTGTCTTTAATCTCCTGCAGCTCTTTTTTGATAACACTGAGCATCTTCTTGGGGTGGGCCAATAAATCCTCGAGGTAAGCGATTAGCTCTCTTTTCTCCCTTAACTCATCCTCAACCTTCTTGCGCTCTAACCCGGCTAATGCCTGCAAACGCATTTCAAGAATTGCCGTGGTCTGACGTTCGGAAAACTTGAACTTTTTCATTAAGTTCTGGAATGCCTCTTCTTTAGACGCAGACTTCTTAATGAGCTGGATTATCGCGTCAATATGATCAAGCGCCCTGGAAAGGCCCTCGAGAATATGCGCGCGCTCCTGAGCTTTGCGCAAATCGTATTGATTGCGCCTGCGCACCACAACCTGACGATGCTCAAGGAATTTCTCTAGCATACTCTTCAGATCAAGAATCTGAGGCTGAATGCCATCTATTAATGCCAACATGTTTACATGGAATGATTTTTGAAGCTCGGTATATTTGAAAAGTTGATTCAAAACTTTACGCGGAAAAGCGTCTTGCTTCAGATCTATCGCAATGCGAAGGCCATCCTTATCGGATTCATCTCTTAGGTCTTTGATGCCGTCTATTTTTTTCTCTTTAACCAGGTCGGCTATTTTTTTAATCAGCTCCGACTTATTAACCTGATAAGGTGTCTCGTTAACTATTATCTGAAATCCTTTTTTCTCCGAATCAACAATTTCAGTTTTGGCACGCATTATAATGGGCCCTTTGCCGGTAGCATACGCCGCCTGTATGTCTTTCTCATTATAAATAGTGCCTCCTGTTGGAAAATCAGGACCCTTGATGAACTGCATCAAGTCGTTAACGTCGGCGTCTTTGTTTTCAATCAAGTGCATCAAGCCATCCAAAACTTCACCCAGATTATGCGGCGGAATATTGGTAGTCATGCCAACGGCAATGCCCATCGAGCCGTTAACCAGCAGGTTGGGTACGCGAGATGGCAAAACACTAGGCTCTTTGCGCGAATCATCGTAGTTGGGCCTGAAATCAACAGTCTCCTTCTCTATGTCTGTCAGGATCTCATCTGAAATTTTGGCAAGCCGGGCCTCGGTATACCTCATGGCCGCCGGGCTATCACCGTCAACAGAACCAAAATTACCCTGACCGTGAACTAGCGGATACCGGAGTGAAAAATCTTGGGCCATGCGCGCCAGTGAATCGTAAATTGCCGAATCTCCGTGCGGATGATAGCGTCCCATAACCTCTCCTACGGTATTTGCCGACTTGCGCAGCTTAGCGCCGGCGACATTACCACTCTCCCACATACCCCAGAGAATTCTACGATGCACCGGCTTAAGGCCGTCTCTAACATCTGGCAAGGCACGCGAAACGATTACGCTCATCGCGTAATCCAAATATGATTCTTGCATCTCGGTTACTATTTCCCGAGCCTTAACCCCGTTAGAAGTAGAAAAAACAGGTTTTGAATTGGAATTGGTACTCATTGATTATGTTTATATAAAAAATCGCCCGGTCTAATTAACCCGCTAGGGCTACTTCTAACGGGGTTAATTGTGCCCGACAGTGTCGCCATAAATTTTTTAGGAAAGTTATTCTGATATCGGCAGTCTCTGAGGCGGAACCTGCTTCTCGACAGAGTTGGTCGCGCCATTATTTAAGTATGGGTCCTGCTGAGGTCCGGCCAAAATCTCGGAAATGTTAGCGCGCAAACCATTGAAGGAATCGAAAATCATCGTAAATGGCGAGAGCTGCTTGCCCTGAGCCTGGCGAAGGGTTTGCTCGGCTTCCGCCAGAGCACGCTCTTGAGCTTCTTCAGGATGTAGCAGCGCCACGAACTGTCTGGTTGTCTGACGAAACCAGACAAAGCCCACGACTGAAAAAACTATAATCACGCACGTCCACATAAATATCTCCCGAATATGCGCCGGCTGACTTTTTATTTCCTCAAGTAGATTCTTCATCATAATTTAAATGTTATTAATTTAATTTCTTCGGTGGGCAAATTTTTTGCCGTAATCTTAAGCGTCTCTGTCTCTTCGGACTTAATACCAACTTCCTTTAAAAACTTCTGAGGACCGTCAATATCAATATCTAGACCCGAAACTTTGTAATGCATAGGAATAATTATTTTGGGCTCTATTTGCTTAACCACCCCTGCCGCTTCCTTACCGTCAATTGTATATTTACCGCCAATTGGAATAAAGAGTACATCAACGTCCCCGATCTGTTCAACCTGCTCGTCAGTGAGCTTTGTCTGTCCAAGGTCGCCAAGATGGCAAAGCTTCATATCTTCCATGCGTATTAAATAAATTGTATTTAAACCTCTCTCCGTGCCTTGGGTGTTGTCGTGATAAGAGGCTATCCCTTCAATATAAACACCGGACTTCTCATACTCGCCGGGACCGCGGATTATGAACGATTCAGCCGGAGCTCCTTCTATATTATTGTGGTCATAGTGTTCATGAGTTACCAAAAAAATGCTTGCCCCGTTAGAAGTCCGATACGCTGGCGTATCGGCAATCGCCCCCGGCGATTGACTTCTAACGGGGTAAATCCTTGGGGGCCGAAGGCCGATTTCTTTGGAAAACGGGTCGATCAAAATACTTGTGCCCTTGGATTCCAGCCTAAAACACGATTGTCCGTACCAAGTAATGGTCATTGGGGTAATTATAACAAAATATCTTGCCAGAAACAAGCAGAAATGCTAGGCTTTCAACAACATGGAAGTATCTGCTCAAATTAACGGAACTGAGATTTCGATGAAAGATTTGCTGGCCAAGTTTAGTTTTGATTTGCCGAAGGCTGGCGAAGTCATAACAGGCGAGATTATCAGTGTCAGCAAGAACGCGGTAATGGTTGACTTAGGCTCTCTGGGAACAGGCATAGTTTATCCCGGCGAATTTTATGACAATCCTTCGGTTCAGAAAACTCTCAAGCCAGGTCAGGCAATCTCCGCTATCTTACTGGACATTGAGAATGACGACGGCTTCCGCGAATTATCACTCAAACGCGCCCAGATGACCACTGCCTGGGAAGACATAAGGCAAAAAAGGGATAGCGGCGAAGTCATAACCACAAAAGTTATAAACATTAACAAGGGTGGACTTATAGTAGAGGTAAGCGGAATTCAAGGCTTTCTTCCTTTGTCACAACTCTCTCCGGAACACTATCCCAAGGTAGAGGGCGGAGACACCACCAAGATCGTGCAAGTGCTTCAAAAAATGCGTAATCAGGATATTCAGATAAAAATATTGGATTTCTCTGAAGATGAAAACCGCTTAATTGTTTCAGAGCGAGCTATCAGCGAGGCCCATTTAAAGGAAGAGCTCGCGAAGTTCAAAATTGGTGATATCGTTGACGCCGAAGTTACTGAAGTAACCGATTTCGGGGCTTTTGCGTCTATCTCTGCACCGACAGAGCAGCCGACTTCTGAAAACAACATAGTTGCTGAACATGAACAGGCAAATGACGCGGTCAAAATAAACAGCACGATCGAAGGCCTCATACATATCTCCGAGATTGACTGGAAGCTAGTTGAAAATCCCAGAGACTTTTTACAAACTGGCCAAAAGGTTAAAGCCAAAATAGTAGGCATGGACGGCGACAAGATATCCTTGTCGCTCAAGTCTCTCAAGTCTAATCCCTGGGAAAAGGTGCAGGACAAATATCAGGTAGGACAGGTTATTGAAGGCGAAGTTTTAAAAGTGCACTCTTACGGCATATTGATAAGACTAGATGATGATTTTAATGGCTTTCTTGCGGCCTCCGAACTGGGCAAAATATCCGAAGAAAATACTATACATGCGGGCGATAGGATAAAGACAGCCATTGTTTCGATAGATCCGCTTGAACGAAGGATAACCCTTACTCTTCAAAAAGATTAAAAATTATTAAATTGCAGCCAAACAAGTATAAAATCATTCTAGACAAAATTAAACGCATATCACGCGGTCCGATCAGGTTGAAGCCGTCTCAGGTTCATAAACCAAAAAAGTCATACGACAGGAAAAAATTAAAAAAAGAGTTGAAAGAACTAGTCTAAAGGGCTCTGCTAAGCAGGGCCTTTTATCTACACAAAACAAAAAGTGCCGAAGCGCTTTATGAGCTTGTCTCCACCTCACCGGAGACAGAAACTTTTGCCGTTACCCTTAAATTTGAGAGCTTGGCAATCAATACCGAAAGTTCTTGCCAGAGCTCTGCCACAGTCGATGGATTATCGGTCAGTAAGAGCTCAATACAAACGTTCTTGGCATGCCTTGATAGCTGCCGCGATTGAGCACTTCTTTGAGTCTCACTCGTGACCCCACCCCCGTCTTCTGCTACACCACTGGTATAATCAACACCTGCTCTGTCCACCCAGGCCTTCTGCATCACTTGGTCCTTAAAATTGGCGATATCAACAAAGATGAATTCGTTCTTCATTGATTCAGATACCATGGATCGATTTGAATTCTGGGCATCCAAAGTATCTGTGGCAACAACGTACACACGGATACCCCTTAGCTTAGCCGCCCTGAGACACTCCGGATAATCCGCATCAGCCGATACTAAAACGAGTTCTTCAATACCATCTGGCAGTTCGCTAATGGCCTTTATGATAAGCGCATCATCCTTGCTCTGAAACGAGACGCTGTCAACCGGCTCAAAACCAGCGGCACCTAATATCTTTCTAATAACCGCCAACCGATGCGGCGCGGCCACATACTTTGGTCTTTGATGCAACTCATGGCATTCACCTACGTCTTGCACTAAAAATTTCATTAAGCGTGTGAAGTTGAATGACCCTATTCCAAGAACCCTTCCGGCATGAAAAAGGTTGGCAGAATCAATAAAAATAGCTTTCTTGCCTGGCATGTACTTCTCATTTGGGGTTAAATAACTGTTTTTATTTTAACATATGTTAATACTCTCTGTCAATCACCGCTTCGCTTCATTGTCAATTTTACATACTCTTCCATTTTTAACAAAAAAAATGGCCTGCAGGGGCAACACGCCCCTGCAGGCATAACCAATAACTATCGTGACTTCTGGAACGCAGCAGTCATCGCCGTAGGCACCCTCTCCCATGCCTTTCGGTTTACGTATTCATGCCGGCTCGACGACCGATAGTCCGGCTTCGCCGGTTCTACCACGTCCAGCTCATTGAGCTTGACGTTAAGCTCCTTGATCTCCTCGATGGAGGCCAAGAGAACCCTCATCGCCGGTCTGGTCCGGGCAACGGCTTGCTCGGGCTGGCTTGTGCCAGCTGAGAGTCGCGCTTGGATATTCGCCCAGCGTTTCTGGGCGAGTCGGGTTAGTTCGGCAATCTCTCGCCGAATTGGCCCCTTCCGCTCCTCGTCATAAAGGAGCCCGCGAAGCTCTTCGGGGAGCTCGCGGCGGATCGCGCCGAAATCGCCGCGATTGGACATCAAGAGCTGAATGAGGTCATCGTATCCGGACTTCTTATCCGGATCGAGAAACCGTTGTCCACGCTCTTCATTCTTCTTACGGCGAAGGCCGTGAATGACCTTGCCGCGGAGTTCCGCCCGCCTCCGCCTCTCGGTTTCGGCGGCGTTCACTCCTTCCTCTATAATACCCGCCATCATGGGGTCAATCTCTTGACCCTCTCCGGCAAGAATTTCCTGCAGGCGTCGCTGCAGACCGATACGTTCGGCTTCCAGCTTCACGCCTGCCGAAATGCGCTTGTGAGTGATCTCGTCGATGAGGCCCAGAGCCACTGAGCGTTGCAGCTCGTATTCGGGGTTCAATGCCCCGACAATTAACTGCAGCTCATAGACCTGAACTCCTACCTCCTCAAATAAGTCAGAGAGTCCGGCCACTTGGTCGTCAGCGATGAACGCCTCTGCCAAGCGAAGCTGAAGGTCCGCGTCAGCGTTGGCGTCGCCGAAGACAAATTCGGCTACCGCCATTGCCATCTCCGGCGAATCGAGCAGGCCCTCGAAGAGTGCCTGCGTTTTTCCGAGAAGAGTAGCGATTTCGTCCGCGAGCACCTTGCGAATGGCCTCCGCTTCGATTGCATCCTCTTCGAATTCGAACTTGAGTTCACCCTCACCAACCACCTCGTCGATGGTAGATTCGGGCTCGGCTTGTGGCGAAATGCTCGAGGTCTCGTTGGGCGACTTTAACGCATCGAGGAAAAACTCGGGGAAAGTTTGAACCGTTGGCCTTCTCTCCGTTTTGTGATTCAGAGACGGCTCGAACTCACCGTACATGAACCCTTTCGGCCCCTGGTCAGGGATTGAGGTTCTCACGCCGGCGGCTTCTTTCGTCCCCGCCTTCTCCTTACCCTTCGCGCGACGCTCTTCGCGGGTCAGGAGAAGTTCCTCCTGACGCCTCTCTTTTTTGCCAGGCTTATCTGCTGGCTTTACTCTCTTAGCCATGACTGGCCTCCTTTGCGAGAATCATCGAAATGGGCGGTGGTAGCGGAATCGCGGGGATTCCACCCACCGGCACGATAGCCGGCTTGGGGCTCGCCTGGACAATTAAATCATCCAGGCCAGCGAGTTTGGCGATGGTCATCACCAAAAGTTCGGCAAGCTTCAGCTTCGCCTTGCCCTTCGCCTTAGCGACTTGCTCCTCGAGTTGCAAGCGTATGGAGTCGAGATCCTTCCGCTCCGCCTCGAAGAACAGTACGCGCTGTTCGTCGCGAGACATCTTCGGCCGTTCCAAGGCTGGATTGTAGTCCAAGCTTGCAAGCTCGGACAACTCACGCCGCGTCGCAGCGCAAGAGGAAGCTAGGTATAAAATCTCCTGAACTTCCCTCTCGACTTCGGCCAAAGGCACTCCCCCGACCAAACGAAGCCGCTGACACAACTGGCCAAGCCAATCGGTGAGGCAGCCCTGAGCTTGTCGAAGGATAGCCTCTTTCGTGTGCGGCAGAGCCGCGACGACTTCCTCGGCAATCGCGTCATTAACGCGGATACCCGAGGAAATGTTCCGCTCGCGTCCGCGAACGGTGAGATCCCTGTTAATCGCCATCTTGACACTCTCGTGTCCGGCAAACTTCAGGAAACTTTCGAGCCTAGCGACAGTACTCTCATACGTCGCCAGCTCTTTCGCGTCGAGTGTAGGCTCGTGCGAATCCAGCCAAATGCGGAATCGGTTCCGTAGAAAGCTAAGAGAGGTAACCGTCATGAACGGCCTTCCAGCCGTATCCCGGTCTCGCAACCGGAATCCCTCTTTGAAGAGGGTCTCATAAACGGCGAACACTGCCGCGGTGAGTTCTGCTTGTTGACGACCGAGCAGGATCTCGACGATCTGCAGAGTGGCCGCGACGTCAACACGTCGCTCGGAGGGAACTAGTTCGGCTTCGGCAAGAATAACCGAACCGAGAAGCTGACGGACAGCTGTATGCTCGTCCGTCTTAGGAACTACTCTTGCGCGAATATCCGCCAGCATTTCTGCCGGGACGGATATTCTGTACTGCTGTTGCAGTTCGACCGCCGACCTGATTAGGTCGGTAGGCGCCAGCTTGGAAGCTGACGCGGAGGATTCCTGCAGCACGGCATCAACCGTCGTAGAAGGAATCTCCTCCTCATCCTCTTCAGCCATCAAGATAACGGCCTCCGAAAGAATGAGACGTGTTTGCGCAGATATCGTCATGGCCCAGAGGGCCTCGACGATTCCGAGTGTGTTGTCAAGGTTCGAGACCTTGATTGCCTCGCCGAGGTACTCGGCGAGGTCCAGACAAACTTCGTCTGAGATTGTGCCATCTTCGATGGCTTCCAGGAACGCACCCTCCGGATCTTTAGATCGAAGGATGTCGACCACCGCCTCAACGGCGGGGTCTGGGGTTTGGATCATTGTTACTCCTTCTCCGGCTTTCGCCGGCTTTTAATTAAGGTCTTACTCTCTTATTATATATTAAAAAACAGCAAATGTCAAATATAACGATATGACTGACAAAACATCATCCATCATATCTGATAGAAAAAAAAGACTCCCTCCGCCGGGCACCGTATGGTGACCGGCTCGGGGAGCCGCGACTGTACGAACTATCTTGTTTTGCACCGCCGCGCCTACGTGCACGGCGGTGGGGGGTTATGACCTCCTTAGAGGAGGTTCTTCTCCGTGGCAAAGGCTATCGCCTCGGCCATCGACTTTTTCCCCCGATTAACGAGTGCTACCATTGATTTCCCTTGGAGCCCTGGGGAGCTCGCAAGCGCATCGAGAATCAGCTGATCTCCTTTGCTCAGCTGAACTTCTTTGTTCACCACCGACACCTGGGGCGGCGGAGCGGCCACAGCGGACGATGCCTGCTGAGGCACCGCCGGAACCGCGGGAGGCGGCGGCAACAGAGCGATCTCGTCGTTGCTTTTCCCGCCACTGGCCTGGCCGACAGAGACCGCCAAAGCGGAAACCGACGACGGAGGCAGCGGCATGTTCACCACAACGTGCGCTTCCGGCGTTGACGGAGCCGAAGGCGCCGTTTCCGAAGACAAAGCCTCGAGCTTCTTTTGAAGCCCGGCGATCCTGCCCTGTATCTTAGCAGCCTTGGCGAAGTTCTCCACCGCGACCGCCGCGGACATCTCCGCTTTGAGTTCCTCGATTTTAGCCGATACCTCGGCATTCGGATCACTCGCCGCCGCCATAACCGCCGCCTCTTTAGGGACTACTCTTGGGAGTAGATCCGACGAAGTGTCGGGACTACTGCCCCCCGTGCCCTCCATGGCAGAAGACCTCGAATTCTTCTTCTTGTTCTTGCTGATGCGGAAAGATCGTGCCCAGTTGGCGACCAATTGGATCGGATCGGACCGGTAATCCAGGGACGCGAGTCCCTCACCTGCGATCTCCATCGGATCGGCCGAAAGAATCCGCGCGGGTCTCGAAGTACCATCCTCCGAGATTCCCAGCCTTTTCCTTTCAGTCTGGTCCAACGACTCGAATATCAGGTTGTAGGCCGATCTTCGAATGTCGAGGGCCTCGTGGTTGGCGCTGGCACACAGACGCCGGCCAGTCTCCCGAAAGATCTGTTGGATCCCCGGGAAAAACACATTTACCAGCCAGCCGTTGTCGCCGCCTCCATCCTCCTTCACTCTGCTGTCAAACAGCTCGGCGACGAGTGCAGGCGGGTAGTCGGGATTCTCTGCCCCGGCGGCTACAAACGCCAGGTAGCGTGCATTCGGATCCTTGGCTACCCTGTCCATGAACGCCCCCCACTCGAGCGACAACGTTTTAAGGCCGCTAATTCCATGCTTGTGAAGAAGCCGTCCCGGGTGTCCTGGGGCCCCCTGCGGAACCGAGCAAAATAAGGGTTGCAGGTTTTTGGCGGCCTCCATGCGAGCCGCCGCCACCTCTTTGACCTGCGTCTGATGATCCTCATTACTCGTCCTTGTCATTGATTTATTCATTTTCTCTTCTCCTTGTCCTTGTAAAAGTGTAACGATGAATAGTGCCCACGTGGAGCGCACTCTCACCATCCACTAGTATTCTAACAAAAAACTTGACGTCTGTCAATATAGGTGCTAAAATAGCTGTAAGAACATTAAAAATACGGCCCGATAAATAAGGTTTTTAAGACTGCTATAGCAGCCAAAAATCTTATTTATCGGGCTTTAATAAAACAAAAAGAGGGAACTGCGATGAATAACGAGAGCTTGATTTATCTGGGCGGAAGCTCAGTTGGCGGTAACGACGGTCCGGGACCATCCTCAACTGTGCTCCAAATCGGAGACAGGGCTTTGATGGTGGATTGCGGGATTGAATTATTGAAGGAGCGCCAATACGGCTTTCCTGATTTTTCAGCTCTAGCTTTGAGGGGAATTACGGTTTCGACACTTGTTCTGACGCACGCCCATCTGGACCACGTCGGCAGTGTTGGAATCGCCTCAGAGAAAGGAGTTTTCAAAAATGAGGGCAAGATCTATGGATCACCTCAGACAAATGCTTGGCTACCGCGTATCCTAGATGAAACCTGGGGACGCGGAGTCGGCAACGATTATTACCGGTCGATTAATGTCGTGTCTGATATGTTGACAATGATTCCCTACGGTGAATTTGAAATAATGCCTGGCGTTCCAGCTTTTGCTGGCGCGGCGGGACATGTCCCGGGTGCGTTGTACCTGCTGGTTAAACTGCCTTCGGGCAAAATTGTCCTTTTTTGCGGGGACAACAGTTGGCACGACCAGGAGATTGTTGCCGGCAGTCAATTACCCGACGACCTGCCTAACCGCTGGTTACCAGACATTATTGCCGTAACCGATCTTACCAATCCTGGATTGACCAAGTTTGACTACGAACTTGAGATGCAGAGACTGGAAAACCATGCCATCGACTCCTTGGTGAATCACCGAAGAAAAATTTTTTTCGCCACTTTCGCCCTTGGTCGCGGGCAAAATGTTGTTTTAAGAATGGCTAAGACACTGGCTCGTCTTAAAGTGGAAACGGGCATTCGTGTCCCGCTCTATCTTGATGGCAGCTCGGTGGACATCATGAGAATCTTCAAGGAGAAACGTTGGTCGCCTGCCGACCATGAATTCTCTTTTGAGGGTATTGAACTTATCAGTGGCGAAGGCCGCCAAAAGGGTGAGATGCGGAGAGATATACTGGAATCGGACGAACCCGCCGTTGTGGTAACTCCGGCCGGATTCGGTGATGGCGGACCAATAAGGTACTACCTCGAAAGAGGCGCTGGAGATGCTAACTTCGAATTCATTGCAACTTCATGGCTCCTACCCGGATGCACCATGGATAAGCTACTTGAAAAAGTCCAAAGGCGAGAGGCAACCGGCAGGAAAATGCTTTTGAAGCTGGAGGACGACAGAAACAACACGGTAAAAACTATAAATATCGAGTGCCATGCTCAGCATTTCCGATTGTCTGCTCACGGTGGGCTCGGAGAGACGCGCGACATGGTGAGGAAAATAGTTGAAAGACGCGGTGGTAAAAAACTGGAGATGATCGGATTGTCACATGGTTCGTGGGAGTCAAAACAAACGGCCGCTCGGGTACTTGGTGAGTATTCCGAATCGGTTATTCCTGTTTTTCCTGGGGCTTGTTACAAGTTGTGAACTTTTTTTGAGTAATTTAAATGGCGCTCTGACGAGCGCCTTTTGATTTTTATAACCTTCTTTTAACTGACGAGATGTTCGAGGTAGAGATCCCAAACCCTACCCGCGTTGATAAGCACCTCGCGATCCTTAATTTTCCTGGCCAGCTCTTCGAAGGTTAGGAAGTAAACAGCTTCGACCTCTTCGCCTTGCTGATCCCCTCCCCCAATGACTATCTTAGTCTTTTCGCTTTCCGGTAATTCCACTACGACAACAGCTCCCTGTTCACCGTTTGTCGCTCCGCTAAGTATAAACTTACCGATGCAGACTGGGTTATGGTTGCTAATATTTGCTCCGGCCTGAGCTTTCTTGCCCCTGCTTTCTTCCATGAACTCTCTGGCCGCAGCCTGAAGAATAGTTTCATTCCGTTCAATACCGCCGCCGGGAAATCCGGGAGCAGACTTGTGCTTAACCTTTTGCATCACAAAAAGATCCGGATCGCTTTTTATGATAGCGATTATGAATACGCTAATCAACTGGTTGGGTTGGGTTGACTGCGGTCTGGGCTGATAAAAGAGTGGCCGCTCAACGTGTCGAGATGGCACATCCACGCCATGACCCAAGGTCATAGCAAAAGGGCTGAATCTTACTTTGCCTATCGTGGCATTCCGTCTCGCTGCGGCACAGGCCTTAATATGCTTCTGTCTTCTGCGTTGACTGGGGCCTACGAAACACTCATGCCGCTTGAGCGAACCGGAAACTTCGCCAATAAAGAACTTTTTAACTCTCCGCAGTTCGCGTAAGAGTTCGTGAGGTATTGTTGACTCTTCCGGCTGGGCCTGGGCCTGATTATTTGTAATACTTTCCATGAGCATGGGTCTCCTTTTGGATTTTTTTTATAAATAAGTTTCAAGGTTCTGTCTGATTGACTCTAGGCTGACTATATGTTAGCATGCTATGCAGGAGGTGTCAAGTCGATGAACCCATGGAGAAAAAGACCCAATCGACCACGAAGAAAGGGCAGGCGGTCTAGCGGTCTTAGTGGCGGATTCAGGCCACTGAGAACCGCCGAAGGCCGGATGGTACCCCTCGGCAACATTGCGAGGTTGGGCCTGACGGCCAATGATTTCGGCATCCCCGTGGATGCCAGGAAAACCCCTCCTAACCCTATCAGCGAAGGCTGAATCATTGTGGGGGTGGTGCTTCCATCCTGTCCGGCGGTAGAACAGCACTCGCCGGACAGTTTTTTTATCTACAAATTTTTATATTGCCACGAATAACTTTTTATGCTACTTTGCCAATAATAATGCGCTCAATAATCAAATACATTGCTATAGTCTTCTTGCTACTCCTGGTTTTGTCAGGGCTTGTTGCTTTGTCTAATTCACCATTCGCACCGGGAGAAGGGGAGGTCTCTCTGACTAAGCTGGTTAACCAGATAAACAACGGCGAGGTTAAAGACATCATCGTCCGCGGAGAAAGACTGGAAATAACGCTCACCGCTGAAGACAAAAAAGAAACTTCCAAAAAAGAAGCTAGCGCGTCTGTCAGTGAAACCCTATTAAATCTTGGCGTAGATAAAATAAAGCTCGGCCAGATCAACTTGGATGTTAAAAACGAAACGGGAGCGACATATTATCTAGTAAACCTCCTCCCGATACTTCTTCCGTTTTTATTGGTGATATTTCTTTTCTGGTTTATGTTTCGCCAAGCGCAGCGAGGCTCGATGCAGGCGATGAGCTTCGGTAAATCTAGGGCACGCCTGGCCGGTGAGGGCGGTAATGGCAAGAAAAAGCTAACCTTCAAAGATGTGGCCGGACTGACAGAAGCAAAAGAAGAAATAGCCGAGGTTGTGGAATTTCTGCGCGATCCTCAGAAATTCCAAAAACTTGGAGCAAGAATACCCCGCGGTATACTGCTTATCGGCTCCCCAGGCACCGGCAAAACACTCCTAGCCAAGGCCGTCGCCAATGAGGCTGCCGTCCCCTTTTATTTTGTTTCCGGCTCAGAATTTGTCGAAATGTTCGTTGGAGTCGGCGCGAATCGCGTAAGAGACACTTTTGAAGTCGCCAAAAAAACCGCGCCTTCTATAATTTTTGTTGATGAGATTGATGCCGTCGGACGCCATCGAGGTGCGGGATTAGGCGGCGGCCACGACGAGCGGGAACAGACATTAAACCAGATACTCGTAGAGATGGACGGTTTTGATACCAATGATGCTGTAATAGTAGTAGCTGCCACCAACAGGCCAGACATTTTGGATCCGGCGCTGCTGCGACCCGGCAGATTTGATCGCAGAATAATTCTTGATGAACCTTCGCTCAAAGACAGAGAGGCAATTTTGCAAATCCATGCCACAGATAAACCTCTAGCCAAAGGTGTCAATCTTAAACTTGTAGCAGAGCGCACGCCAGGGTTCTCCGGCGCAGATTTAGCCAATCTTCTTAACGAGGCCGCGATACTGGCCGCCCGTAAAAATCAAACGGAGGTCTCCCAAGACAATTTATTTGAAGCGATTGAGAAGGTCATGCTAGGCCCCGAACGGCGCTCCCACATATTCACCAAAAAAGAAAAGGAAATAACCGCCTATCACGAAGCCGGCCATGCTCTAGTTGCAATATCAATGCCCCACACCGATCCGGTGCATAAGGTTTCTATCGTTTCACGCGGCCGTGCTGGTGGCTATACCCTTAAGCTGCCTACGGAAGATAGACACTTACGAACTAAGTCTGAATTCGAATCAGAGCTTGCGGTTTTACTAGGCGGCTACATTTCAGAAAGGCTCGTTTTCAACGAATTAACTACCGGTGCTTCCAATGATTTAAAGGTTGCGTCTGAATTAGCACGCAAAATGGTTACTCAATACGGCATGTCTGATAAGCTCGGTCCGATCGTGTTCGGTGAAAAAGAAGAATTAGTTTTCCTGGGTAAAGACCTGGGCAGCGAACGCAATTATTCCAACGAAATAGCTTTCCAGATAGACAGCGAGGTCAAAGGTCTGATAACAAGAGCTCTCAAAAAGGCCGGGGAAATCATTTCCAAAAAAATGGCCACTCTGGAAAAAATAGCCAAGGAACTTATAGCTAAAGAGACCCTTGAGCAAAAAGAGTTCTACGCACTCGTCGGATAGTATTTCAAAAATTATTTTTTAAATAGCACTCGCCATATTATCTTTTGAGAACTTCACCTCACTCCAGCGGGCTCGGCTCATCTTTTTACGTAACCGCCATTTGTCAAGACGCTCCCCCTCCCCAGTTTTTATAAAAACTGGGGAGGGGTCAATCTACGACAAAACCATGCTGGCGGTTACTTCAGAAGTCCCAAAAGGTAATATGGCCTTGCCTCTCTTATTTTTAAAATTACAAAAAAGCAGAGGCCGAAGCAGTCGGCGGTCTTTATCGTTCGTAAATTTCAAAGAAAATTACTAGCCCGACAGGTCATCCGGCGGAGGCGAGGACTCTTGGCGAGTGCTCGCCCCGTTACTCATAAATTGGTTCTCACGGTTTAAGCTAGTTAGTAACGCCAATGAGTAACGGGGCTCGCCAGCCAAGAGGCCTTGCGGAGCCGGTCGGCAAAGCATTACTACAAAAAAGATTGCCTGGGGCAATCTTTTTTGTTAGGTTACGAATGTTGAACCTTGAAAAAGGAATCACCCAAATGGCTTTCAAGTTTAATACCGGCCTGAAGGCGGTTATTTTTGATTTTGACGGCACAATTCTAAATTCAAAGCGAGACGGTAATTTCCACGAGGTCGCGAAACTGAGAAAATTAAAAATACCGGCCGGTGAAAGACTGGAAAACCATCTCGGTATGCCGGCCAAATGTATAATCAAAACTTTTTGGCCGGAAGAAAATGCGGAACAATTTCTCCAACTGTGGGAGCAGCTGGATCTGTCGCAGCCGTCACCCTTAATTACTGATACCCTTAATATCCTGAACTTTTTCCAGAATAGCCTAATACAGATGGGTATCCTGTCATCTCGCAGAAGCAGCAGCTTGTTCCCTCTTTTGCGGTACTGCCAGATTATTGAGTATTTCAATCCTAAACTTTTACAGGCGATTGATACCTGGGATTACCACAAACCGCATATCAAAGCATTAGATAATATTTTGCTAAGACTGGCTGAACTAGGCATAACAAAAGAAGGAATACTTTACGTCGGCGACGCCGTGGTAGACTGGCAGTGCGCAAGCGGTGCAGGCGTAAGATTTGTCGGCGTAGAAACAGGGGTCCTTAACAGAACTGCATGGAAGATTCGAGGCCTTGAATCAAAAAATATAATTCCCGATATTGGTTGGCTGCCGGTTTGGATACTTAAACATTTTTAAATCAAAGATTGCGAAAGGCAGTCTTTTTTGTTAGATTTTGCTAAACAGGGTGCGTAGTTTCCGCCAGTGGGCGGACCATCCTCTGACTGGCAGTGGTTCCACCAAAAACTTGGGGTGCGTAGTTTCCGCCAGTGGGCGGACCAGCCTCTGGCTGGCAGTGGTTCCACCAAAAATTTGGGGTGCGTAGTTCAGTGGTAGAACGCGGTCCTTATAAGACCGAAGTCGAAGGTTCGATCCCTTCCGCACCCACTTTCTAATTCGGGCGCTTAGCGAAGTGGGTTGGAGTGCTCACTCAGCACTCCAACGGGAAATTTAGCGAACGAAAGTGAGCGTAGCCGTCCACTGCAAAACAATGGGCAACGGCTCAAATTTCCCCGGAAGAGCGACTCGTTTACAATATGGGCGCGTAGTTCAGCGGTTAGAATGTCCGCCTTACACGCGGAAGGTCCCTGGTTCGAATCCAGGCGCGCCCACCATGGAGATACCGATTATTTATGAAGACGGCGATTTTTTAATTATTGATAAGCCGTCTGGACTTTTAACTCATCCCGTTAACCGCGAAGACAAGAGCCCGAGCGTAGTCGGTTGGGTCCTGGAAAAATATCCAGAGATTGCTCACGTGCACGACGAGTACGGCGCCAGCGTCGGCGAGTGGGTTGATTTGAGGCCAGGCATAGTTCATCGATTAGACAGAGAAACTTCCGGCCTGCTGTTGATTGCAAAAACTCAACCGTCTTTTAATTACTTAAAAAACCTTTTTGCAGAAAGAAAAATTAAAAAAAGCTATCTTGCACTGGTGTACGGCCATTTAAAAAATCAACGAGGCGTAATTGATGCACCCCTTGGCAAGGTTGTGGACAGGTCTGGCCAAGGCCGGCAAACAACAAGAATCAATGCTAAAAATAAGCTCAAAGAGAAGGCAGCGGTTACTGAATATGAGGTACACGAGGAATATCTTGACTACTCTCTTGTTGAGGCTAGGCCGCAAACCGGCCGCACGCATCAAATACGCGCGCACTTAAAATCAATTGGCCACCCCGTCGTTTGTGACCGAATTTATGCTGGCAAAAAAATGGTTTGCCCCTTCGAACTTGGCCGGCTTTTTTTACATGCCGCCAAACTGTCGTTCGTATCCCCTGCTGGTTCTGCGATAACCGTAGAATCAGACTTGCCGAAAGAATTGGATAATTTTTTACAGACATTGCCAAAAAAACAAAAATAAGCTAATATCCCTGAATATGAATTTAACTCAAGCCTTCAATTCAAAAACAACCTCCGGCAAGAACTTGCCAGATATTAGACCTGGCCAAACCATAAAAATCCATCAAAAAATTAAAGACGGCGCCAAAACCCGCATACAGATATTCGAAGGCATTGTTATCGCGCGTAAACATGGCACCGGCCCAAACGCTACCATAACTGTTCGCAAAATATCCAACGGCATTGGCGTTGAAAGAATCTTCCCCCTCTATATGCCAAATGTTGAAAAATTCGAGGTCATCAGAACTTCCAAGGTACGGCAAGCAAAGCTCTATTATCTACGTGGCAAATCAGCACGTGAAACCAGAAGAAAGACTAAACTTATAGAAACAAAGGCTCCGGTTCAATAACTTGAAAAATAAAAAATTGGTGCGCGGGTGGAGAAATGGCAGACTCGCTACCTTGAGGTGGTAGTGCCCGCAAGGGCGTGGAGGTTCGAATCCTCTCCCGCGCACAAAAAGATCTGGGCGCTTAGCTCAGTGGTAGAGCATCGTCTTGACGTGACGAGGGTCGTGGGTTCGATCCCCTCAGCGCCCACTACATAACCTAAAACCACCCCAGGGGTGGTTTTAGGTTTATAAATAAAAAATCGGCAGTTAGCCGACGTTTTTTATTTAAGAAGAGCGGCAAATCGCTCTTAATCTCAGGGGCTGGCCGAAGCTACGGCTCGTAGTGACCGTCTTCTAAGCACCTCCGCACGCTTTCTTAAAAATAAGCGAATGCGGTATAACTTTAATTTAATAACGTTTTCACTATTGACGCCTGTCAGCTCTACTAATTCCTTTATCGAATGGCCACACACTTCTTTTAAAATAAGAAGCTGCCTATCCTCTTCTGATAGTACAGATAATAACCTGCCGAGATAATTCTTTAGCTCTGATTGAAGATCGTTGGCCGTGCCGGAATCTGCAGCAAAATCTATACAACTTAAACTTGGCCTGCCACTTCTTTCTAAATTATCCGCCGCTGCTAAACTACTTTCGTATATTACAATTTTTCTAACCATCTGCTTGCGTAAAAAATCGCCACACTCGTTTACTGTTATTCTGTAAACCCATGTTTTTAATTTAGATCTTTGATTAAAGTTTCTTATATTGCTGTAAACTTTTATAAATACATTTTGTACGACATCTTCTATGTCTTCGCGGTTTTGGGCATATAAAATTCTAGACGCAACCTCTCTGACAAACAGGCGCAATTTTTTTACTATTTCTTCAAAAGCCAGTTCGTCGCCGCACTTACAGAGGCATACGATCTCTGCTTCTGGGATGTTCCCATATCCTAGGCCATTGGATTTGCTCAATTTTAGCCCCTCTCTCTTTTAAGCTTATGTTAAAAAACTAATTCCCAAATTATAAGACACTAAAAATATAAAGTCAAACCAAATTTTAGACAGCCCTCCGTCTGGGTCGTTTAAATATCAAATCAAAAGCCTGCCGTCAAGCAGGTTTTTGATTTGATATTTACTGTGTGCAGTATTCTTGAATTAGTCCGAACGCATTTCGCCGCCGCAGGCGGCGAGGAAATCCCCCCGCGAAAATTCGGAAAGGCGGCGGAGCCGCACCGCTGACAATTTCAAGTTTTTCTTTGGCGGCATTTAAAAAAGATTAATTTGATAAAAATAAAATCCTAAGAGCAAAATGGTAAAAATAATTTCAAGTTTTGAAAATATTGGCAGAAACCCTCTAACTTTTTTCTTGAAAGGATAAAAATATTGTTTCTCGTCTATGTCAGGCCAATCAAGCACAAGATGAATAAGATATGCAACAAAATAATAGAGCGCACCCTCCCTGCTTATAAACAATACTGGAATTGTCGTAACAACCGCTCCGAAAATAGAATGCATATATTTTGTCTTGAAATGAATTCCATATTTATCTTCAAATTTTATAGCATCAATAAGTTTATCCCAAGAAAAAATCTTATGGCTATACAAAACAAACAAATGGTCTATGTCGGCAATGACAGAGCCGATAAACCAAAACCAAGAAAATTCGGAATTACTTACTGGCATTATTCCAACTATCGAATGAGCGAGTATCATAAATCTTTAAGGACAAAACCGATTCTTTTCATAGCAACAAAGCCATATCCCCAAACAATAGGCAACCACATAGGGATACCGCCAAAATCTGGTTTTACGAATGACTGGTATCCGCTAATTTGCGTACCGATAACTTCAACGATTGCGCCAATCAAAATACCATATGTGAAAATAGCAAATTCGGTTTTGTCCTTATGGAAATAAATTAATCCTAAAGTTAGAACAAGATAAATTATGAAAAGCAAAACATTATTCTGCCAGAACAAATATGACAAAAGTATTCCAAAAAGGATAGGCAATGTTTCTATGAATACTTTTGAGAATTTATTCATTTGGATTAAAAAATTTTCTTCCCCCAAAATTAAAATATGGTTCGAGCCGATGTTTTTCTCCGGGTTCTTTTGCGGTTTTCAGCGGTGCGTCTCTGCCGCCTTTCCGGATTTTCGCGGGGGGATTTCCTCGCCGCCTGCGGCGGCGAAATGCGTTCGGACTAATTCAAGAATACTGCACCAGACAGGAAAAGTCAAAGAGTTTTGGTTCGCCTCGCTTCGCTCGGCGGCTAATTTGTATTCAATTTTAGGGGTAAAAACGAATTCACGATTTCGCATTTTGGGGGAAGAAAATTTTTAAATCCTTAATCCAAAAACAATATGAGATACATACTTTACGCAAGAAAATCAACCGAAGAAGACGACAGACAAGTGCTTTCGATTGAAGCGCAACTCGTAGAGTTGCAAGAGTATGCCGCCAAAGAAAAACTTGAAATTGTCGCCTCGTTCTGCGAGGCGAAAA
>Ga0155121_125_pt1 | contig 27962 bp, 27 predicted proteins | sample RifCSPhighO2_01_FD_106089 | JGI IMG/M metagenome (GOLD analysis project Ga0155121, IMG submission 106089) | Candidatus Yanofskybacteria bacterium RIFCSPHIGHO2_01_FULL_44_17
AATCCGTAACGATCTTTTGAAAAAATGCGAAGGCATTGTTGAGGTCCGCCCCGTGGTCGGCGGCGACATTACCCGACAGCCGTTCTTTCGCAAATACCTGCCGGGACATGCCAAGAACTTTAAAAACACCAACGCAGAGCTGATACACAAACAAGGCTTTTATGTGGGCAATAACCCGGACTATACAAAAAAGGATATAGATACTATCATTTCTGTATTGTCATAAAACATGGGGGAAAGCCTAAAAAACAAAAAAATACTGGTTACGGGCGGGGCCGGTTTTGTCGGTTCTTTTTTGGTTGAAAAACTTATTAAGCGGGGCGTATCCAAGAAAAATATTTTGATACCACGCTCACGCGATTTAGATTTAAGAAAATGGGAAAATTGTCAAAAAGTTGTCAGGGGCAAGGACCTGGTAATTCATCTGGCCGTGAATGGCGGAGGCATAGGCAAAAACAGCGCCAGACCGGGCGAGCTTTTTTACGACAATATTATGATGGGCGCCCAGCTTATGGAAGCGGCCCGCCAAGCCAACGTAAAAAAATTCGTAGCCATAGGAACAATCTGCGTTTACCCCAAATTCAGCCCCGTACCATTTAAAGAAGAAAATATGTGGCTTGGTTATCCCGAAGAAACCAACGCCCCTTACGGACTTGCCAAGAAAATGATGCTCGTTCAGTCGCAAGCCTACAGAAAGCAATACGACTTTAATTCCATTTATTTAATGCCTGTTAATTTATACGGCCCAAGGGATAATTTTGATCCGACTTCATCACATGTAATCCCGGCTCTTATACGTAAAGTTTGCGAAGCTAAAAATAAAAAACTGGATCACATAGAAGTCTGGGGCACTGGAAAACCGACAAGAGAATTCCTGTACGTTGAGGATGCCGCTGAAGGTATAATCATGGCCGCTGAAAAGTACAATGAGCACGAACCGGTAAATCTAGGATCAGGAATGGAAATATCCATAAAAAATCTGGTTAAAACCGTTTGCCAATTAGCGGATTACAAAGGCGGGGTCATTTGGGATAAAACTAAACCTGACGGTCAGCCGCGTAGAATGTTAGACGTCACGCGAGCCAAAAAAGAATTCGGCTTCAAAGCTAAAACCGATTTTGAAACCGGCCTCAAAAATACAATCATCTGGTATCAAGAAAACTATCTGAAATAGCGCGTATTCGTATATAAATAAAACAAAAACAGCCCCGACGTTACGTCGGGGCTGTTTTTGTTTTATGGTTTGGCCTATCTGATCTTACTCCTCTCTTACTCCTCCAACCAATCTACCGATATTGTATTGTCAGAGTTTACCACACTAGCCTGCAGGGTCATTAAAACGCTCTCTCCTGGCTGGATATAGAACCCGAGCCCATAATCTATCTCCCTGCCGCTTGAGCTGATTATCAAGCTATCTAATTCTGAACCCTTGGTTGAAATTGTTGGAAATTTGAAAGCCTGCATTACACTGCTGCCTCCGGTGTTTAGAGCATTAATATCCCGGGCCGTGCCGGTTGAAGCTACCAGCGGATTTCTATAAATCCTTAGGGTATTTGATTGCTGGCTGCTCGTTCCAATTAAGAGCTTATTCAAACGCATTGTCTTGCCAGAGCTCAATGGATTTTGGATCAAAAGAACGCTTGTTTCATTTTTTGTAGAAAGAGTTGCGACGTCAGTTGTGACAAGGAATCCATGGCCTTCTGCGGTTCCGATTTCCCAGGTTGAGCTAAGTTTGCCGGTAACCTTTAAAAAGCTGTCCTCATCAAAAGAAAGCTTGTCTATCTGGAGTTTTATTCCAGAAAGTAGGTCGTTTAGGTTAGAAGTAAGAAATGCTAGGACGCTATCCAGGATTCCCTGAATTGATTGGCTTTCGGATAGAATAGATTCAAGAAGGGTTGTGTTGGGGTCTGGCTGGGGTGTGGGAGTCGGAGTTGGAGTTGGTAACGACACAAGAGTAAATGTCCAGTTCCCAACAGAATCAAATTTACAATAGGTGTTAGCACCATTAATAGTTGGGGTAGCGCCCGCACAAGTATTTGCACCAAAATTGGCAGTTACCCAACTAACAATAACTACACCCGAGCCACCAGCTTGTGACCCTTGACCCTCACCAGTAGTTCCACCACCGCCGCCGCCGCCAGCATAAATTATCGCAGAACCAGTTATCAAACTAGATATTCCGTCTCCACCATTACCTCCACCAGCCTCTGTCCCATCTGCCCCAACCGCCGAAGCACCACCACCGCCGCCGCCAGCTTCTTTTGTAGTACCATTAAAGTAACCGGATCCCCCATCAGAACCCTGGGATGGACTTACTGCTGGAATATTACCAACACCACCAGCAGTACCAGGAAAACCGTCACCTCCGCCACCAGAACCACCCGAGTCACCTGCGGCAGCACTACTACCGCCGCCGCCTCCGCCAGTAGCTGTTATCGTATCAAAAACAGAATCGTCACCCTTTCCTCCGTTTTATTGGTAATCAACGGCGCCATCGCCGCCATCGCCAACTGTAACCGAATAAGGACCAGCAGCAACCGCATATGTAGCTTCATATCTAAAACCACCGGCACCGCCACCGCCAGCACCAGCACCACCTCCATTACCACCACCGGCACCGCCAGCTACCACAAGAACACTGACTATAGAGCTATCCGCATAACTCGTTTGGTAAGCAGGCAGTATTAAAGCAAATGAAAACAAACCAATGAATAGTCCAGTAAACAACTTCTTCATAAACAATTTTAATAGATACTTACAAAGAATGACAAATTACTGTATTGACCTAGGATAAATTGGTTATTCAGAAAAGTAACTATTTATCAGGCTAGGGCGATCACCTATCAGCCGGCCATTATTTGATAAATCATACTACGGGCGCGAATGAACATCAACGCAATATCATTTTTACTACATGAGGGCGTCCACGATTTACCTAGGGCAGGAATCATTAGAAAAAATCTGTAGCCCACATCCTCATCAAACCTGGCCATTGAAAAATCAAGTTTAATGTAATAGTATAACGAAATCATATGCACAAAAATGAGCATAGCACAGAATATCAACATACACTAAGAAGGTTGATATTGGAATCAGCGACTACGTCTGGTGAGGGTCATATACCCAGCGCTTTTTCAATTTTAGATATTTTGTGGGTCTTATATGATCAAGTATTAAACATCGACCCAAAGAATCCTAACGACGACAAAAGAGATCGGCTTATTGTAAGCAAGGGACACGCCTCGCTTGGAATTTACGCTGTTCTTGCAGAAAAAGGGTTTTTCAAAACCTCGGAGTTGTTAAATTTTGCGAAATTTAACAACTCCCTTGGTGGACATCCGGACAGAAACAAAGTCCCTGGCATTGAGGCATCTACGGGCTCTCTAGGCCACGGTTTTCCTATGGCGGTAGGCATAGCTATGGCTCTTAAGATTAAAAAAAATAAGGCCAAGGTTTTTGTAATTATTGGCGATGGTGAGAGCAATGAGGGAACTGTTTGGGAATCTGCCCTGCTTGCGTCACATCACGAACTATCAAATCTTTGCTGCATCATTGACTATAACCACTCCAACGACAAGGCTCTGAAACTAGGAAATTTAAGAAAAAAATTCGAATCTTTCGGCTGGGAAACCAGAACAATAAACGGACACAATCATAAAGAAATTTATACCTCCCTAAGCACTCTTTCAGCTACCAGGCCGACTGCAATTATAGCCGAAACAATAAAGGGCAAGGGGTCTAAAACCATGGAGAACAATCACGCTTGGCACCATAAAACTCCTAACAAAGAAGAGCTCGAGTCATTATTAAAAGAACTAGCATGAGAAAACAATTCGTAAAAACAGTTGAAGCGGTACTCAAAAACGATCCAAAAGTTGTTTTACTTTTAGGCGATATAGGAGTTTGGGGGTTTAATAATGCATCTAAACTATATCCTGACAGAGTCCATAATATTGGCATCTTGGAGCAATCGACAATCAGCTTATCGGCCGGATTGGCAATGAATGGACTGATACCGATAGTTCATACCATAGCCCCTTTCTTAGTTGAAAGAAGCTACGAACAGCTAAAATTAGATTTCGGCTATCAAGGCCTTGGGGGTAATTTTGTAAGCGTCGGGTCGTCGTATGATTATGCGGCTCTTGGCTGTAGCCATCATTGCCCGGCAGACGTACCGATATTAAAACAAATACCCGGCATGGAAATAGTTTTGCCTGGCACACCGGAAGAATTCAACGATTTATTTTTAGAATCTTACGGTAACGGTCATCCGACTTACTTCAGGCTAAGCGAACAAAAAAACTCTGAATCTCAAAAGGTAAAATTCGGAAAAGCAACTGTCGTTCAAAAGGGTACCAAAGCCACAGTAATAGCCGTCGGCATTTTGCTAGATAGAGTTTTAGAGGCCAGCAAGAATCTTGATGTCACGGTACTCTACTACACGACATTAGCCCCATTTGACTCTGCAATTTTGAAAAAAAATTGCCCATCAAATAAGATTTTGGTTTGCGAGCCATACTATAAAGGAACCCTGGCCACAGAGGTCATAGACGCTCTCGCTCCCCGCCCAATAAAAATAGAATTTGCTGGCTTACCCCATAAATTTTTCACTAATTACGGCACGGCCAGCGAGCATGATAAATTTTTGAAAATGACAACCGGCGATATAAAAAATAAAATTAAAAAGTTAATCAATGGATAAATTATCTAGCTTAATTTACGAAGATTCAAAAGCTGCCTATAAAAATATTGACCTCGGCCCGATTATTGGCAAAACCGTATTAATAACCGGCGCCTCCGGCTTATTAGGGACATACCTTCTAGCAACATTAAAAAGACTATCCGAAAAAGGGATAAGTAAGGTTCGGGTAATAGCTGTGGCCCACAATAACTTTTTACCTTTTCAAAAATACTTTTTGGATTATAGCGGGGCAAAAATTATAAAGGGAGACGTAACTGATCAAAATTTTTATAGGCGCCTGCCCGTGGCCGACTATATCATTCATGCAGCTGGCTATGCGTCCCCTGGCCTTTTCATGCAAGATCCAGTTAAAACTTTAAAGATAGGAACGCTTGGCACTTTTTCATTATTTAATAAACTTAGGCCGAAAGGAAAATTCATTTTCATAAGCAGTAGCGAAGTCTACAGCGGCTCAAAGAACGTCCCACACAAAGAAACCGATATCGGAACAACTAATACTGACCACCCACGGTCATGCTATATAGAAGCCAAATGTTGCGGAGAAGCAATCTGTAATGCCTTTCGAAGCCGAGAGGTAGATGCCAAAAGCGCCAGATTATCATTATTTTACGGCCCCGGCACAAAACCAGGAGATAAGAGGGTTTTGAATTCTTTTATTGAAAAGGCTCTAAGTGGCAACATAAGCATGCTCGATCAGGGACATGCAAAACGAACATATTGCTACATTACAGACACCGTCGAAATTGTGTGGAAAATTTTAATAGATGGCAAAGAGCCAATATATAATGTAGGCGGCCAATCCAAGACCACGATTAGAGAACTGGCGAAAAAAATAGGCAAAAACCTGAATGCATCAGTAACCTTTCCGAAGAAAAACGAAAATAAACTGGCAGGCGCACCGGAAGATGTCTGGCTGAATATGACTAAAGTTGAAAAAGAGTTCGGCAAAAACGACTACGTTTCACTAGAAGATGGCTTGGCCAGAACAATAAACTGGCAAAAAGAACTTTATAGAACGATGGGCCAAAAATGAAAATTTTATACCTCAACATAACCAAAGGGGTGCCGCCGCGTGATGCTGTTTATTTAGACGGTTTTAGAAAAAATGGATTAGAAATTCAAGAATATCGGGATAATTCGCCTGGATTGAAAAAATTTTGGAATATATACAAGTACCACCGCAAGCATACCGATACCCACGATATTTTATTTGTTGGCTATTCGGCTCATATATTAGCGCCATTCTTGCGCCTAATATCTCGAAGACCAATAATATTCAATGCACTTGGACCGCTATATGACGGTAAGATCATTGGCCGCACGCAAGCGGCCAAATTTTCTTTACTGGCATTATATTGCTGGCTAGCAGACTTTTTAGCATTCAATTCCGCGTCCTTAAGCCTCATTGAAAATCAAACATTAATTAATTACGTTTCCAGAAAATTTTTGGTTAATAAAAAACGGCTTTTACTGGCCTGGACCGGAGTTAATGAGAATGATTTTTTTTATGATCCTTCAATCCAAAAACTGCCCCAATTTACAATCCTATTTCGAGGTGATCTTACCAAAGATTCAGGGGTAGAATATCTTATTGAGGCCGCGAAAATCCTTGCCAATACCGATATTAAATTTAGACTCTTGGCTAGGGGCGGGCTAGCCTCTAAAATAGAGAGCATATTAAAAACTTTTGACTCTAAAAATGTTGAGTGGATAAAAGAAAGACTGGACATTGCCGATCTGCGAAAAAAAATGCAGGAAACGCATTTAAGCATTGGCTGGCTATCTGGCAGGCTCCGCGCTCCAACTTCTATTCCCCACAAAACATTTGAAAGCTTAGCTTTGAAATTGCCATTTTTGCATGCACGCTTACCGGCCATGCTTGAGCTGCTTGAAGAAAACAAAACTGGTTTTTACTGCAAGAGCGACGATGTCCAAGATTTGGTTGACAAAATTTTAGAATTAAAAAACAACCCTGAGCTACTCAATGGGGTTGCCGAAAACGGCTACCGCCTCTTTGATCAAAAATTAAGATCCAAGTATCTGGCCAAAACCGTCCTCGACCACCTACAACATTCTCACATTCTTAAGAATGTGAGAATGTTGTAATAAAGCGAACAAACTCTTGACCATACGGAGATAGCGAGTGGGTCACGTTCCTGCCTTTATACTTTTTGTTCAAAAGACCGGCCTGGACCAGACGCCTCGTATGTTCAGAAATAGTTTTGAAGTTGCTCCGTAGTTTGCCTGCAATTTCTTCAAGAGTTATGCCGTCAGCTTGTTTGACCAAAAACAAGATATCAATCCGCCTATGATTGGCAACGCCTTTGAAGTGCCGCTCAAGTTGTTTGCTATTTTTCATATTCTTCATACCAGTTCTATAGCATAACATTCCAACATTCTCAAGAATGTTGGAATGTTATTAGCTGAGTTACTTTATTCGGATGGTTTTAGGACGATTAGCTGGTCGAAAACTTCGTTCAAGGGTTTTTGGTATCTGGTGATAAATGAGCCTTTGCCAGCGCCGTAAAACATAAAAAGTGAACGACGAAGGCCCAGGAGAGGCTCAAAAAATTTATTAAAAAACCAACTTGCCTTACTGAATCTGAAGTCATTATTCTGGGCATAAACCGAATTTTGAGAATTGTAGAACAAATTAAAATCTTTGCTCGCGATTAGGCCGATTTTTAAACTTTTCTTATTGTAAGAGTTGAGGCAGTTCTCAACAAAGCTGTTTTGTGTAATTGAAATCAAAATATCATCTTTTGATATATTAAAACTCTTAATTTGACGAGCCGTCTTCATGGCTTGCCATAGCTTATTTGGTCTTAATGAGTAATTGATTCTGGGCCAAACAATAATTTCGTCAAAATATTTACTGAATTGATTGGCATTGAGCGCATCCCAATACCGATGGCGAGAAATGACAAGACCAATCTTCCTGACCGGATCAATACTTCTAAATAATTTAGCCAAAGCAATAAGCATAACTACATATTCAACCGTAAAAATAATCAGCCAAATTTTGCCCTCATTTTTGGTTAAAATTTCTCTAAAAAACAATTCCTGGTGTTCATCTTTTTTAAGCGACCGGGCATTCTCAACAATTTTATTATCAAAATTTCTGACAAAAAAAGATTCCGGCATGTCAAAATAGAATTCATCATGTGGCCTCATAATCTCTGCGTCATAAATATCTTCAAAACATTTGTAAAAAATGTGCGCGTTCAGGCCCATCGCATAAGCACTATAACAAGCTGCGGAACCAACAGAAAAAACAGCTTGTATTTTTTCACGATTTTGGAATAAAAACAGTTCGGCGTTAAAATCACCCTCCAAGACCTCAAAACTACTCAAATTAAGCCTTGCGCGCTCATCTTTGTCTGCCGGATGGGGCTTGTAATATAGTTTGTAGTCACTAAACTCGCGACTGATATAATCTAGGCACTTATTGCATCTCTTTATATAGGCATCGGCATCCATTCCCATCTTGGTAAATGACGCCATATCGTTGCCAAAAAAAATAACCATCTTCTTACCTAAATCTTGGGTTGTGACGGAATTCTCACCCTGAAAAGCCCACCAATATGGGAACGCGGCCTTAGAAACATTGCTGATCTGCTTATTAACCCCAGCTAATTGTTTAGGGTTCATTCTGATTAAATTATATAATTTAACATTCTCACATTCTCAAGAATGTTGGAGTGTTAATTACGCTCGATTTTTTTATAATGTTTTAGATTACGCACCTGCTCATTAATAGTCGGGAGATATCTTTTATTCGATAAAAATGCTTCTACTTGCCGATAAACTCCCGGCTTGAATTGTTTGTCCAATTTATCGTCAATCGCAACCTCTTCAACGGCAACACTACCGATTTTTTGTATCTGGAGCTTCTCAAGCGGCCTAAATATGAGCCGTGACTTAGCTGTCATGATTTCCAGCCCCCACCGGCCGGGGGCGGCCCAATTTGCCGAATAAGAAAACATAGCACCGAATGAAGTCGTGCCAGCACCCGCAAAAACTGAACCCGACGGATGCCACTTCAGACTTCCAGACCTATACGAACTCATCTTCGTAGGCTCGCCGCCTAAAAAGAAAGCCAAATCAACTACATGTGATGAATTAGCCAGGAACCAATTCTTTTTTATAGCTGGGGATATTTTCAGTTTTACAATTTGGTGGCTCCACTCTGTAAAATCAAAAGTAAAAGATTTAACTCCCCCATCCCGCCTGATTATCTCAATTGCCTTGCGCGTTGAAGCGTAAAATCGTCGGTTGTAAGCGACGTAGACGCTGACTTTTTTTCGATTAGCCGCCCGAGCAACTGATTTTATTTCCGCAGCCGTAAGTCCTCCCGGCTTTTCAAGGAGAATAGACTTAACGCCGCCACTTATAAGTTTTCTTGCTGTGTTTGCCAGCTGATCTACACCAACCGCGACAATAGCTGTTTTGAATGCGTCCTTTTGCGTTTTGAGCCACCCCTCAATGCCTCCAGTGGTTACATCTTCGCCTGTCGCCGCTTGAAAAGAGCGGGCAGATGCTTCTCCTCGGCCAATAACAACAAAAGGCAATTTCATTGCCTTTAAAACCTTCGCATATTCAACGGCCATATAACCGGCGCCAACCAATAAAATTTTGTTTTTTGTTGTTGCCATTATGTGAATGGGTAATAATTAAATTTCTTGCTGGAATGCTTATTTAAAAACTTCAGCAACGGTTCAAGTAATTGCAGATGTATCTTTGCAGACTGTTCGTATTCTGTAAGCTGGCAGGTTCCCTTGGATAAAATATCTTCGGCCAATTTCGTCGTTAGCTGGCTCTGAAATGGAATCGAAGCCCCAATTTCCTGCCAGTTCCAATTGCCATCCGCCCTCGAAACCCAAGCCTTGCCCTCAGTTTCTCTAACGATACATCTTGCCTTACTACAATGAAACTGGACCAAAGAAGGAATGTTCCCTTTTTTATTGCAAATAAAATCTCCTACACTGCCGTTTTTAAATAAAACGTGCATGGCGCCAGCAAGATCTAGAAATCCCTGTCTTTTGCCAGGGATTGGCCTCGGGTCTAAGCCGTCGAGATTAATAATAAAATCGTCAGAACCGACTAAAAAAACCATATGGTCCAGATAATGAATAGCGCTGGTAACTAAGTTATAATCACTCCAGACCGCATTATAAAAAATGGCCTGGCCAAAAAATTCTGGCTGTATTCCGGCATAAAACGGCATCATGCGCATGGGGCAATTAACCCACGCCTTAGTCTTTGTTTTTTTAAGCAAAGTATTTATGGAGCTGTAATCTCTTTTTTTGCCAAAGAGTAATTTTTCCAAAATCAAATACTTTACTTTAGATTTTTTAAACAACCTCCTAACAACTTCGGCACGAATGTCAGAACATGTGGCAATTATAGCCAAATCTATTTTGTTTAAGTTGCTTGGGATTTCGTTCAGATAACTGACCTTGTGTGTCAATTGGCCCGCGGGCATTGATTCATAGCGCTCTGCCGCAAGCGAGAGAGAAGATTGGTAAGGATCAACGACAAAAATTTCAAGCGGTATCTTAACCTCTTTTAATGCCTGCAGATGCCTGCTGCCGATATTGCCGGCACCGATTAAAATAACCTTTTTGGGATTCATCTAGTTATATAATCCTCTCTATTTTCTTAAGACTTAATTGATCCTTGGAGGAAAAATAGGAATCTTGGGGAATTTTTTCAAATCCCTCATAAGCATACTCGGCCACGGAAAAGTTGTGTATTGGCATGCCTGGCGGCACCAGGATAAACATTTCTTTATTGGCCAAAATTACTTTGCCGCTGTCATTGGCACCAAGAAGATCTTCGTGAAGTTTGTCCCCGGTACGATCTCCTATTGTTTTTACCCTTATCTTACTCTCGGGATAATACTTTTTTACAAAGCTTTCTGCCAAATCGCCCAAACGAACCGAGGGCATTTTTAGAATAAAAACTTCCCCACCACGGCAAAGTTGTGACGCCTTGAGAGTCAGCCCCACCGCCTGTTTTATGGACATCAAAAAACGTGTTGCTTCCTTGTTGGTAACGCTAATGGCTCCCCTAGTATCTGCCTGTTTCTTCCACATCGGCAAAACTGACCCGCTGGCCCAGGCAACGTTGCCGAATCTAACGCAGGCAAGGCTGAGCTTACCCACGAGAAAGGAATTAGAATTAATTAAAAGTTGTTCCATCATAAGCTTGGAGGTACCCAGCACATTCATCGGGTTGGCAACCTTGTCGGTGGAAATGGCAATTACCTTTTGCACGCCACTATGTAACGCCGCGTCAATAACATTATGTGAGCCGACTATGTTGGTTTTCATGGCCTCTGAAGGGTTATATTCGCAGAAAGGAACGTGTTTGAGGGCGGCGGCATGGAATACCACATCTACTCCACTAAACGCCAGCTGGAGCCGCTCACGATCTCTGATGTCGCCTATCAGCATCCTGATGTTAGCCGGGTATCTAAGGGCCTCCAGCAGCTCATATTGCCTGGTTTCATTGCGCGACAAAACCCTAACCTGCTTGGGTTTGTATTTTAAAAGCTGCCGCACCAGTTCCGAACCGACAGAACCAGTGCCGCCAGTTACCAAAATAACTTTATCTTTAAATTCGTTGGTATTATCGGGCATTGTCTTGAATTGTTTAATGAGGTCGTCTCAAAACCCTGTTTCTGCTGCAATCTCTGATTTTTGACTATGGCTACGTCAGATTTCGCAAAATGTACTCACCGTAGCTATTGCTACGTTTCCGGGCATTTTACTCATCTTCCTTGTCCTATCCAAAAATCAGAAATTTCGCTACGAAAAGGATTTTGAGACGACCTCAATAACTTTGTTGGCAATGTATTTAATGTCGGGTTCTTTTAGGCCTATGTAAAAAGGAAGGGCCAGAGAAGAATCGCTCACCGATTCAGAAACAGGAAAATCCCCTTTTTTAAAACCAAATTTATCCTTATAGAAACTAAACAAATGTATAGAGGGCAGATATGGCTTAGTACTTATGCCCTGTTTTGCCAATAACCCAATTAAATTATCTCTTTTGATTTTAGGGGTTTTTATCCTAATAACGTAGACGAACCAGGTGTGCGTATTGTTCCGCGCGACTTGCGGCACCTGAATCAAATCTGAATACTTTGAAAAATACTTATTGTACAATCCAGAAATTATAGATCTCTGTCTAATCATATAGTCTAACCTAGTCAATTGGGCAAGACCTAGTGCTGCGCTCATCTCATCCATTCTGTAGTTATAACCGAGATATTGGTGATCCAGCCATTGCATATTCTCTGCCCGGCCTTGATTGCGTAAACTTGAGCAAAGTTTATAAATTTTTTGGTCATTAGTAACCAGCATGCCACCCTCACCGGTAGTCATCTGCTTATTGGGGTAAAAGGCAAAAACCGCAGATTCGCCGAATGTTCCAGTATTCTTGCCTTTATATTTCGCAGCGATAGATTCACATGCATCTTCAATAACCTTCAGTTTATGCTTTCTGGCTATTCTCATTATGGGATCCATGTCTGCCGACTGACCAAATATGTGTACCACCAATATTGCTTTAGTTTTTTTGGTTATCTTTTCTTCAATTTTTTTTGGGTCAATATTAAAAGTACGCGGATCTACGTCCACAAAAATTGGAGTCGCACCGACATACAATATACAATTGGCGGATGCAACAAAAGAAAATGGCGTTGTGATTACTTCATCTCCTAGGCCAATGCCGGCAGCCACCATGGCGAGATGCAGGCCTGCTGTCCCGCTGGAAACAGTGCAGGCATACTTCGTCCCAATTTTTTTTGCAAACTTTTTCTCAAACTCAACATACTTTGGGCCTAAGCTTAGGTGGTCAGTACACAAAACCCTCAGAATCGCTTTTCTGTCTGAGTCGGCAATATATGGTTTTGCAATTGGATATTTTTTCATAAAAACAGTTTATAACCTTGGATATTCTGGAAAGAAAGACGCTTGTTCGTATGCCAACCGTTCTTCTTTCTTACCAGCGACAAAGCATAGCTGGCGATATTTTTCTAAATTGTGAATTTTTTTGTAAACGTAGAATTTTCTGGTATCCGGTGAAAATGTTTTTTTAAATTTTAATACCGTGTCGTTAACATCCTCTGAAAGGCCGCCCCCTAAACTATAGTATAAATAACCGCTATTCTTTGCCCAATTAATGATACCGTTAATAGTATAATCATTAGGCCTAAAAGAAAGATATTGCGGCAATGACGCTCGAAGGTAATCATGCACGGTGCCATACCTACCCAAAATAAGAGTGGCAGCAATTGTTTGCCCACGATATTCTACACGAAAGATTTCCAGCTCGTTATGAAATTTGTCAAAAAAATTATAATAGAAGTCGCTGCTGAAGTGATAAAAGTCGCCAGCCTTTTTTTGTTGCATTGATAACAAATAAATTCCTACAAACTTCTCCCAATCATCCTTAGTTTTTGAACGAATTAAGTTCAGCCCTGCCCTTTCAGCTGTTTTAATATTTTTCCTTACGCTGTATGCGTATTCCTTCTTAATTTGCTCTAAACTTTTTCTTAAATCGACGCAAACTGTTTCCCGATTAAAAACTAGGCCCGAATCATTTTTATATAACATGTAGTTATCAATTGCGGGATTTAACCGCTGAAATTCGCTGACGATGTTGTTCCCGGCACAGTACTTATTTAATGCGCTACGCAAACTCCTAGACAGCCCCGGTACGGCAGATTTTTTGTTAACACAATAAATCGGTCCGCCATAATACCAGGGAGAGACTAAATCAAAATACTCTCCCCCACCTTCATTATTGGTTAATCTTTTTTTAAAAAATGGTACCAAAATATAGTCATTTGGATCTCCGTAAAGAAAATACACCAACTCCACTGATAGATATTTAGAAAACATGTCTAAATAATCCGGGTGGGAATGTATATCATTAGGCACGCACCGTGCTACTAACTTACGAATCTCCTTAGCTTGGTTACTATTAATAATTTGGAATTCTGGCTTACTCATATTATTTTTTACGACAAATTAATACGAACATCGAAACGGTGTTCTGCCCGTTAAATTCGGTGTGATAATCAACATCAAAACTTTGAACTGTAAAAAATTTACCATAAACTTTGCGAGCTTCTTTCTCTGTATAAAAATGGGCGATCCCCCTGTCCTTAAAAAATACACTTTCACGGATATCAATAAACGTACCTGATTCAAGCTTTTTACCAAGACCACACCCTAAAGTTTTGGTTGAAAAACACGAAGAGTAAAACAGGCCGTCCTTCTTCAATATTTTGGCAACAGACGCAAGAATGGCCTCTATATTTTTTACGGTATTGGTATACACTGAAACATTATCGCAGACTATATCAAAAAAACCTTTCGGGAAAATACTTGCTATATCAACAAAGTCGGCAACAATAAACTTAGTATTTTTCTGACTAACAAAAGCTTTGGCATGCCTTACGGCCTCCCCTGCCCCATCTACAGCCCAAACCTTAAAACCCTCGGCAACCATCATTTTAGTATTAGCTCCGGCCCCGCAGCCAAGGTCCAAAACTTTGTTGTTTCTTTTAAAATCTGGTTCAGCTTTTTTGTAACGACACAAAAATCGCACCAACGCTTCGTTGGGATACTTACCCCACCCGCCTTTATGAATTTTATTCCAAATTGGGTCCATAGATTTTAATTTTCATTCGGCCGTGTTTTATTCTCACATTCTCAAGAATATGAGAATGTTATTTATTAAAACGGTTGATTACCGAACTGACATATCGCATATCTTTAGGCAAGTACCTGTGATCTATCGGGATGGAAATCAGCAACCGGCTAAGCTCAGTTCCATTCGGCCAGTGAACCGGCGGATAAATATCATTTTTAATCAAGTGCGCCTTGAGGCCCTCTCTTATCTTGTAGCTGGTGCATTTAATCAAGGCGAAAGTCGGGGTTTCGTTCTTGGCAAATCCTAAATCAAGCCAAGCAAATTTTTTGGTGGGCTTGATGTTTTTGCTCAAAGTTATGTAATTATTCATTCTGGCCCGCTTCATTTTTTTTATATCGGCCTTAGATAAAATTTCTTCCAATTTCGGCGCCTTAACAACTCGGGCGTTTTTATGGAAATTCGCCAAACTTCCTTCTTCTTTTCGCATGCCCTCCAAAAACTTCTTTTTTAATACTTTATCATTGTTTTTAAGATATCGCTCTTTTAGTCCCAGAAGGGCAAGACCAGTTTGTAAGTCGAGCCTAGCGTATTTACCAGTATATTTCACGCCCCCTACATATGCCCCGGGCAGATTTACGAATAATTTCTTAATGCTGGCGAGCTCAGCATCGAAAAAGTTATTATAAGAATTCAGGGCCGAATGCGTCCTATCTGATAGTAAGACGACTCCCGCCCTCTTTAATGATGCGGCGATAAAATCATAATTGGGATCTCTCCTGCCAAAAAAATCAACCATTAAAAATGCGACCTTGCCCTCATTTTTACTTTTAATCTTGGCTAGAATGCTCTTTTTAATTCCGAGCTTATCATCTAGGGCATATTCTTTAATTTTTAAACCTTTAATTTTTTTAAGATACGCGCATACGTCGTCGCAAAAGTAGGAGGGTAAAAAAATCGTTCTAATCTTGAAATGGCCGATTAAATAGCGCAGAGCCTCCCTTCCAGACTGAAAAAAGATAAGGCCCGCGAATCTATCGTTATCCGCGTTAAAAAAATCTTTTTTGTATTCAATGAAACTACCTATTTCTGGCATAATTTTTAATAAAATTAATAAACTTGGGGGTGAATTCGCCACAACCATAGACATTCTTGATCTTGAATTTTCCTTTTTTATCCAAGTTAGACTTAACGGCTTCTGCAATCCTTTTTTCCGACAAACTAGCATGTGTAACATTTGCATCACAGAGTCTTCCCTGTTGCCTGTCGCCGATATTAATAAATGGCATATTCATAAAAGCCGCTTCGGTTAAACCGGAACTGCTATTGCCCAAAAAAATATCACAAATATTTAAAACCCCCAGGAAATCAGCATGAGGCAAAGATTTATGAATCTTCACGAAGGGCAAGTGGCGCAGCTTCTCTATCTCAACGATCATTTCTAGGCCGCCGGTATCATTATTCGGATAGATTATAATCGTTGGCAGGGCCAGTTTTTTGATTATATTTAGCATCGGATCAATTTGCTTCTTGGGGGAAATACCGCTCAAAGTGTCAGGATGCATGGTAAATAAAACCAATTTCTTCTTTCTATCTATGCCGTACTTCCTATAGACTGCGGCCGGCTGTAAATATTTTTTTTGTGAAATGTCATCAAGGCCGGGCTCGCCGAACATAAAGATATTCTTTGACGAAATACCGAACTTTTTCAAACGCCCCGCCGATTCAATGTTACCGGGAAAATGAATGTCGGCAAAACTGGTTATCGCCCACCTGATAGAATCATCAATTCCTCCGCTCTTATCGCCTCCGCCCTGATGAAAAATGGGGATGTTGTTTTGTTTGGCCACCATGGCCATGGCCAAATCCTCAAAACGGTCAGCTTCCACAAGGCAAATATCAAATTGGTGCGGTTTAATGATTTTTGAAAGTCTTAAAACAAGATATCCGAAGTTGCTTGCCATATCGGCGTGGGTTTTATGCTCAACTGGTAATTTGATTTCTGCTAGAATTTTTAGTTTATCTTTTTTTATTTCGTTCACGGTCATGCCGAATTTTTTTTCAAGATGCATACCGGTCACAATCAGTCGTAAATCACATATTTTATTCAACCCTAAAAGAGCCGAGCGCATCAGTCCGTAATCGGCTCGAGTACCGGTCAGATATAAAATTTTTTTAATTTTATTCTTCATCTTATACATTCGACATTCTCACATTCTTAAGAATGTGAGAATGTCGAATGTATACCCCGGCCACTTAAATTAAATACGCCTTTTTTATTAATTTGTCTGCGGTTATTAATCTCTTGGCCTTTTTTCCAAGAATCAATGCCGCCAGCGCAACTCCCAACCCCCCGCCTTCGGATGTGCGTTTGGCCGTTACCATTTTTTTTCTTAGAATCTCTCCGCTCTTTATATCCCGCGCCGCAACCAAAAACCTTTGTACCACTTTTTTGTTCATAACCTCGGATGGAGTAGGTCGTTTTTTGGAGCTGCCGAGCATCTGTTCGGCTAGGCGAATCCCGCGAACCATCTTAGTAAAATCTTGGATGTTAAGTGAGGCCTGATGGTCTGGGCCCGGGAGAGAGTTGTCTAAAGTAAGATGTTTTTCAATAACCTTAGCACCCAGTCCAACTGCTATGGCCGAAGTAAACGTATCCTTGGTATGATCTGAAAAACCAATAACATATTTTGGAAATTCTTTGATATAAGTCCGTATAACACGAAGGTTGGCTTCTTCGGGCCGGGTTGGATACGTTGTTGTGCAATGAAGGATCGCCAGCTTAGGCCGGAGCCATACTTTTTCTATGGCCCTAACGGCCAGCTTGACCTCTTTAAAAGTTGCCATGCCGGTTGAGATAATCATCGGCAGTCGATAGCGCGCGATTTTTTGTAAATGCGGCCAGTTAGTGAGTTCGGCAGAGCCGATCTTGATTATTTTAACTTTTAATTTCTTAACCAAAAAATGTAAGCTCTCTTCATCGTCCGGCGTGGAAAAAAGCATTATACCAACCTTATTCGCATATCTGTTAAGTTTTACAAAAGCCTCATACGGCAATTCGAGTTTCTTAGCCATTTCGAACTGATCTTCTTGGACGCCATCCGCCTTTTGATATTCAGCCTTTGCCGTCCCCTTAACAAGTATATTTTCAGTACGCCAAGTCTGAAATTTAACAGCATTGGCGCCAACTTCCTTTGCCGCTAAAACCAGTTTTTTTGCCAAACCTAAATTACCATTGTGATTAACACCTGCCTCGGCAATTATAAAAGCGGGCTGACCTTGCCCAATCTTTATGTTACCTACTTGGATTATTTTTGTGGTCATTTATTATTTCGCCTCATAAGAAATTCTGCCAGCTCAAAATCAAACAAATTATCTATATCAACTGATCGCTCCCTAGGCATTAAATAAATACTGGAGTTTCTAGGATCCTCGATCAATCCCTTTTTCATCAAGGTGTCGTATTTCATTACATAAACCGCACCGTTTGTGATTGCCAGCTTTGGCAAATCTTGTGATCTCAAAGTTTGAGATTTTTTTTTGTTAATAAAAAGCTGCGCGAGCTTGCTGTCTATTTTATACATCCACTCCGGTCTTTCACTGATTTTAGTGACGCTGAAGCAGGAGTTTGTTTTGGTGGCAATAATTTTTTCTATCGCCCCATCGACGTCCTCGGATTCGATGAGGGGGTTAGTCGGTTGTATCAGAACTACTAAATCTGGTTTAAATTTCTTTTCTTTCTCGTAATATCTGACTGCGTGTTGCAAAACAGGCAAGGTTCGTGCCGTATCAGTAGCTAGTTCGGCTGGCCGCATGAATGGCACTTCCGCGCCATGTTTTTTAGCCACTCCGGCTATTTCTTTATCGTCCGTAGAGACAACTATCCGATCAACATACTTTGATTTTTTAGCCGCTTCGATTGCATAAGCAATCAAAGGCTTACCCAGAAGCCTTTTTATATTCTTACCCGGAAGTCTCTTGGAACCACCCCGGGCAGTAATAATTGCAATGATTTTTTGGTTTCTGTACATTAAACTTGACTTTTTATTTAAAATGTAATATATTAACCACTATAATTCTGTCCTTTAACATGGAGTAAATTATGCCCTGGTATATACCAGTAATTTTAGGGTTGCTGATAAGAGACCTGTTTACATCGGTATTGCTCAAGAAAGCTGTAATTTCTGGAGGTAGACAACAACGATTCTTCTTGCAGTTTTTCTTCGCATTTATGCTCGCCTCGCCCATATTTTTATATTTGGGCAACACCTCTGCCGATTATATACTTTCACCTGATTTTTTCAAGATATTCGGCATCGGCATGTTTAACGCCACTGCGACCATGTTTTACTGGAAAGCCATAGATATCAGCCTGAGCAAAACCTCTCTTTTTCTTTTCTTAGATGATATTATAGCGATAACCTTGAGTCTCATTTTCCTAGGTGAATACGCAATACTTAATACCACGATGCTAGCCGGCTTGGCAATGGGCCTGCTCTCTATAATTCTTTTTACAATTTACTATAAAATACCCAGAGCCAATTCTGCGAGCCCGCGCCTTCCGGCTATTTTCTTTTTTTACGTTTTCATTCATAGCGTTATGCATGGCCTACTGTTGTTTTCGCTGAAGTATCTGGCGGCTGACGGGGTAAGCAAGCCCAACTTTCTTTTTGGATGGTACGGCGGAGCGCTCATGATGGCTGGTCTAGCGCTGGTTTTTTCTAGTAAAAACAAAAAAGAAAATACGGCTGAAAGGGCATTTACTAAGAAAAATGTGAAACTTATGGTTCCTATAGGCTTGGCTATCGTAAGCTCGCTGGGACTGGCCTACTGGTCGTTTCAACTCGCCCCGCAAGTGGTAATTCAGCCGATATTTTTCGTATCGCAAATGATTCTGCCTACTCTGGTCGGCTTCTTCTACTTCAAAGAGGTTAAAACAATCGACACAAAAGAGAAACTTATATTTGCTCTGGGGGCCGCCGGCGCCTTAGTCATTGCATTCAGCTACTCCGCATAAGCGGAGTTTTATTTTTAAGATGCGTGGTCTCTTATATTTTTGCACGGCACTCTTTTCAATCCCCGCGCGTAGGGATAGCAAACATTTTTTTGTTTTTATACAATTAGTTATTAGACTTCAAATATTGTCTGAAGGCATACGCCTTAGATTATTATTTTGAGATTAAAAAGGAAAGGGAAATCCGTTTCCATTATTATAAAGTTCTGCCACTTCAATGCCCATTAAAGCCCTTGACCACAAGCCAACTTCATCTATCACCCCATCCGTAGTAGCTACATTCAGGGTGTCGCCAGCGACTGCGCCAATCAGGAACGGAGCAGTACCATCAAATATACTAGTCGCACTTCCACCAAGCATGCCCACGCTTAAACCGTTAACATATAGCTCTACATTCGGGGTCGAAATGTTGAAAACTACAACAACGTGATACCAGGTTCCGTTATCTAAGGTCTGGTCAAAATACCCGCCCGTTCCAGTATTGCCATCGCCGCTGGAAACAAAAGCCGCCGTTATTTTTTTAACACCGCTGACATTCGAATAGTAAACATTCCACGATCTCTGCTCACCATTTCCGGTATATTTGCCGATTAACGCCTCATAAAAATTACTAACTGGCTGGCTTTCAAGTTTAACCCAAAAAGATAGGCTCATGTCACCCGTAATGCTTAGGGAAGAGTTGTCTGACTTTGATAGATATTGATTACTATCTGCCTCCAAATCAATCCCGTCACTAACCTTGCCACCAACAAATGCTGGGCTGTTGTTCAGAATCAAATCATTAGCTCCAACCGAGTCATTACCATTGCCATCAAGCTTCCAATACGACTCCAGGCCGTCGGCTAGCGGACCCGGTGAAGGCGTGGGCGTCGGGCCAACCATGCTAAGATCGACCCATGAGGTTCCGTTATATCCTCTAAATTTGCCCAGCGTAGCGTCAAAATATATCTGGCCAGTTTTTGGGTTTGCTGGTTCGCTTGTTTTTGAGGCAACAACTAATGAGTCTCCGCCTATATTTACCGTACCAGTTCCCGAAGGATTGATTGCCACATCTTGATTGACGCCACCGCTTCCAACGATCAATGGCCCATCAGAAAAAATATTGTCAGTTACTATATTGGTAAACCTGCCAAATACTCCGTATACGTTTGACCATGGGTTAGTCATAGAGCCTATGTTTTTGCCCGAGAGAGATATCAAATCCGTATTAAGCTCTGTCGTCAAAACCCCGTTTGGTAAATGTATGTCGGGCTGGGTTAATACATAGAAAGCCCCCAAGGGACCAGAAAGAGACCCGGCAGCATTAGTGGGCAAGGCTACGTTGACCATATTCGAAAACGCAAACGCCACCGCTACGACGAGAACAATATAGAATGATTTTTTGGTCATGTTTTTAGTTGTTTGCCTGGCGATCTTTAATTAACTAATAACTAAAACCACAGAAAAACAGCTTATATTAATAGACGAGCTTAGACCTTAAAAAGTATCAAAATACGCCCCGAAAAGACACTTTTGACAATACCACAGAGGCCTAGTTAATTCAAACAATAATAAAACCGCCTTAAAATAACGGCCCGCATATTATAGCCAAGCCCTTTTAACATTCTCACATTCTTAAGAATGTGAGAATGTTAAATCTTAGAAAAAGAAATTACTTTATCGCTAATGGCATCCAGGTCTTTTTGGCAGTGAGCCAGAGGAGTACCAATGAAATCGTGACCTGGCTTGCTAGTACTTACTGGGAAAAATTTTCGGTAAACCAGGCTACCCAACTTGTAAATAAGCGGCGGTATATTAATTTTTTGAATCGGTATTACGCATTAACCTGCTCCACATGGCAAGAATTTTATCATTCAGGAAAACGGAATGATAATGATGAACAGTCCCCCTGGTTTTGGCTCTCCAGGCAGTCGATTTGTTTAGTTTTATTATTTCTTGCATCGCACGGTTCTTCTCGCCTTTGGATTTAGATTCACAATAGCTAGTAAAAGCTTTTCCGTAGTCGCCAAGCGACTCTAAAAATACATCCTTAGCTGTTATATCGCGGCCGGATTTGGCAATTTGCCATTTTTTAGGAGTTTTAGGATTCGCCAGCAACTCGTCAAAGATTATCTCCCAATCCTTAGCAAGCCTATTTAATGAAAATGTTTTTATGGCATATTCTCTGGCATTTCGAGATAATACGCCCCTTAAGGTTTTATTTTTATAAAGTTTCAGAACGGCCAGTATATAATCATACTCGTTTTTCGCAACAATTCCCGTTACGCCATTCTTGACCATGTATTTTTCCATGCGATTTTCGAGAACCACAGGCACAACGCCGGCCGCCATACTCTCCTGCAGTGATTGGTCGCAAGAACCATAGTGACGAGGGTTTAACGGATATCCAAAAATATCAAATGCTGACAATTGTTTGGCCACATCTGGAACCAGCCCCGTGAAATCAAATTTTTCCGCGATACCCAGTTTCTTGGCTTCTTTTTTAATTTCTTTATCACTGGGCCCACCGCAAACCACAAACTTTGCATCAGGAATATTAATTTTGTTACAAATATCTAAAAAGTTGGGATGCATTTTTACGTAGTCAACTGTTCCGATATAACCCACATTAAATCCACTGTGTTTCTTGGGTTTAATTGATTTAAAACGCTCAACACCGCCGGTAGACCAAACGACTCGCAAAGACTTTTTTTGTTTGTCGGAAAGTTTTTTTATCTCCTTTGTCTCAAAACTGACCGGGGTTGTAAAAACGAAGAAATCAGGATAACGAATAAGTTTATCGGTAAAAACCATCGGCGAATGAAAACCGGATATGTGGCTCCAGATAACCAAACGGCAAGGAGGCAACTTAACCCGTACTAAAAAATCGTAAATCAGCGGATGATTCCACCAATGTATAAGAGTGATATCGGCATCGGCAATGGCAGATAAAATTTCAGCATAATTAGATGCCATGTTCTCTCGGAAAGAAAAATTAGTCATCTTCGAACTCACGGCTATCTTATCTCTCGTATAATCAAGGCCTATAAGTTGGTGAGAAAACGAAGAATTATTTTTGACTTTTTCCAAATAGTTAAAAACAACTCTTCCGACTCCACCGGCAAAATGGGGAGCAAGATGAAGAATTTTGATTTTATTTCGCTTATCGATCATTACTTTTGAGTTAAGTGTATTTAGGCATCTTTAGATGGCCTCAATATATCAAGCACAACTTATACGGTCAAACACAATAAAAAAATCGGGGTTAACCGATTTGTTGTGCTAAATCATCAACGTAATTGAATTTGAACCAATCCGCTTGATTCTCCGGGATTTGGCATCGGATCCTTAATTACCTTAGTTGAAATTGTGCGGGCAATGGAACAGTTCTTGCAAAGTTCCAAACTCAATATTTCACCCCTATCCATTGTTGCCCTGTATCTTCTGTGCATCTCTGAATTGTAAGCCTCAACAAGATCGTGGGTAAAAATATTGCCCATATTGTGGGATCCATCCTGATCACCAGCGCAAAAATTCAAACGGCCATCTTCAGCAATAAATGCCCTGCGGTAGACTTCATCGCATCTAAAATTTTTGGATTCAGCCAATATTTCGTCACTTAACTTCTCAGGAAAATAGGCCCTCCCGCCGACATTGTTAACATTGTAAAATGCCACTTTATCATTATATTCACTTTTTAACTTACGGCTCCAAAATTCATAATATTCCTGTTCTTCGCTTTCGTTCAGCGACTGTCTTACGAACTTTATCATTAGCCGTGTGGTACTCTTGCCCTGTCTTTTCCTTCGGTCTCTTACAAATATAAACCTGTCCATGCAGTCAACGATTTTGTCCAGATTGGACCTTAGTCTGATTGTGGACTGCGTCTCTTTTTTGACTCCGTCAATGCTGACTATCAATGTATCCAGCCTGGCATCCATTAATTTTTCCGACATTGTCTCAGGCACAAGCTCGCCATTGGTAAATATTCCGGTTCCTCGAAAACCCAGATCCTTGGCTATTCTGACTTTCTCGTGGACCTTTTTATCAAGCATAGGCTCACCCAAACCGCACAAAGATAAGTAATCAATGTGCTTTACGTGCGGTAATAATCGATTAAGAATCTTAGTCCAAACTTCGTTACTCATCACACCGGTAACCCTGCTTTCCGTAATGGGACACATTATGCATCTATAATTACAAAGTCCCGCCACTGTTTCTATCTGTATAAATGAGGGGATGACTATTTCGTCCATCGCGGCTACTCCTTTTTAAACAACATAGCCATGCAAATGTAACACGAAAACAACGCCAGCACAACAACGTCATTGATAATTACTCGGGAGACAATACCGATTCTTTCACGGCCTTAAAATCTTCGTTGTACTTTTCCAAAGAGGTATTGTTAAAATCATCTCTATTCCCGCCGCTTAGAGACGGAAAAAATAATCTATATATAAATTTACCCGATCTATAAAGAATCTTGGGTAAATTAGCTATCTCGGTCAGGCGAATGACGTTCTTGGCAAGGTTTATACGAAAATCATGAAATGGGGTAGCGCTTTTTCTGTACCTTATCATAGCCTCATCAATTACTCTTATACTTTCTTCTCTGCTCACCGATACTTTAAGCAAGCACCCGGCAATGTACTCCCTGAATTTTTCATACTCTTTTTGAAGTCGTCCCTCTTTTTCAGCGCTATTAAGTGATGGCCACATCGCGGCATTGGACATGTCCTCCTGTCTGGCCCCATAAAAAATATCTAATATCTTCATTTTGCCTGCAATAATGGAAAGCAAAGAAGCCGTGAGTTCGCCGAAAAGAAACAGGTCAACACCGGAGCGAATGGTTTCTGCGTAAGCTTGCTGTAAAACTTCTGTTCGGTGGACGGCATACATGGTGGGATGGTAATTTTTAAACCGCTCTGTGAGTCTAGTGACCACATTGTCAGAAATTATAGATCTATGTGGGTACATATCTTTCCAACAAAATTCCTTAGGCGAAGCATCTTTCTTTACATAGAAACCGATGTATTTCCCCTGGGCAAGTGAGAAATCAGGGTTGCTTTCCAAAAAACGAACAGATTCCCTGATGCCTTTCGGAACTACGAAATCGTCGTCGGCGCAAAGAACACAGTATTTGCTTTTAATCTTAGACAGAGCATCAGCCAACTTCTCCCAAAGATGAATCGATCCATCGTAAGAATAGCGAACACATTTAAGACCGCATGCCTGGTTAAAAACATCAACTGTTTTTTGATTTAAAATCTTATTATCAGCCGTACTCGAATCCGCAATAACAAATTCAAAACCAGCACCGTACTCCTTGAAATATCCGAGTATCCTTTTGAGATATTCAGGACGATTGTAAGTTGGTATCACTACTGTGCAATTTATCATACAACAACGAATTTACCCTTGAAACCAAAACTCCTTGCGGACTGGCTTATTTCTTTTTTATATACAGGATTCATTATTATGATGGAGTCTACGCCACCATCATTCAGGACATTGGGCGCAACAACTTGTTGGGCAGTACCAGGAATGTACCGGCCATGCTGGCTTTTATTTATATCTATGACGCGATCGCATCTTTTGTAATCAACTTTAAGACGATTCAAAAAGAAAACTCCTTTTCCGCCAGCGCCCCAAACGATAAATCTTCCAGCTCCCTTAACCATCCGAGCCGCCCTGCCTATGCTTGAACTTATAAATGCGCCGGTTTTTGCAAAACTGACAGATTTATACCTTGCAGTATTGGGCTTACCACGGCTTATTTCAGCCTGAATATACTGTCCATCCAGACCTTTTTTGAAAGTTATATGCTTGAATCCAAACTGGGCAAAAAGATTATAGAGCGAATGCGGCGTAAAATAGTTACAATGCTCATATGTAAAATCAAAAAATGTTTTATTTTTTACGATCCACTCCAAATCCGGCATCTCAAAATACATCTTTCCATCCTCGGCCAAGCAGCTCACTATTGATGCTATAAATTCTTTCGGCTTGGGTATGTGCTCAAGAGTATGCCGACATATTATAAAGTCGGCTTTCTTTTTAATGGTATTCTTGTTGAAATATTTTTTGACGACCAAGCGATCTATTTTGGGATTGTAGTCTGTGTATGCAGGATCAAAACCAACCATATTTTTTACTCCTAAGTCGTAGAGAATCTCAACGAAATTGCCCTTGCCGCAGCCCACCTCAACAATATTTTTGTTCTTAAGATCATATTTCCTAACAAGATCTTGTGCTAACTTTTCTGAAAAAGCAGTAAAAAACTTGGAATAATTCTGTGTGTTGTCGTAGTGCTCAGTATAGCGGGCCAGTCTGCTACTAAAAATGGCATTGAAAACGAGACCGCATCCCCTACAACCCCTGAGCTCTATGGCACCACTTTTCGCTTTTTTTGCGGTATCGCGAGAATCAAAAAAGACATGATTAAAAATCGGCGCTTTGCCAAAACGATAAATTATTTCTAGATTAGTGTTTAAACAGGCGGGGCAATGAATCATGTGTTTATATTTTTATATATAACCTTCCAAAAGCATAGTTTTCTTTATGCCTTCTGTAATAGAAGTTCTGGGATGCCATCCAAGTTTTTTTATATGCGAGATATCGGCATAAAAACCTTTAGGCGACTCTACGTTCAGAACTTTTTTTCCATAAACTATATTAGCAACCTCAGCTACACCTACAAGCTTACCATGGCCTATATTAAAGACCTGGTGGCCAGAAGTCCGACATTGATCAATAATAGTTGTAATGGCTTCCGCCGCATCCTGAACATAAACAAAATCATTACCAACGCTCGGATTGTCTACTTTAACAGGCTCACCGGCTTTATAACGCCCAACCAGATGTAACACTAGTGACGTTTTTCTGTGACCGGGGCCATAAATAGAAAAAGGGCGTAACCATATAAAATTCTGGCCATTTGCCTTTGCGATTTCACAGCCCAAATTATGCAATGCGTCTTTTGTAGCCGCCAAGGCGTTAGATGGACGGACGGGCGCATCCTCTCTTACGCGACCAGCGGCCAACCCATATTCCCAGGAACTTCCGGCTGTAATAACTGATTTGCATCCGATTCTGGCTAAAAATTCAAAAAGGTCTAGGCCGTATTTCAAGTTACGGCTACATACTTCATAACTAAAATCTGGAATACCCTGCCAGGCCAGATGTATTGCAAGATCTGGTTTAAATTCTGAAACAACCCTGGACCAGACTTTAAAATTACTGAGGTCGCCTCTTACTAATTTGGTTTTCTTTGCATTAAGTAAGCTGTGATATTTTTCTGGCGATCTCGCCAACAACAATAGCTGGTAACCGTTTTTCTCTAAAAGTTTAACAAGAGGCTTGCCTAAAAAACCGGTACCACCAGTTACAAAAACGCGTTTTACTTTAATCATTTTTTAAAATCTGGCCAGTTTTTATCCTTATCAGATATAACTGCTGGTTTCGCCGGCCACTTAAAGTTGAACAGCGGATCGTTATATCTTATACCCCTTTCAGCACTTCCCTCATAAAATTCTGAACAATAATAGTGAATGAGTGAATTATCGGCCAAAGTCAAAAAAGAATTAGCACACCCTGGCGGCACATGAATGCTTTTTCTGTTATCTTCATTAAGCTCAATCGCCACCCATTCCAAATATGTAGGAGAGTCTGAGCGGAGATCAACAACCACATCATAAATCGCCCCCCTAAGACACGATAATGTCTTGCCCTCTCCATGAGGTGCTAATTGATAATGGAAGCCCCGGAGTGTGTGCTTAAACTTATTCTCAGAAACATTGGATTGGGCGACATTGGCTACGACTCCATGATCAGTAAACTCTTTATTACAAAAATGGCGCCTGAACATTCCACGCTCATCAGCGAACGGCTGCGGCTCTATCAAGAAAACACCTTTGATTTTTTGCTCATAAAACCTCATCGGATTAAATCCGAAACGATAGCTTCAAGGGTTCTCGTTCCAGACGCTAGTTCAAATTTGCACCCAGCCGCCAGAGCAGCCTCAGCATCAGTCTCACTATCCCCTATAAAAAGGGTCTTTGTCAAATCAAGAAAATTCTCCCTGGCTGCCTTAAAAAACAGACCTGGTTTAGGCTTACGACAATCACATCCATCACTATATCCGTGGGAACAAAAGTAAATTCCATCTATAGTGGTCCCGGCTTTCGCCAATTCGCCAAACATATATTCATGAATTTTTTGTAAATCGGCTTCTGACATCAAGCCCTTGGCAATACCAGCCTGGTTGGTGACCAAAAATATTTTATATCCGGCATCCTTTAACTTTTTTAGCGAAGCCACCGCTCCTGGTAAAAATTCGAAATCAGCAACGTTTTTGGCATATTCGTGTGGCGGCATTCTTTTATTGATAACACCGTCTCTGTCTAGAAATATCACCTTTTTTTGTTTTAAAAATTTTTCTGCAGAAGCCAATGTTTCCATACTTGTTATGGCGCAATAGGGATGATCCATCCTAAAGGCTGCAAGCTGACCAGACGCTACCAATTTAGGTAAAATTTCTTTTTGAAAAGAAAAATTACCTTCAGGCATGAGACCAAGAATCTTTTTATCTAAAATGAAAACTCC
>Ga0155121_129_pt1 | contig 27889 bp, 41 predicted proteins | sample RifCSPhighO2_01_FD_106089 | JGI IMG/M metagenome (GOLD analysis project Ga0155121, IMG submission 106089) | Candidatus Yanofskybacteria bacterium RIFCSPHIGHO2_01_FULL_44_17
ATCCTGGGTTATCAAACAGCTCTTGAGGTCGCAGAGAAAGCTAGAGTATTATTAACAGTGAGATGTCCTAATTGAGGGGTGAATTTACCCAAATCGAGTTTAGCATAGTATATCAAAGCCAGTAGTTCTTGTCAAGTATGCTTTTCTGTTGTATGCTTAGTGTGTCTTGGTGAGTTGGGTGATTGCTGGCTTACGCAATCGCCAACTTCTAACTTCTAAAAAATGTGAATTAGCTAGTTATTAGTGGTTGGTAGTTGGTTGTTGCGCTAGCTGGAGGAAAGTCCGAACACTGCTTCGCTAAAGCTACGTAGTGCGAGCACAAGCGAGGCTTAGGCAGTGGCTAACGGCCACCAGATATAATCCAGCCCCACTTTTTGAGTTTTCTAGAAGGGTAGGGTGGTAGTACAATCTAGAACTACAACTTTGCTTATATTGTAAATAAGAAAAAGTGGAGCTGGAAAAATCTAGGGAAAGTGGCACAGAGACTATTCCGAGTCCGCGCAAGCGGGCCACGGGTGAAAAGGCCCCGAACGGGACCGCCCCATGGTGACATGGGTGCGCGCTAAACCCTGCCTGGTGCAAGTACAGCCCTTCGACTCGCTTTGCTCGCTCAGGGTAAACTCCACACAGAGATTACCCTTTGCAAAGGCGTTGATCGATTGGAAAAGTTCGTACGCAAAGCCCCGAAGAAATGAAGGGCTAGATCCCGAGAGTAATCGAGGGACCAGATAAATAATCACACAAATACAGAATTCGGCTTATAGACTCGCCAGGATAAATCAAAATCCCGCCAAAGCGGGATTTTGATTTATAATAATTTATTTAACTCTTTATCCAAGGCTACATTTACCAGTCGGTCAGCTTCATGATTCTCCTCACGGCGAATATGTTTAAAAATCACGTCGTCGAAATCCACTCTTAAATTCCAAAGCTCCAAAAAATGTTTCTGAATCGTCGCATCCATTATTTTGTAATACCCGTTTAATTGTCGCTCTACCAGTTCACTGTCTACGCGAACCTCCACTCTCGCCTTTCCGGCTGTTTCCTTGCCCACAAGAAGCTTGAGTTTTTTCAACGCAAAAATTACGGCCTGATATTCAGCATCGTTATTCGTAGTTTCCCCGATGTACTCGCCGTACTCTTTCTTGAGCGATCCGTCTAAGGCCCCGATAACCACGCCTATTGCTGCCGGACCGGGATTCCCACGCGCGCCTCCATCAGTATGGATTAAAAATTTATTAGACTCAACCATGTTTGTTTAAGTATTCTATAATTTCTTGCGCAATTTTCATAATTTCTTTTTGGGATTTGTTTTCGGCACCACCGACACCATCGTGTCCGCCACCGCCATATTTTGTCATAATCTTACCAATATTAACTTTATCACTTCTGCGCCAAATATTTTTGCCAACACCTATATGATAATGTCCGCCCTCATAACTGGTCCTAACTGAATAAAAAATTTTAGGATAAAAAAAGTAACCGAGTAAATTGGTGCCTGATATGTCACTCCCGATAATATTACTAAAAAGAACCTTACCGTATACGTTTGAGAGCTTTTTAAATTTCTTGAGCGTGTTTCTGGATTTCGCCAATAGTCTTGCAACCTCGGCGCTTATTTGTGGCATTTTGATAATCTCAATTATTGGCACGTCTGACAGCAGTTTAATACTAGCCACTTTTTGCTTGTGGCTAGCGGAGTTTTCGCTATTCAACGAGTCTAAAAATAAAATCAATTTTAAGGCCGGTTCTTTTTTCTCAATAAACTGTTTTGCTGACTTATAAGAAGCGGAATCAGCAATGTCAGCCCACTTTGCAAGATATGTAATGTGCTTTGGGGGGCGATATTGAAATGTGCGCTCAAGATGCGCAACCACCATGCCACATACTGACTTGTGCCTAGGATCAAAATATTTTGTTTTGCTATTAACAAATTCTTTCCTCCATTTTTCGCTGATAAACGATGTTGAATGATGATCGAACCACCAAGCCGCCTGTGGATGGTATCTAAAATCAACTAAAATAAAAGGTTTTTTAAATTTAAACTTGGCCCAACGCTCAATTAAGCCGGGATAATAGTCAATCGGATTATATGAAGCGATCTCGTCACCTTGAGTGCGTAAAAAATCCAGCATAACCGCTGAGGACGCCATACCATCAAAATCATCGTGGAAATAAATGTGATATCTCATCAAAAAATCTTATGTCGCTTTTAAATACGATCGTATTTAAAAGCGACATGGTTAATTTTCGTAATAACTAAGCGCTTCTAACCCGGCTAATTTTTCACCAGCCAAAAAACTTAACATGGATCCGCCACCAGTGGAAACAAAACTATATTTATCAAGTAAGCCAAGCTTATCAACTGCGGCGATGGTATCGCCGCCGCCAATGATTGAGTATCCGGCCGCAGCTACCGCTTCAGCAATTACCTTGGTGCCTACGGCAAAATCTTTATGTTCGGAATAGCCCATGGGCCCATTCCAAATTACCATTTTTGCATGTTTAATAATCTCCGTCCACTCTTTAATAGTTTCAGGACCAATATCGAGTATCGCCTCATCGTTTTCCACGCTCATGATTCTATTATAAACGCTAGCTGAGCCTGAGACACTATTTTTATTACCAGCCAAAAAATCTCTGGGCAAAATAATCTTGTCACTTTTAACATCGAGGAATACGGAGTCATCAATAACCGAACTACCGACATTTATTCCTTGCATCTTAAAAAAATTGTTAGCCAGGGCGCCACCGATCAATATCTTTTCGGCCCTATCTAGGAAATTTTTAATAACCGGCAATTTTGTAGATATCTTTGCTCCGCCAAGCACAAGAATCTTGCCTTCCGTTGGAGCTTCCATGGCTTGTTTTAGGTTTTCTGTTTCTTTTTTAATCAAAAAACCGGCATATGCGGGCAAATGTTTGGTAACGGCCACGATAGATGCATGACTACGATGGGCAGTGGCAAAGGCATCGTCAACGTAGTAATCAAAGCCGTTCGACAATTCAGCGGCAAGCCCTTCGTCATTCTGAACCTCACGCTCATCCTGTCTTATATTATCCAGCAATAAAACCTGGCCCCCGCGGAATAAAATATCCACAGAAGCAAGCTCCGCATGCGGCACCAAAGTCAGTGTTTGGCCTAATATTTTGCCGATTTCTTCAACAACCGGAGCAAATGACTTATCCGAAACTTCATGCCCCAAGTGTGCCACCACCAATATCTTCGCACCTGCATCTACTAAATAATCCAGGGTTTCTTTTTGCGCCCTAATTCTAAAATCATCCCCGATTTTTGTTGATGATTGGTGATTGGCGGTTGGAAGTTGCCTCAGGGGAACGTCTAAATCAGCTCGCAAAATCACTTTCTTCCCATCCAACTCTTCTTTTTTTAGTTCGTCAATAAATTTCATCATTCTAGACTAAATCATACCAAATAAATTAGGATTTTAACGTCTTGACTTTCGTAATTATTTTTGATATAATTAGAGCATAGTTCATTACAATCAGGTTCAGGCTTTGAGATGAGCATTTTGGACGCCTAAATATGGGTTTCCAGTATGCTCGTCTCAATCCGAGGCAGCTGGCGAATCTGCAAACAGATGAGCCAATCTCAGACCAAAAAAAGGAGACCCGAAATGGGGAATCTGCTCAAGGAGACGCCGTACTCCGAAATCACGGCAAGCTTGGAAGTGCTCGACTTCCACCGCGTGACCAGCCAGCATCTGGCTCGTCTACGCTCCGACAAAAACTATGCCTGTCGCGTCGCAGAATTCATGCTTCGCGGTGGCATTGACGGGTCAGTGCATCACAAGCTGGCCCGTGCCGTGATGGGTCAGAACTTCTTCGGGGTTGAGGAGTGGGCGACGCTTCACAACGTCAACTTCTCCAAGAAACAGCTCCGTGAAATCAGCGAGTTCCCGTGGGGTGAAGATATCCTCAACGGCCCCTGCCTCTTCAACAAGGGCAAAGCAGTTCGTGAGACACACTTCGCATTTCTGGGGCTGGACAAGCTTAACGGTTCCCCGTTAAGCATACTCAAGTTCCAGGAACTGTATCCCGCTTCGGGGCAACCGAAGTTCTACAGCTACGCTCCGAGTTCCTGGTACACGGGTCACCCCTTTGCCGTCGACAAGACGATGAAGCTGCGATGGTACCTGTTGCTCAAGGACATCGTGCCCAACTCGACCAGCACGGCCTGGGACAAGCAACTGCTGATGCTTCCTGCCGAGTATGAAGTCCCAACGGCCATAGAGGAAGTCTCCAAGGACATCTTGGCCTACCGCAAGACGGGCATCTATCTCAATCCCAGCGTCTACGCTAGGGTGAACGATACTGCGTCGGACGGCGACCGTGTCCGCATTGGCTACTTTGGCGGCGACGGGCTCCTCATCGACCTCTGGCTCGACTACGGCTACAACAGCATCGGTGTCTCGGCGTCTCGGAAGTTGCCCGCGCAGCGGGCTTGATGAAGCTCAAACCATTGAAGCATTGAGCTTCTTGAACCCCTTGAACTTTCGGCGATTTTTTTCGCTGGAGGTTCGTGGGGTTCTTTTCTTTTTATATCTTTGCTATATTTGAATTATCCTGCTAATGCAGATGCGGTCACGGCTTCATCTCGCGGGATATCCTATCTTTAGGATTTCGCCAGAGTACTGGCGGCTACGGCTTCCAGTAGTGTGCGAATAAAGGTGGAGATTGAACTTCTTGCTCACCTTTAGTGGAGGTGGCTAATAGCCTGCTCCAGAATAAAATACAGGAGAAATAGGATATAGACCTTTCGGGGTAGTAAACCTAAATCTCCAGTGACGAAGAGGAGGGTGGGCAAAATTACTACGTCGGACGGCAACCGTGTCAACATTGGCAACTTTGACGGCGACAGGCTCAACATCAACAACTGGAACGACAACGGCAACAACAACATCGGTGTCTCGGCGTCTCGGAACTTCCTTCTCTGTCTGAACCAAAACGCTCTCCTTTTGGAGGGCGTTTGGCTTATACGGTTTTTGTTGATTTTATCCAGCCACCGAGCTGGCGGCCAATTTCGTCTATATTTTCTTGCAAAACAAGATATTTTTGATTATCTAATATCCGAACTTCTTTGGCGAGCCGAACAAAAATCCTCAATTTATTGAGATTGAGACTAATTTTTTCTAATATAGTTAATCTGTCTGACTTTGGCACCGAACTGGCAAGAAGTATGCTTTCAATGATTTCCAGCACGAGTGTCTCTATTTTTTGCCAGAGCGTATATCTATCTTGTTTTGAGATATTGTTGCGGTAACTATAAAAGAGCTTATACAGCTCGTAAACTTTTTTGAAAATTGGTATATCTAATTCTTCCATATGAAAACTTACAATAATATCTTCTATAAAATAATCGAATTGGAAAACCTATTTTGGGCTTGGGATGGATTCAAAAAAGATAAGCAAAACAGAAAAGATGTGCAGATATTTGAATGGAAATTAGAAGAAAACATATTTCAGTTACATCGGGATTTGAAAAATAAAAAGTATAAGCACGGACCCTATAAATCTTTTTTTATTCAAGACCCGAAACAAAGACACATACATAAAGCTACGGTCAGGGATAGGGTTCTCCACCATGCTATTTTTTCAGTCGTAAACCCTCTTTTTGAAGAAACTTTTATAGCAAACTCTTTTTCTTGTCGTATTGGTAAAGGAACTCATCGAGGCATAATATCTTTGAATAAAACTCTCGGTATGATTGGTAAAACTGGCTTTGAAAAATGTTGGGCATTAAAGTCCGACATAAAAAAGTTTTTTCAAACAGTAGACCACCAGATACTGCTGGGTATTATAAGAAAGAGAATAAAAGACGCTGATGCAATGTGGTTACTTCAAGAAATTATAGGCAGTTTTTTATCAGAAAAATCCGACATTTTTTACAATAGGGGCTTGCCTATCGGAAATCTAACATCTCAACTTTTTGCCAATATTTATCTAAACGAGCTGGATCAGTTTGTAAAAAATAAATTGAAAGTTAAGCACTACTGGAGATATACGGACGACTTTATTATCGCCTCTGAAAATCATGGCTATTTGAAGGAACGACTATCTCTTGTCTCCAACTTTCTTGCTAATAATCTTAAACTTGAATTACATCCAAATAAAATGACTATCCGTAAGTTCCAGCAGGGCATAGACTTTCTTGGTTATGTAACCTTACCACACCACCAGACTCTTCGAACTAAAACCAAGAAACGGATATTCAGAAAACTTAAGAAAAGAATTGTTGAATATAAATCTGACCTGATCACCCGTAAAACACTTGACCAATCACTCCAGTCCTATCTTGGCGTCCTTACTCACGCTGATGCATACAAACTTTCTGAACAACTCAAAAATCAGTTTTGGTTCTGGCTTAACGAATAATGCACCTAACTAAAAACGCCGAAATGGCGTTTTTAGTTTCTGAAATCAAAAAATTTTCAGTTAAGCCCCCCCCCCCCCAACCGAATTTTCATAACTTGCTGGCTCATCTGTTTATATTATTAACACGTCCCAGCATTTCTGCAAATTCGCCTTTGCGCAAGCTGGCGCCGCCGATTACGGCACCGGAAATTTCGAGATGTTTCAAAAAATCGACTACATTATTTTCGTTGACGGAACCACCGTACAAACAGGTTGTGGGTTTTAGATTGTAGGTTTTAGATAAAAATTCATTAATTATTTCTACGGCTTCCAGAGTGCTTTCGGGAGTATCGGGCTCGGCGCCGGGCGTAGTGCTAATAGCCCAGACGGGTTCGTAAGTAATCAAAATTTTAGAAATTTGCTCGGCAGCAAGGCTGTCTAAATCGGCAGTAAGCTGCTGCTCCAATACAACCGCACGCTCGTCGTTTTTATTACGCTCCCCCACCAAAAGCACTGGGATAATATTGGCCGCCAAGGCTGCCTTTATTTTTTTATTTATCATTTCGTCAGTCTCGGCCATCTTATAACGACGGTCGGAATGGCCAACTAAAGCATGGCTTATATTGAAATTTTTGAGCATATCAACCGACACCTCGCCCAGCAGCACTTTGGGCTGACCCAAAGTGCTGCTGGGCGAGCCGGTATAGGGACCAGCCTTCTCCCAAAACAAATCCTGCGCCCCGAGTCGTAGATTGTTAATATCGCCATTTGCCGCTAATTTATTTACAAGTTCTTCAATAAAAACAAACGGCGGGCAGACTATAAGAGAGATGTTTTTATATTTAGAAATTTCTGATAGATAGAAATCAAAAAGATCCAGGGCGTCTTCCAGTGTGGTCGGATTAGCTTTCCAATTTGCAATTATTGTTTTCATTAAGTTAGTAATTAAGATTTTAGACCGTTATGAGTCGCATGCCTTCGCTGTAGGTGTCTATAAATATACCAAATAACAAACAGGGCAAGCGTTACTAGCGCAATATTTTCTATGATATTTAAATACGCCCTGAAATACTCCAAGCTTTCTCCAGCTTTCTGGCCAAGGTAAATAAACAAAAAATTATACGGCATCATGCCCAAAAAACTATAGACCAAAAACTTTTTAAAATTTATACCGGATATACCGGCAGGAATAGCGACAATCGCTCTGGCCACAGGTAAAAAGCGGCCCCAGAAAACCAATTTCTGACCATGCTTTAAAAAAAGTCTGTCTAGATGTTCAAGGTCATGTTTATAGACAAAGAAGTATTTACCGTATTTTTCTACGAACGGTCGCCCGCCTTTGGCAAAAATAAAATACAACACCCCTTCACCGGCCAGAGCCCCTAAACTTATCATAATAAACGCCGGTAAAAAAGAGAGCGATCCGCGCCCAATCAAAAATCCGTATAGAGGTAGTAACACTTCGGTTGGAATCAGGGCAACCGTAATCCTGTCGAGGGCCGACATAAAAAAAGCGCCGCCGTATCCCCAGCGCTCAAGCAATCCCAATGATTGGGTGCCGATTGTGCCTAAAAATAAAATCATTTAAATCTCCGTTTCACGCAGCAATTTCGCGGCCTCGTCCGGATCTACCACATTAACATCCACCCCGCTGCCTAACTCAAAAGCGCCGGTTAAAGATACCTTGGGAATAACTTCAATATGCCAAGTATAGAATTCGTGCGGATCAACGTCCGTTTCGCCCAGGGGCGCGGTGTGGATGAAAAAGTTATAATCAGGATCATGAAGGCCCTTGGAAATTTTCCTAAGCACCGCCCCCATCATATCACCCAGATGAATAAGTTGATCTTCCGGCATTTTTTCAAAATGAGCATGACTTTCTTTAGGAAAAATCCTAATTTCATAAGGCGTCTTAGAAACAAAAGGACAAAATGCAATGAAATATTGGTTTTCGTAAACGATTCTCTTTTTTTCTTCCGCTTCCCAATCAATCATCACGTCATATATTCTTTTTTTATTTTTTTTGTAAAATTCCTCGGATCCGTGCAGGCTCCTTTTCACGTCCGGAGGCAGTATGGGTATGGATATAATCTGCGAATGAGGATGCCTGATGCTCGCTCCGGCCCTATGGCCGTGATTGTGGAATATCAACGTATATTTACGCAAACCATGATCGCGGGTAGCAAGATATCGCTCCTGATAAACCTTGAAGATTTCTCCAAGATCTTCTTTCTCGTAGTCGCAAAGACAGCGGTCGTGATCTCTGAATATTACAACCTCATGCATACCCCTGCCTTCGTAAACACTGAATGGACCCATATTTTTCAAAGGCCCCATCTCTCCTTCCAAAACGGCAGGAAATTTGTTCTTTGCTACCTTAATCATCCAGTCGGTCTGGTCTTGATTTAAGTATGTTGCCACCACCTCGTTTCCAAATTTTTCAGGATTCTCAAACGGGCACGCCGCCTTGGCCTGACCGTTATTTCTGTTTTCCGAAACGCGTTCAATCGGCCGACTAGCTCTGCCGGTAGCAAAAAGCACCCACTCGCCGGAAACTAAGTCTTGTCTGAATTCATTCAACAAACCAGGTGTTAGGTTTTGGGTGTTAGGTGTTAGATGAATTTTCTAAAACCTAAAAACTAAAACCTAAAAACTATACTTATTGGTCCACAAGTTCCACCTAACCCTAAATACTTCGAAAAGCATTTTGATCATGCCGCTTAATTTAACCTTGCTATCGGCATCGTTTTCCCATTTAATCGGTGTCTCTTTAATTTTAAATTTCATTTTGCGAGCTATGGCTAAAATCTCTACATCGAAGGCCCAGCGGGAAATAGTTTGTTTAGGAAATATCGCTTCGGCAGTTTTTTTAGAAAAAGCCTTAAACCCCGCCTGTGAATCAGTTACGCCTACCGGCACCAGCACACGCACAACTAAGCGAAAAGCTCCACCCAAAAAATCCCTAAACCACGGCTGTTTGACGGCAATATTCGCACCCTCAATTCTACGTGAGCCGATGACTATATCAAAACCTTGTTCAAAAAACGGCAAGAATCCTGCCACCTGGTCCACGGTTGTTGAATTGTCCGCATCCATAAATAGCCTGTAATCACCTTGTGCCTCCAGCATGCCTTGCCGCACCACCCAACCCTTACCATGGTTTTCTTTATTGTCGACCAATCTTAAGTTTCTGACTGCAAACGACAGCTTGTGGACTATAGCTGAAGTCTGGTCTTTAGACCCATCGTTGACAACCAAAATCTCATAATCATAGCTCTGTCGCGACAAATACTCGTGCACGCTCAAAAGCGTCTTTTCAATTCGCTTTTCTTCGTTATAGGCAGGGATGATGACAGAAACATGCATGATATGATTATAGCAAAACTAGGGCTTAGTTAAAATTAGCGGACCGGCCTTGGTTACGGCCACCGTATGCTCAAAATGAGCGGCATAAGAACCGTCCTTGGTTTTGTAAGTAAAACCATCGGCTCCCTTGGCCAGGCGCCAATCGCCAAGAGCGACCATCGGCTCAATGGCGATTACCATGCCCTCTTCTAACTTCACGCCCTCGCCCACCACGCCAAAATTAGGCACCTGAGGCTCTTCATGTAAATTACGGCCAATGCCATGACCGACAAGCTCGCGAATGACTCCGAATCTGTTGTTTTCAACTACCGACTGAACGGCGCAACTTATGTCGCCGATCCTATTGCCTATTTTTGCCTGCTTGATACCGGCACCAAGCGATTCTTTCGTAACCTCAAGCAGTCTGTGTAATTTTGGGTTTAGCTTGCTCCACATATCATAACTAGACTCTCCCAATACCGGCACAGTCACCGCGCTATCCAGATAAAAATCCTTATATCTTATGCCCATATCCAGGCTTATCAGGTCACCTTCTTTTAGCTCCCTGCCAGAGGGCACACAATGCACGACCTCGTCGTTAACAGAAGTGCATACATGCGCAGGATAATCGCCGTAACCCAAGAATGCCGTTTTGACCTTGCCGCCCTCCTTCTCTGAATAAAACAAAATAAGCTCGCCTGCGAGCTTATTAAGTTCCTGAGTGGTAATGCCCGGCTTAACCGCTTCGGATAACTTTTTTATAATCTCGGCCAGTATCTTACCGCCCTCGGCCATTGTCTTAATTTCTTGTGGCGTCTTTAAATGTATCATTTACAATATTGCGGCAACCAGCACATCATATCAGCAAAAACCTTATCTATGGGCTGTTCGCCATTTATCTCTATAACTTTGTACCCGCACTTCCTAAAAAAATCAATAACGGGAAGCGTTCTTTGGTTGTGTTCGCTTGAACGGCTCTTTAGGGTCTCTGGCTTATCAAGATCCTTTTTTATTAATTTACTGCCGTCGTGAGGACAAACTCCGGCCTTTCTGATTTCTTGAAACTCAGGCAGATCAGGAATGGGGTGCTTATTTTTTTCGCAAATAAGCCTGCCCAATGATCTTTTTAGCGATTCGGCCTCGCTAATATCCAAATTAAAAACCACAACATTCTCTGGCCCAACAAGTTCTTCAAAAACAGGCAACTCACGCTCAACCTCATAAATAGTTCTTGGGGAACCGCTAAAAATGATACCCTTACTTTGTATCAAAAAAATGGGTGCATGCTCCAAAACTTTTTTGACAACAAATTCCGGCGAAACCCATTTGCCGCTCTCATATTCTGATTTTTCCTTGGCGATACTCGGATCATCAGAGCTAAGAATTTTTTTTAAAAAAGGACCCGTGTCAAAATGGTGTAAGCCAAAGGCTTCGGCTATTTTATCAGCCTGAGTGCCCTTACCCGAGCTAAGCGTTCCCATTATAATTATAATTTTTTTATCCGGATATTTAGCCATAAATAAAATATGTTTATCTACCTATCTCTCAGCACCCATTTGTGAGGCCTTACCCAGGCCACGGCGCTAGACTTATCATTGTAAAGAAAATCTCGATTTATAGGATAGGTATCAGTATTGCCCTTAGAGAAGGTAATCTGATAGAGGCGTGCGGTAGCGTCAGGCGTCACAAGGTAATATGCTCCGCCGCTTAAGTACAATAGCCATTTGCGACGGAAGCTTTCGTTATAAAAATTTTGGTCAATGGCGCGGATTTTGTCCCAATTCTTCATGAAATTATCCGTCCAAGCGTTAAGGGTGTAATAATAGTGTCTCCGGTTGCACAGTAGATCCAAAACTTCAAAACCGCTTAGCGCCACCTCGTCAATAATATGGCCTAGCGGAGGCTGGGTCACGCCGGGATAGAGATGCTTTCGAATGAAAAGATTCACGTCCGAGTTTATATCAAAGCTCAACCATTGCATAATCCCTATGCCTCCGTCTTTCAAACAATTAGCAAAACCCTCGATAGTTTTTTTGCGGAATAAGTTTTGCGCGTGTTCAATGCATTCAATTACTAACAGCCGGTCATACGTTTTTGTCCTACCCGCCCCCCCCCCAATGCTCGATACTCTTCATCAAATACATTTACGCGCCCCTCGAGCCCACGCCGTTTTACTTCTTCCCGAAGCCATTTATTTTGAGGCCGGCAAACATTATAACAATCCACTATGGCGCCATACTTTTCGGCAGCCATTATTTCTCCGTAGCCAAATCCTGATCCGGCGGAAGCAATGCGCAGTCCGGGCCGATCCAGCCGTAATTTTTTAAGCGTGAACTCCCACTTTACGCGCTGGGAATCGTCCACGTCCTTGTGTCTTCATACCAAAAACCGCTTGAGTAGGCACCGGTAGGCCCCAGATAGTTGAAATAGAATTCCGGATGAAGCCCGTAGTGGTATTCAGCGTTGTGCCTGGCTTGTTTGTATGACCATGCCAAATGTGTCAACATGTGCCAGCGATTCATCAAATACACCAAAGGCGTATCTTTCCTAATCTGGCTTTTTATGTTTTCTTTGAGGTGCGACTCAAGGGATGAGTGGTAACTCCAAAGGTACCCTAAGTAGCGCAAATCGCCCTCTACGTCTATCCGTTGTTTGGTGTAATCGGTAGCAAATCCATACGCACCCAAAAGAGCCAACCTGACAAAACTGAACCAATGCTTAATTATGATTATAATGTTGGGAGTGCCTGGACGATTCTGTCTCTCGCTACCACCGGGGAACCTTATTTTAAAAGTGACGGGCGTGTTTTCGGCATAGGCGCTTATTACTCTAAAAATTAGATTCGAGAAAAAGGGATATGCCATATGTCATAATTATACAACAGGCTTGCAATTAGCAGAAACCATCGGAGCGCCTATGCGGCATTAATACTCATACATGCTCAGTTGCGCGTCTACTGACTTCATAGTTTCCAGAACAACACTGACCACAATCAGAATTGAGGTACCACCAATGGCAAAAGTTGAAACGCCGGAAAGCCCCTGCACCACACTGGGCAGCACGGCGATAACACCAAGGAATATCGCACCTACCAAGGTAACGCGATTAAGAAGGTGCAGTAAAAATTGTGATGTCGGATGTCCGGGTCTTATGCCGGGAATGTAGCCCCCCTGTTTTTGTATATTTTCAGAGATAGACTTGGGATCAAAAGTTACGGCTGTATAGAAATAAGTGAACAGGACAACCAGCAAGAAATACATAATACCGTAAGCCAACTGGTTTTGAATGAAGTCGTTGAAGAATCTGGCAATACTTGCGATAAAGGCCACGCTTGATGTACTGAAAAAGCTGGCAACCATACCAGGGAACAGCAAAATTGATAAGGCAAAAATTATAGGCATTACGCCGGCGTTATTCACCCTCATCGGCAAATACGTAGAAACTCCGCCAAAAACCTTAGATCCACGAATGCGTCTGGCATAATTTATCGGTATATTACGCTGAGCCTCAGTCAAATAAACCACACCGGCAATAACAATAAGCGCTACGACGACAAATCCCACATAAGTAAAAAGCTGCTGCGCGCTGTAAGTCAAAAACGCTTGCCTCATTGTATTTGGAAACCCCGCGACTATACCGGCAAAAATCATAAGCGAAACTCCGTTGCCAAGATTTTTTTCTGAAATCAATTCGCCCAGCCACATCAAAAAAACCGAACCGGCGGCGATAACCAGAAGAGAGCTGGCCCAAGTGAAAATATCCAGCTGGCCGATTGCACCCTGCCTGGACAGAAGAACGATAAAGGCATAGCCCTGAATTATAGCCAACGGCACAGTCAGAAGACGGGAATATTGATTAAATTTTTGCCTGCCAGCCTCACCTTCGTATTTATACATCTGCTCCAGACCCGGAAATATCATAGTCAAAAGCTGCATTATAATAGAGGCGGTAATGTACGGGCCGAGGCCAAGCATAGCGATAGAAAAGCTGTCCAACCCGCCGCCGGTAAAAGCGCTGATCAGACTGAATAATTGATTATTCGCAAAAAAGTCCTTGAGCCTGTCTGTATCAACTCCGGGAATTGGTATGGCGGCAGCTACTCGGAAAACGACAAGCAAGGCCAAAATAAAAAGCACCTTGTTGCGCAAATCGGAAATTTTAAAAATTTTAAGTATTTTAGACAAGCCTTTGAATGATTTACTATTTTATGCTCCCGCCGGCTTTTAGTATTTTTTCCTGAGCCGACTTAGAAAACTTTAATCCTGAAAAATTAAGCTTCTTGCTTATCTCACCACCAGAAAGAATCTTTACTCCATTTTTATCATCAGAAACAAGCCCCCTCCTGATAAGCTCTCTGGGGGATATCTTATCGCCGTCTTTGAAGGTAGAGCTCAAATAACTAAGACTAACAACGGCCGGCTTCTTATATCTTACCTGAAACGCCTTGTGCTTGATATCAACCTTTTTAGTCGCACCGCGCTGTTTGGGGAATAGCTTCCAGATCGGATTATCTCCACCTCTAAAGCCCGGCCTTATTCGTGTGCCCGCGCGGGCCTTTTGACCCTTACTGCCATGACCCGAAAACGTACCACGCTTACCGCCGCGCCCCACTCGCTTTCTCTTTTTTCCTTTAATTGTAGGTTTTAATTGGTTTAATTGCATTTTTTTATTTTCTAGGCTTCTAGACTTTAAATTTAGTCAGCGCACCGATTGTTGCTCTGGCTATGTTTATCTTATTACCGGTACGCTCAATTAATTTACCGGTTATATTCTCTATACCGGCCAGCTTAGCAACCACCCTAACCGGACCACCCGCCTTTACACCACTACCGGCACGCGCCGGCTTAAGTAGGACTACCGCACTGCCATATTTATACGTTATGGCATGGGGTATAGTACCCTTTTTAATTGGCACAGTTATTACATTCTTTTTTGCCTTGTTAGTCGCTTTCTGCATTGACTGAGCAACGTCGTGTCCTTGAGCTACGCCTACGCCAACCCTGCCCTTGCCATCACCCACAACAACGGTCGTGCGAAAGCTAAACCTCTTTCCGCCCTTAGTAACTCTGGTTACACGAGCGATATCCAACATCCTGGAATCAAATTCAGATTTTTCTTTTGGAGGGCCGCCTCGCCTGTCAAAACCGCGTCGCCCGCCGCCACCCCCGCCACCTCTTTGATTGTTATTTCTTTGTTCGTTCATAATTTTAAAAGTTAGAATTTCAAACCACCCTTGCGCAGTCCTTCAGCCAGCGCCTTCACCCTTCCGTGATACTTATACCCACCCCTGTCAAAAACAACCTTAGTTATTCCGCTTTCTTGAGCTTTTTTAGCAAGTGTCTCGCCAATTACCGATGCAGATTCAGTCTTCGTTCCTTTTAGGCTGCTTTTTTTCTTAGACTTAATGATACTGCTGACAACCGTCTTCCTAGATTCGTCGTCAATTATCTGAACAAAAAGGTGCCTATTACTTCTAAAAACCGAAATACGCGGAACCAATGAGGTACCGCTTATTTTGGCACGTACTCTAGCGCGCCTTTTGTTTCTATGTTGGCTTTTTGAAACTTTCATAAATGAAATTATAAACTCTACCATCTAAATCCTAAATTGTTTTGAATTTGGAATTTAGCCTGCCGTGGCCACTGCTTTCTTACCGGCCTTCCTGATTATGATCTCGTCCTTATATTTTATTCCAGTTCCCTTGTATGGCTCGGGCGGCCTGGCGTCTCTTATCAATGCGGCAACTTGCCCGACCTTCTCCTTGTCTATACCAAATACTTTTATGACATTCTTCTCAACTTGGTAGTTAACACCGGCAGGAGCCTGAATAATAACCGGATTACTGTACCCCAAGCTCAGTTCAATAGAATCGCCCTTAACTTGTGCTTTAAATCCTACCCCGCTGAATTCAAGGACCTTTTCAAAACCACTTGATACACCTTCAATCATTGTTGCCAGAAGAGCGCGTCCGAGACCCCAAAATTTTGAACCCTCTCTGTTTCCGACTGCCTCGCTCTTCAGGCTGACACGTGCAAAGCCGCTCTCAACCTTTATATCCAAAATGCCGGGAAGCGTTCTTTCCAACTCGCCCTTCGGTCCTTTAACTTTTACCGTCTGGCCATCAACCTTAACTTCGACTCCGTCCGGTATTTTGATTGTTTTTTTGCCTATTCTACTCATAAATAAAAATTACCAAATCTCAAATATCACTTCCCCGCCAACGCCAGCCTTCTTTGCATCATCTCCTGTCATTATTCCCTTTGAAGTCGAAATAACAGAAATGCCGTATCCGCTTTGAACCTGCCTAAGCTTCTGCTTTCCGGAGTACATTCTTCGTGATGGCTTGGAAATCATCTTTACTCCGCTGATGACACCTGCGCCATTTTCATATTTCAGCGTAAGCGCCAAAACATCAAATTCTGATTTTTTTATTTTTTTCTTTCTTTTTTCAACACCGCCTATAAAATTCTTGTCTCTTAAAATTTGGGCGACATCAAGCTTCATTTTTGAAAAAGACAAAACCGCCTCGGCATGACCGCGTGCTTGAGCGTTCCTTAATTGTGTTAGCATGTCAGCGATTGGACTCATATTTTATTTACCAACTACTTTTATGTACTCCCGGCAATAATCCTTGGCTGGCCAGCTCTCTGAAATGTATTCTGCATAATCCAAACTTCCTCATATAGCCATGCTTGCGGCCGCACATAAAACAGCGATTAACCGTTCGACTTGAAAACTTCGGCTTCTTGTTTGATCTTGCAATTGTGGATTTCTTTGGCATACAAATACTTACTTCTTTATCGGAAACCCCACTAAACTCAAAAGCTCCGCTCCCTCTTCTTTCCGCTTAGCGCTTGTCGTTATCGTAATCTGTAAACTGAATATATCCTTCATTGATTCGTAGGAAACTTCAGGGAAAATCGTTTGTTCTTTTATGCCTATATTCAGGCTGCCGCGCTTATCAAAAGAATTATTATCAAGTCCATGGAAGTCTCTGGAACGAGGCAGGGCAATAGAAATTAACCTATCTATAAAATCATACATTCGCCTTCCACGCAAGGTCACGGCGAACCCAACTTCCAATCCTTCCCGTAACTTAAACCCGGAAATTGATTTCTTGGCCTTCCTAACCGACGGCTTTTGTCCCGTAATTTTATTCAAATCCTGTTCAATCCTCTCAATGGCCTTAGTATCCTTGGCAATCGCCTTGCGGCCGTAACCAACATTAACCACAACTTTCTCAATTTTGGGTACTTGCATCACATTTTTATAACCAAATTTGGCCCGCATCGCAGGTATCACTTCTTTTCTGTATTTAGTTAATAATCTTGGGGTATTGGCCATGTTTTTAATTATCTGCTCCGCATTTCTTACAAACTCTTATCTTCTTATCTCCGGCAACCTTCTGCCCTATTCTTGTCGGCTTGCCACAGCTCTTACATAACAGCATTACGCCAGATACATTTATAGCCCTCTCCTTGCGTACTATCTGTCCCTTTTGGCCCTGTTTTTTCGGTCGTTGATGTCTGGCAACCTTATTCAATCCTTCAACTACAACCTTATCTTCGTCTGGAAATGCAAACAAAACCTTGCCCGTCTTGCCTCGGTCTTTTCCACTCAGCATTTTTACATTATCATTCTTTTTAATATTCATAATAAATTCGCTTGCCGGTGAGATTGGCAATGTGCCTTTTGGGGCCGCTGCGTTTGCCGCCAGCATGGTTTTGTCAACGGCCTTGCGCCTTGACAAATGGCGGCAAGAGCAACGGATGAAAAAATCTCGCTGGGATTTTTGAAGTCCCCAAAAGGCATATTGCCAATCAAACTATTTCTTGTGCTAAACTAGCGATCGTATCATACCCTCTTTCTTTAATCTCTCTTGGTATCGGACCAAATATTCTTCCGCCTTTTGGCTCCTTGCTGGCACCCTCTAATATCACAACCGCGTTTTCATCAAATCTAACATAGCTCCCATCTTTGCGCCTAAAATTATTGCGCTGCCTTACGATCACGGCCTTAAGTACCTCCTTTTTCTTTACTATCTTGCGAGGTTCGGCCTCTTTTACAGATATGACGACAACATCTCCGATCTGACCATATCGACGCTTAGATCCTCCCAAAACCTTAATCACACCAACTTTTTTGGCTCCGCTGTTATCTGCGACTTTCATCATTGAACGTAGTTGAATCACTTCTTCGCTCCTGCGGAGCTTCGAAGTGCAGGCATTTCTTCTGGAGCGAAGAAGTGCCCTTCCGAAGCTTTAGCGTAGGAGGGCTTACAATTAAATTTTACCTACAACCACCCACCTCTTGTCTTTCGACATTGGTCTTGTTTCTTGAATAAAAACTTTATCTCCAGTGTGATATTCTCCTTTTTCGTCATGCGCCTTAAATTTATTCGTTACCTTATAATACTTCTTATACTTCGGATGTTTCTTCAGACGCATAACGGCAACAACTACAGTTTTCTGCATTTTATCAGAAGTAATAACGCCTTTTAATTGCCTATTTTTTTTCCCGCCGGAAGCGCCGTGTCCGCCTCTGGCTGGAGATCCGCCTTTGGCGGAATTGTTTTGTTCCATTTTTTTATTTTTTAATTGCGGTTGAAATTCTTGCTATATCTTTTTTGGTTTTTCCAAGCTGACTCGTATCCTTCAATGATTTATTCGCCAATTCAAATCTCAATTTACCAAGCTTAATCTGATGCTCCTTTAGCATTTCGTTCAACTCTGGCTTATCTTTAGATTGTATGTCTGCAAATTTCATCATATTTGACTTATTTTAATATTTGCTCTACTATGACAGAGTGTTGATTTTTTGACAAGGAGAGAGCCGAAGATTATGACCGCCATGAAATCAGATTTACCCAATCAGGTCGAGACCTGATTTTTTTATTCCTCCATCCGCGCCATTGGTCGCATAATCGTAGGGTTTACCAATTTTTCTTTTCTATCCGCGCAATCATGGCTAGAATTCGCTCCTTAGTTTTTAAACATGCCCCCTAACCCTACTGAAGCACTAGCGCGGTCAGCATGCCTTTTGGGACTTCTGGGGTTGCCGCCAGCATGGTTTTGTCATAGGGTGAACCCATCGAATCCCTTGACAAATGGCGGCAATCACAAAAGATGAGAAAATCTCGCTGGAGATTTTTGAAGTTCCCAAAGGGCATGCTGACAAAGCTACTTCTTCACAAACCGTGTCTTGATCGGCAACTTATGCGCCGCCAATCTCAATGCTTCCATGGCTGTCTTCTCCGTCACGCCATCCATTTCAAAAAGTATTCTGCCAGCCTCCACCGGTGCGATGAAGTGCGACAACGATCCGGCACCGCCTCCCATTCCTACTTCCGCACCCTTTTGTGTCCTTGGCCTGTCAGGAAAAACTCTAATCCATATCTTACCGCCACGCTGAATAAAATGGGCAATTGCACGCCTCGCCGATTCTAATTGGTTGGCCTTGAGCCAGCTTGACTCCATCGCTTTCAGACCATAACTGCCAAAACTTAAATAATGGCCACGACTGGTTACCCTTCTTAATCTAACCTTATGTACTTTGCGGTGTTTTATTCGTTTTGGCTGCAACATAATAATTGTTCTTTAAAATTTCAATCCCTTATAAATCCAAACCTTTATTCCCACGGTTCCGTATGTGGTGTGCGCAGTCGCCTTGGCATAGTCTATCTCCGCCCTTAACGTCTGGAGGGGCAAACTGCCCTGTTCCAAATGTTCAGTTCTGGCGATGTCATTACCGTCAAGCCTTCCGCCAAAAGTAACTTTTGCACCCTTAACATCGCGATTAGACATAATCTTAGCCAGAGATTGCTTCAGTAACCTTCTATACGGTAAGCGCTTCTCTATCTGTTCTGCAATTTGTTCGGCAACAATAGTGGCTGATGTTTCCGGATTTTTAAATTCCTGTATATCAAGCCGAATGGCTGTCTTTCTTTTAACTATTTTAATAAGTTCCAGCTTTAGATCCTCTATGCCGGTACCGCCACGCCCAATGATCAGCCCCGGCCTGGCAGTGTAAATTGCAATCGCCAAAACGTCCGGACTGCGCTCTATTTCTACCCTGTCAACGCTCATATTTTTAAGTTTCTTGGAAAAAAATGCCCTTATGGCAACATCTTCCTTCAAAAATTCTGGATATTTTTTAACACTAAACCAGCGAGATTGCCAGTCCTTATTAATAGATATCCTCATTGATTTTGGTGATATTTTTTGTCCCACTCATTTAGGTTTTAGGTTTTAGGTTTTAGGTTTTAGAAATTTATCTAACACCTAGCACCTAACACCTAACACCTAGCTCATATCGCCTTCCGTCTAAAAAACTTCTTGCCTAGACCGCCTATCCTTCCCAGCGTACCGCCCTTTTTACCGATCTCCTTCCTTATTTCTGGTTTTTTATCTGCCTGCGTCTTAACCATCTGCTCAGACTTCACTTCTATTGCGGGTTCCATCGCTTCCGCCGGCACCTCTTTCTTGCTCATTGGTTTAGCCTTAAGCCCTGGAATTTTTTCATCAAGAATAATTTTTATCTTTGAGGTCTTCTTCTCCAGTGGTGAGGTCATGCCAAATCCTTTCGGGCGAAATCTCTTAAGCTTAGGCCCCTCGTTTACAACTATATCTTTTATAAAAAGATTTTCCCTTGCCAGGCCAAAATTATTATGAGCATTGGCCAGCGCGGAATCAAGCAATCTTGAAATCGGCTTAGATGATCTCTTTATTATGTAATCAAGCTGGTACTTAGCCGCTATTGCATCCAGACCCTTAATCACGCGCGCGACAAGACGGACCTTGCGCGGAGAAATTCTTAAATTGTTCAGTTGTGATATTACTTGCATATTATTTTAAACGTAACCTTGCCAATTTTTCTTTTCTGGGCGAGCCGGAACAAATATTATCAAATTTTTGAAGTTTTTTGCTGATGAAATCACTTTTGAGTTCATCCAGGAAAACGAGAAAATTTGATAAATATTTGTAAGCGAGAACAAACAAAGAAAAATTGGTAAGGTTACGTTTTACTTTTTGGCTTCCGCCGCCGGCGCTTCCTTTGCCGCCTTGGCCGAATCTATTTCCTTCTGTTTTACCGCCGCTTCGATTTCGCGCTGCATACGGCCACCGTGTCTGCTGAATTTGCGTGTCGGAGAAAATTCTCCGAGCTTGTGGCCAACCATGTCTTCGGTAATAAAAACCGGCAAATGCGTCTTACCGTTATGCACGCCGAAATTATAACCAACCATCTCCGGTACAATCGTCGAGGCCCGCGCCCAGGTTTTAATCACCGTTTTGTCTCCAACCCTAAGCCGGCCGACCTTTTTCATCAGCTTTTCATCCGCATATACTCCTTTTTTTATTGATCTTGACATTTATTTGATTTGGTATTATTATAGTTTTAGCACTTTGCACTCTGGAGTTGTGTAACATGCTCTGGTTCAGATATACCATGCCCCTAGTTTGTTTAGCTATCCTGGTGCTTTTTATTAAATCATTTTGCTACTAATTGGATCTGTCCCTCGCGATTACTCGCGAGTTTTTGTTTTTAAGAACAGCGAATCAGCGAGACCTGCTTTTGAAATCATTCATGGCAGATTTTGGTAACAAATAAGGCGAGTGAGCAGCGGAAAGCCGAGACCGCACCCAGCACCACTTTTGGAGCAAAAGTGGTGCTGGGGAGGAAAGCTCGGAAGGGTTCCGCGTCGCGAGCGAGTTATATTTGTCAAAGTCGAATGTTGATTTTAAAAGTAGGTCTCGCTGATTATTTTTTCCTTCTCCTAACAATGAACTTCCAGCTTTTCTTTTTCTTCTTCCTGGTCTTAACCCCTAGCGCCGGCTTGCCCCATGGCGTTTTGGGATGCGGCATACCAATCGGCTGCCTACCCTCACCGCCACCATGCGGATGGTCAACCGGGTTCATGGCTGTACCGCGCACCTTCGGCCGTCTTCCAAGATACCTTGATCTGCCAGCCTTGCCAATAACTATCGTAGAATGCTCGGCATTAGATAACTGCCCAATTGATGCCATGACTTCGCTGTGAAACCTGCGAACTTCTGAAGATGGCAGAACAACCTGCACATACTCTCCCTCATGAGCCAAAACCGTGGCACCACTGCCGGCTGACCTGATCAATTGTCCTCCCTTGCCTGGGTGCAACTCAATATTATGTATGATCGTGCCTTGCGGAATATTCTTAAGTTTCATGCGGTTCCCCGGCTCTAGCGGCGTCTTATCGCTGGTAACTATTTTGCTTCCTACCTTGAGCTCTTCTGGCGCCAGTATATATCTCTTGTCGCCGTCAATATAATTAAGTCTTGCGATACGGACAGTTCTGTTGGGATCGTATTCTATAGAAAAAACCTTGGCCGGTACGTTGTGCTTGTCTTGCTTGAAATCAATAACACGATAAAGTCTCTTAACGCCCCCGCCTCGATGACGAGAAGTAATCCTGCCTTGATTGTTGCGGCCGACTGCACGCCTAAAACCAGCCGTTAAAGACTTGAGCGGTTCTACGCCAGACAAATTTGAGAAATCATATCCCAGCATTTGTCTGCGGCTTGGAGTTGTTGGCTTGTATGACTTAGACATGTTATGAGGCTAGATCTATTTTACTTCCTTTTTTGAGTGTAACTATCGCTTTTTTAAAACCAGACTTTTCGCCCCTGTGCCTGCCGACCTGTCTGGATTTAGCCGGAGCATAAGAAATATGCACGCTAGCAACTTCAACCTTATATAAATTCTTAATCGCCCTGCCTATTTCTACTTTATTGGCGTCCCTGGCAACCCTAAAAATATACTTGTTTAAATCGCCCAGGATTGTTCCCTTCTCCGTGATGTGTGGATACAGAACCACACCGTACGAATGTGCATCGCCGCCTCTTGGTAGAGCTGGAGAGCTCGGCAACGCAACACTTTCTTCAGCAAAATCTACCGCCGCTTCCTTCGTGGTTTCTTTTTTATCCTTCTTTTCTTCTTTTTTATTTTTACCGAACATGGCCATGATTATAATTTAAAAGTTTTTTCAATTACCGATACGGCACCCTGCAACAAAAACATGTATTTCTTGGTTAAAACATCTTTAATATTTAAACTGTCTGCCGGTAATGTTTCTACGTACGAAAGATTATTGACTGTTCTGCTTATGGTTTTTTCACGACTTGGAACAACCAACAAAATGGAGTCTGACTTCTTCTTTGAAGTTCTGTAACCTTCCATTTTAGAAGAAAGATTCTTAATGATAGCGACACCGACTTTTGTTTTGGGCGTCTCAAAATTTAATCCGTCCAGCAGCATCATTTGCCCGTCCTTTAATTTACTGGACAAAGCCATGAATAGCGCGCTGCGCTTCATTTTTTTATTTATCTTTTTGGCAAAGTTTCTTTCTTTGGTCGGACCGAAGGCTACGCCACCGCCCTTCCAGATCGGCGACCTGATTGATGCATGTCTGGCTCGGCCCGTGCCTTTCTGTTTCCATGGTTTCTTTCCGCCACCGCGCACTTCACTTCTGTCTTTTGTATGAGCAATCACCCGCCTTGAATTAGCGGACTGAGCCTCCAGAACTTGCCTGACCAAATCTTCGTTCATTGCCACACCGAAAATCTTGTCGGGAAGTTCGACATTACCCATTAACTCGCCGCTCTGATTGTATAATTCTGTTTTCATTGCGCTTCTTGTTCTTAAATCCTAAATATTAAATCTTTTGAATCTCCAATAGCGTTCCCCGCCTTCCTGGAACCGCACCCTTCAGGGTTAACAGATTATTCTCCTTATCAATATTCATAATTTTTAATCCTCTTGTCGTAACTCTTACTCCGCCCATTCTGCCGGCCATTCTTGTTCCCTTTAGCGTGTGCTGCGGGAATCTCTGACCGATAGAACCGACGTGACGAAGGACATGGTGGTGGCCGTGGCTGGCAGGCATACCGTGAAAACCATGCCTTTTTACAGCGCCCTGGAAACCCCTGCCCTTACTAAGCCCGCTGACCTTAACCGTGTCTCCAACGCTGAATATAGAAATATCCAACTCATCACCTCTTTTTTTATCGGAAAGCTTTTTTGTTTCCCTAAGTATCTTTGACGGCTTAATATCCTTGAGATGCCCTGCACTGGGCTTGTTAAGCTTCTTCTCCTCGCCATAACCAATCTGTACGGCGTCATACCCATCTTTTTCTTTTGTTCTTATCTGGGTTACCGTAATCGGCCCGGCCTCAATTAAAGTTACCGGGGTAACCGCTCCGTCTTCGCTGAATATCTGCGTCATACCAATTTTGCGTCCAAGAATAAATGACATAAAATAAAACACCGGTTCTAGCCGATGTCGAAACATGACTAAACCTAAGTTGGACTAATAAATCAAATTTTGTTCACCCCGTTAGACATAATCTTTTTAAAAAAGAAAACATTATTTAAACGGGAAAACTTAAATAACACAAACTTTGTGAGATTTATATCAAAAATATCTAACGGGGTTAACAAAATTTGCATTAAATTATATTGCCACCTCGCCTCACAGAAAGCGAAGTAACAAATGTCAGTGCCATCAAGGCGCTGGCATCTATTACCACCTACATCTTTATTTCAATATCTACTCCGGCTGGTAAATTAAGATTCATCAAGGAATCTATTATCTTTGAATTCGGGTTGCCTATATCTATTAATCGCTTGTGGACGCGCATCTCAAACTGTTCGCGGGAATTCTTATCTATAAAAGCCGAGCGGTTAACCGTATACTTGTGGATTTGCGTCGGCAAGGGCACCGGACCGTTAACTTGGCCCCCATTGCGCTCAATGGTATCAACGATCTGCTTGGCAGACTTATCTATAATCTTATTATCATAAGCTCTCAGCTTAATTCTAATGCGCTGAACGATTTCAACTGGTTTTTCTTTTTTGGTAGCCATTTATAAGGTACTGGGGAATTAACGAGCCCCGCACCACGGTGGTGCGGGGCTCGTTCATAATTATGTGGTAACTTTTGTGACAGCCCCTGCGCCAACAGTTTTGCCGCCCTCCCTAATGGCAAAGCGCTGCTTTTCTTCCATGGCAATCGGAGCAATAAGCTTAATCTTTACACTGACCGTATCCCCAGGCATAACCATTTCAGTACCTTCCGGTAAAGTTACCTCTCCGGTCACATCGGTCGTTCTAAAGTAAAATTGCGGTTTATAGCCCTTGAAAAACGGGGTATGTCTGCCGCCCTCTTCTTTGGACAAAACGTAAACCTCGGCATCAAACTCGGTATGTGGAGTAATCGAACCGGGCTTAGCCAAAACCTGTCCTCTGGTAATGTCTTCCTTCTTTAGGCCTCGCAATAGTAATCCGGCATTATCACCAGCGCGACCTTCGTCAAGCTGTTTGTTGAACATTTCAATACCGGTAACAACCGTTTTCTGGTTTGGTTTCAAGCCGACAACCTCTATTTCTTCATTCAACTTGACCAGCCCCCTCTCAATGCGGCCAGTTACAACCGTGCCCCTGCCTTCAATAGAAAAGATGTCTTCAACCGGCATAAGGAATGGCTTGTCCAGATCGCGGACCGGTTCGGGAAAATAGCTATCAAGGGTGTCTATGAGCTCTTTTACGGGCTTAACAGCCGGGTCATCCTTGGTCTTAGCTTCAAGGGCCTTAAGACCCGACCCTCTTATTATAGGAGTGGTGTCACCGGGAAATTGGTATTTGTTAAGAAGTTCGCGAATTTCGGCTTCAACCAGATCAAGCATCTCCGGGTCATCTACCTGGTCAACCTTGTTCAAAAATACTATCAAATTAGGTACGCCAACCTGGCGGGCCAAAAGAATATGCTCTCGAGTCTGGGGCATCGGACCGTCTGTGGCCGCTACCACTATAACGGCACCGTCCATTTGAGCGGCACCGGTGATCATGTTCTTAATATAATCGGCATGACCCGGGGCATCCACGTGAGCATAATGACGCTTAGGAGTCCAATATTCTGAATGGTGAAGGGCAATGGTGATGCCTCTAGCCTTTTCTTCCGGAGCATTATCGATTTGATCAATCTTCTCAACTCTTGCACCGTAGCCCTCATCTTTATACATATCTAGAGTATGCAAAATTGCGGCCGTTAAGGTCGTCTTGCCATGGTCAACGTGACCGAGGGTGCCGACATTCAAGTGCGGCTTATTTCTTTCAAATTTTTCCGCCATTTCTTAGGTAGGTTATAGGTGTTAGGTTTTATGTTATAGTCTTAATAACTAGCACGCAAAACTTAAACCCTAATCTTTAATAAAAGCAGTATGGGCATTATAGCCTAAGACTTAACCCAGGTCAATAGTTTCAGCTATCTGTTCTGTGGATTGCTCGTTTTGAATTAATTCGGCTTCTTCTTTCAAGCGTATTTCTTCCTTCAATGATAAAATCTCTTGATTCAATCTCTCTACGCTCTCTGCGGCTTCCTGATCATCATTGTAGCTGCCGATTCTTATATCGTCCATACCATACGCTACGTTTCCACCATTAGCCTCAGCGAAGCCATTGCCCACATTGCCCTTAGATGCATTAGACACAACAGAAAGTGGAATCTCTTCCGAATTAATTTTTTCGTAATTATCATATGACAAAATTACAAATTTCGGCTCGTCTCCATCCAGCACCAAAACTCCTCCCAACTTCTTGACCAGTTCTTTTAGCCTTCGAAAATCCATTATTGTTATTTATATCAAAACGCTAAAAAGATTTCAACCAAATACTAAAATTTGACTAGACTTAGTAATTTTGCTACTTTATCTTCAATAATCAATCAATGGAAAATGTAGCCACAACAAAAGCATACGAACTCGCCTATCATATTATTCCGGACCTTGAAGGAGCCGACGTTAATGCGCGCGCGCAGGAGCTCAACGACCTAATAGCTCAAAACGGGGGCTCGGTGTCAGTATCAAAGGAGCCTCGCAAGATTCATCTTTCCTACCCTATCAAAAACAAGAATTATGCCTACTTCGGACTTATGGATTTCAGCGCCCTACCCGAAACCATCGAAAAGATTAACGCTCAAATGAAGTTACAAAATAGCATTCTCCGATATTTATTGCTTTCCAAACCGGACAAAAAGGAGCTACGCGTATTGGGCCAGCATCGAACCAGACCGAGGATTGCCAAGACTCATGAGCTGACTGCCGCAGAAACCACAAAGAAACCTGCTAAAGAAAAGACCAAAGAAGAAGCGGCACAATTGGAACAAGAACTGGAAAAAGTAATTGAGGGGTTATAAAAAGGACATGAATCCCGTTAGAGACATACCGGCCAAACAATATTGTATGGGCGGCGGCCAGAAAATCTCTGCTGGGAATAGGTAACAAATTAATTGGGCACGGTTGCGACTTAGTCGCAACCTGTCTCTAACGGGATGAATCTGAACAAAGTATTCTTGATCGGCCGGATGGCCGCAGATCCAGAATCAAGAACCACAACCTCAGGACAGATGGTTACTACTATTAGGCTGGCCACGAATCGGGTTTGGAACAACAAGGCCACGGGTGAGAAACAGGAACAAACTGAATTCCACACTATTGTCGCTTGGGGTGGATTAGCCGACATTGTTTCCAAGTATTTACGCAAGGGCCAGCTGGCAATGTTTGAAGGACGGCTTCAGACCAGATCGTGGCAGGGACAAGACGGTGTCAAAAGATACCGAACTGAAGTAGTCGCTGAAAATATGCAGCTCGGACCCAAAGCAATGAACGCAGGCGGAGGCGCATATCAATCAAACACACCGGCCTCAGCCAAACCGGCCGCCAATCATTCAGCATCCAATAAAATAAGCGAGGAAGAAATACCTGTTATTAATGAGGATGCCCCGGTTACCAGCGATCCGATTATCGCGGATAGCGATATAGAAGAAAAGGAAATAGATTTAAAAGATATACCTTTTTAATTATATTTTAATTACACGACTATGACTTGCATGGCTTGTCAGGAAAAAATTAATCATGTTGATTATAAAAACACGGATTTGCTCCGTAAGTTTGTTTCGGGCCAATTCAAGATTTCTTCTTCTGTTCGCACCGGATTATGTCAGAAGCACCAGCGAATGGTCTCCAACGCTGTGAAGTTGGCCCGATTTATGGCACTGATGCCGTATACCAAGGGGCAGACACTTAAAAAATAGTTGACGAACGATAAAAATCGCCACGCCAAGTCAGACTTGGCTATGCTC
>Ga0155121_104_pt1 | contig 22551 bp, 23 predicted proteins | sample RifCSPhighO2_01_FD_106089 | JGI IMG/M metagenome (GOLD analysis project Ga0155121, IMG submission 106089) | Candidatus Yanofskybacteria bacterium RIFCSPHIGHO2_01_FULL_44_17
GCGGAAAAAGCTACGGGTGAGCAGTCCTTGTCTAATTTTTCACCCTACATCACCTCTAAACTTAATAACTTTGTGTTTAACGAATTTTTAAGACCGGTTATCAATCAAAAAAAGAGTGCCTTTAACTTTCGTGAGATAATGGATGGTTCCAAAATATTGGTTGTTAATCTATCCAAGGGCAAGATCGGCGACTTGAATGCTAATTTCATAGGCATGTTGATTGTGGGCAAACTTTTACGGGCCGCATTATCACGAATAGACATAGCAGATGAAATGGCCAGAACAGACTTCTATCTTTACATGGATGAGTTTCAGAACTTTACAACCGATAGTATCACTACTATTTTGTCTGAAGCTCGCAAGTATCGTCTCGACCTTATTGTAGCGCATCAATTTATCAAACAACTCAAAGAAAATATTCGCGATGCGGTTTTTGGCAACGTCGGATCAATCGTTGCATTTCGTATTAGTCCTGATGATGCGGAATTTATGAAAAATAAATTCACACCTATTTTTAGCGAACAGGACCTTATGAATATAGACAATTTGAACGCCTATGCTAGCCTTTTGGTAAATGGACAGACTACCAGGCCATTTAATATTAAAATAGAAACCGAAAGAGTGTTCGGTGCCGGCTCATCGGATCTCGCGGCTTCACTACGCGAGATGTCGCGGCTAAAGTATAGCCGGCCCAGGCAAGAAGTCGAAGAAGAAATAATGGCTAGCCATGCTAAAAATCAGAATTTAGCAGGCGGCTTATAAAGTTGGCAATATTTAAAAAAGACATTTTAATTTCTGTTTTCGTTGGTATTTTTACGGCCCTGGTTTGGATTAGCGTTTTGATTCGTCTGCACACGCTGGAAGGATTTGGTTTGCCTGATAAATCAGTTTGGGTATTAATTGTTTTTGTACCCGTTGTTTATGTTCTTGCTCTTTATCTGGCCGGTTGGCTATCCAGGCGCTGGAGCTTTTTTGAGTCTTTTGCCAAATTTGTAATGGTGGGGTTCTTGAATACTGGAGTTGATTTTGCCGTTTTTAATTTTTTAATGTTTGTAACCGGCAATGATCAACCAGGTTTAGGATTGGCAGTATTTAAGGCGATTGCTTTTATTGTTGCCGTCACAAATAGCTATTTTTGGAATAAACACTGGGCCTTCAAAGCTGGCTCATCAGATATAAACAAGGGCGAAGAATTTGCTAAATTCTTCGCAGTAAATGTGGGCGCGGCCTTGATTAATGTAGGTATTACCTCCGGCATTACCGTAGCTGTTTCGCCGCAGTTTGGTTTCAGCCAGGTTGCCTGGAATAATATTGCAGCAGTCGCGGCTACCGCTTTCGTACTAATATGGAATTTTGTAGGGTTTAAATTGATTGTCTTTAAGAAAAATGCAGGTTCTATATCGTAAATATAGGCCCAGAGCTTTTGAGGAAATAGAGGGCCAGGAACATATTGTGCGCACCCTACAGGGTGCGCTTGCTTCGGAGAATGTAGGGCATGCCTATCTTTTTTGCGGGCCGAGAGGGACAGGCAAGACTACGATGGCTAGACTTCTAGCAAAATCATTAAACTGTGGCAAATATCAAAAAAGAGCTGAAGGTCAACTGCAAAATATTCCATGTAACTCTTGCCATTCTTGTTCTGAAATTAATGAAGGCCGTTCGCTTGATTTGATTGAAATAGACGCTGCATCTAACAGGGGTATTGATGAGATTCGTAATCTCAAAGATTCAGCACGAGTGGCGGCCGCTGGCGGCGGCCGCAAGATTTTTATCGTGGATGAATGTCACATGCTGACGAAAGAAGCCAATAACGCACTTCTTAAGTTACTTGAGGAGCCGCCTCAGCACGTATTCTTCGTACTGGCGACAACCGAACCGTATAAGATTCCGGATACGATTCTGTCCCGAGTTCAGAGATTAGATTTCAAAAAAATTTCACCCGAGCAAATCAAAAACAAACTTACCGGAATTGCCAAAAAAGAAAAAATTAATATTAATGAACCAGCGCTGGTACAACTGGCGAACAGCGCTTCCGGATCATTGCGCGACGCAGAATCGGCATTCAGCAAGGTGATTGCCTATGCCGGTCAGGGCAAGGCGATTAACTTAGAAACAGTGACTGAGATTTTGGGTATTGTACCCCTGCAAGTCCATGACGCACTAATTAATTTGATTTTATCTAAAAATGCCCAGGAGGCGATTAGCCAGATAAATGACTTGCATGAGGCCGGCATTGATTTGAATAATTTTTTGAAACAATTCATTAGGCACTTAAGAGCAAAACTTATTGGCATGATAGGGGAAAAGTCTTATGTAGTGGTCGCTTCAGCCACGCCCGGACAGGCTACGCCGGACGTACTGATTAATATGTTGAATGTTTTCATGAGGGCTGCCAACGAAATCAAGCTTTCGCCCGTACCGCAGCTGCCCATAGAGTTGGCGATATTAGAGCTTACAAAATAATGTCTGAACAATTTCAACCATTAGCCAAGCCTCGCCTAAGCCTAAGCCGCTTCGCCTTTTATTTTATTACTCTGGTGGCACTGATTTTGATTTATCTTAAATTTTCGGAGATCCAGCTCATAAAGGAAATATTTTTAAGATCTAATTATTTGTGGCTTTTTAGCATAATTATTGTTCAAGTTTCAAGTTATTATTTCTTAGCGCTTAATTATCGCGACGTCTTGAGGATCAAGGATATGGATATTCCGATTAAAGAGCTTTTTCCGGTAACATTCGTTATCCAATTTCTCAATCAGGCGTTGCCCTCAGCCGGATTTTCGGGGCAGGCCTTTTTCGTTCAGTATCTTAAAAAATTTGGCTTGCCCATCGCTGAGGGCATTGGCCGTGCGATTCTTGAGCTCGCAACGCTTTATATGGGTTTCGGCACTTTTTTCATTATTTCCGCCGTCATGATATTCAACGGCAATAAGCTAGGCGATCGTCCCGAAGTGATGTTTTTAATTTATGGTTTTTCTTTTTTGGCAGTTATCTGTATTGCGGTTTTCTTCATGCTTCAAAAAAGAGGCCGGGGCAGGATAGCTCGGTGGGTTATTAATAAACTCCACGCTTATTTTGAAAAAAGAAACAAGAAAAAAATAAAAAATGGTGAAGTAAGCGGTAACGAAAATTTAAGCAATCATACCGAGCATGTGGCGATGATTTATCAGCAGTTCAAAGACAGTCTTCGCATAGGCGTGCTGGATAAGCACAAAAAAGCATTCTGGCTGGCGTATCTTTGGCAAAACATGATTATGCTGGCTAACATTTTTACGTTATATTTTCTTTCATTTGCGGTGGGTTACGAGATATCTTTCGTGGTTGCTTTTATCACTTTTACCTTAACTAAATTCGTAGCCATGGTGTCTTTTGTTCCTGGAGCTCTTGGGGTCTTTGAAGGAGGCATGACCTTGATTCTTATATCATTCGGCGTGCCGACGGAGCCGGCCTTTGCCATGACCTTGCTTTTGAGGGCATTTACATTTTGGTTCCCGATGCCCGTCGGCTGGATACTCTATAGATTTTATTTACATCGAGAGGAGTTAGAACATCCCTATGACGATTTGCCAGCTGTTAGCAACAATCAACAGTAGGCCAGTTGCCTTTGTTTGTTCAAGGCAATAGACTTAGTGGGTAGTTTTTTAAAATAGGAGGAATATGCCAACAGTAGCGTCGGGCATGCACGCACTCGCATTAACCCAAGAGATTTTTAGATTTCACGATATTTTATTAATGGAGTTTATTGTTTATCAATGCGAGGAGAAGCCGCATTTTACTGAGGCGAAAAAAATAAATCCTAAGGCTACCCGAAGTGTGGCCAAGGCGTTGCAGCACACGCCCGACTTCACAGAGCCGACGATTTTTATCCAGAATCTTGAAGGATTTGAAACTGTTGGGGAAAGATTAACCAACCTGAAGGAAATCGATGCCAGCAGCGTCAATGTGGCAAGCTATCTGAACGATAAAAAGAAGCCCAGAATTCACGAAGCGATGAAGGTGGTTTCAAAGGTAAAAACAAGAAACGGCATTTACCATATACCTCTCTTGGATTTGGATATTCCAGTCAGCGAGGGTGGCCCGGTTTTGGCTGAAGAAGTTTTCAGAGAGCTAGGAATTAAGCATGGAGCGATACTCAATAGCGGCGCTTCGTATCATGGTTGGGGACTTGAGTTGCTGACAGATTACGAATGGCGATATTTTATGGCCAGAGCGCTTCTGCTTGATAGGATTGACCGCCGTTGGATCGGTCACCGCCTTTTAGACGGCCAAGCTAATCTCCGCATCTCCGAAAAGAGGGGCAAAATCCCCGAAGTTGTTTACGCTTTCTAATCCGCCTTTGGCGGATTTTTAATTGCTTCGTTGGCTATTTTGATAGATAATTTAGTATATGCGGAATGTGATTTTACTCGGACTGACTTCCTTACTAGCGGACTTCTCGAGCGAAATGGTTTTTCCGATCCTGCCGTTTTTTATTCAATCACTGGGCGGAGCGGGAGTGGCAATTGGTCTGGCTTTTGGCGTCGGCGATGCGGTGGCTGCCATTTTTAAAGTAATTTCCGGCCGCTGGGCCGATAAGACAAAAAAATACAAGACATTCGTTTTTGTCGGCTATGCTTTTTCAGCCATTGCTAAGTTTTTGTATCCGCTATCCGCATCCTGGCGTCAGATTTTAGCCATCAGGCCGATTGAGCGTATTGGTAAGGGTTTCCGGGATGCGCCACGGGATGCGATATTATCTGAATCTATGCCGTACGAACGGCGTGGCAGGGGATTCGGAATCCAGCGGGCCATGGATAGTGCCGGAGCTATTTTAGGTTCTTTGGCGGTTTTGATTTTTGTTTTTTACCTAGAGATGGACCTTCCAAGGATTTTTTTGATTTCCGCAGTAATCGCGTTATTCGCAATAATTCCGATTTTCTTTGTGAAAGTTCCGGTGCAGTTGAAGATTGCCAAAAAGTCCCTTGGTTTTGCCGGTCTTTCGTCTAAACTTAAGAAATTCATACTCGTAGCCACGATTTTTGCTCTGGCCAACTTCAGTTACGCGTTTATGATCCTCAAGACACAGAGTCTTTTTGGCGCGCTGGACTACAAAAAGGCGCTCTCGCTTACTTTACTTTTGTATATTTTCTTCAGCATTTTTGACGCCAGTTTTTCTACTATGGCCGGTTCGTGGGCGGATAAAATCGGGCGGCGTAAGGTTATTATAGCCAGCTACTTTTTGCTGGCCCTGGTTTTTTTGGGCTTTGGTACAATCTCGCTTTTTAATTTGGACAGAATCGGGACTTTTATATTTTTGTTTTTACTTTTCGCTCTGTACGGTCTTTTCAGGGCGACGGTTGATGTCGGTCAGAAATCTTTTGTTTCCGATTTATCAGATGTTGAAATCCGTGGTACCGCGCTAGGAACATTCGAAACCTTCACCGGTCTTGCCGCCATCCCTGCCGGCGTAATCGCCGGCGTTCTCTGGAACATGAACCAGGCGCTCCCGTTCATTTACGGTTTAAGCCTATCCTTAACCGCTGCGATACTTTTCAACTTTTTAGTCAAAAAAAGTTGAATTTAGCCAAGTTTTATTATATAATATGCACTATTGGGAGATCGTCTAATGGTAGGACAGCGCCCTTTGAAGGCGTTTATCCTGGTTCAAGTCCAGGTCTCCCAGCACTTTTGAAAAAATCCCCGAATCCGCAAAAATCCCGTCGCCGCCTCTGAAATGCGGATACGAATCGGTGAGGAGGAGCCACGCTCCGCGTGGCGTGGCCTGGATCTCCCGCCGGTTGAGACGGGGGTTCGAGCCAAGCTTTTGGAAGAATTTTCTTTTTTCTTCGAGATTGTCTCGCGTCGAGACAATCATGGCTTGTTTGGCTGATGAAATGAATTTCCTTGTAAGTTCGAGCGTACGATCGCCCTTGCGCTCAAAATCCTTTAGTTTTTGATCGAGGGTTATCTTGGAAGCAAGAAGTTTGTTTTTCTTGGCTGTGTATTCCTCAACGGTGATTGTCTTTTCAAGATGAGCGTCGAGTAATGAATCGAGCTTGGTTTCAATACTAGATATTTCCTCTTTCAGATTTTGAGCGACAAGGGCAGAAGATTGGGCGGAATCTTGTTCTTGTTTGTCGAGTTCGCTTAACATTGTGTCCGCCCAATCTTGGGGGAGAGAAACTTTTTGAATCTCTTTATCTATCTGCGAAGCGAGAAGCTCTTCACGGATAAAAGGTTGAGAACAATAACCATGCTTTTTGGTACAACGGTAGTAAATGTATTCATGGGTATTGCCATTTTTCTGATACTTAAATTTTTGTTCAGCGGTAATGGCGCAATTACACTCTCCACATGTAAGAAGATTTCTGAATACAAAGAGCTTCTCGCCTCGCTTCATGGGATGGGCTCGTTGCTTCATCACTTCCTGGCAAGTATCAAAAAGTTTCTTTGTAATAGCAGGTTCATGTTTGCCTTCGTAGAGCTCACCATTGAATTTAAATGCTCCATAGTAGAATGGGTTATTGAGCAACATTTGAATATTGGAATAGGTCAATATTTTTTGACTTCTGCTCAATAACCCTTCTTTGGTGATAACATCTCGGAGAGTTTTAAAGGAATGGTAGCCCGTAGCATACAACTCAAAGACTTTCTGGACGAGGCGATATCTTTGAGGATCAATGATCATCTTGTGATTAAGTTTGTCATTGAGATAGCCAGTTGGTGCTACGCCAGGATATTCGCCTCGTCTGACTTTCTGTCTCAATCCACGCTTCACATTCTCCGAGAGATTATCTACATAGTACTTGGATTGCCCAAACGCAATATTGAGCATGAATTTGCCTTGCGGGGTTGGCTCAAACCAAAAGGTGCAGAATTTTAATTCTCTGATCTTAGCGAGATCAATTAAGTAAATGATCTTTCCGCCATCTACACTATTGCGCGCAAGTCTATCGGGATGCCAAGAGAGGATACCTTGAGCTTCGCCTTTTTCTATGCGCGAGAGCATGTCATTAAAAATGGGCCTACCAGGTTCTTTAGCTGTTTGTGATTCAATTAAGGTATCTACAATATCAAGATGCTCTCGCGCTGCAAATTCACGAAGTTCGGCGATCTGGGCCTCAATAGAGAGGATTTGACGATCAGGCTCATCGGTTGATTTGCGCGCATACAAAAAATATTTTGTCATGACAAACAGTATACCAAACAAGAAAAAGCTCGGCTCCACAGATTGTGTACAATCTGTGCTGAACTTTATTCAGGAACCCCCGTCTCAACCGGCGGGAGATCCAGGCCACGCCACGCGGAGCGTGGCTCCTCCCCACCGATTCGTATCCGCATTTCAGAGGCGGCGACGGGATTTTTGCGGATTCGGGGATTTTTTCAAAAGTGCTGTCTCTCCTAGAAAAAGTCCGCACTTACTTCCGCGAACATCCCCAGGATGATGATTACTAAAAAGGTGCGTCTGCCGCCCACCACTCGCTACAGCGAGCGGAGCAGGCCAGAGCGGTCGTATCACTCTCTCTTAATCGCGGCGGTATGAAATGTGGATTGATCCCACCGCTCTGGCCTGCTGTCGAGTCCCTCGACTGGCGTCAGACGCTCTGTTGATGGCTCGGATGCGCCGATCCTCCTCCCTGACCCTCCGCCTCGGCGCATCCTCGCGGGGAGGGGGCGGAAGTTTGTTTTAATGCACAAAATACGATACAATTTACCAATTATGTTCAGTAAGAATTCTTCGAATTCACACGAATACCTCGACATAACTCAACATGAGATTGAGGCTCTTAAGTTTGAATATAACCTTGCCGATGCTCACACCCACCAATCACAGTCACCAACTCAAGAAAAAATCGTGGAACGATTGCCTGACTTATGGCATGAGGCAGAAAAGACAAAACAGGGAGATATGGAGAAGCGATTTATCGAAGCATTCTTTCGGAGTCAACGCCAAAATACCGCACTCACCACCCCAACTATGCTCGTGTACGCCGCTTCTATTGGCATGGTCGCGATTGCAAACTATTTGATGAAGAAAAAGATGAGCGTAGCACTTTTACATCCATGCTTTGACAACATCCACGATATTTTGAAACACATGCATATTCCTCTTGAACCACTCGAGGAAAACTGGCTACATGATTCAGAAAAGATTTATGATAATTTAAAGAAACATGTAAAAGCAGATGCGCTATTTGTTATTGACCCAAACAATCCAACTGGATTTACTTTGACAGGATCGGCAAAGGATCCGGAAGAAACCAAGCGAGGATTTATGGAGCTGTTTCGTTACGCAAAAGATCATAACAAGTTATTACTTTTCGATTTCTGTTTCGCTTCATTTCTACTTCCAGGAACAGAACTCGGAATTTTTGAAATATACAAAGAACTTGAAGATTCGGGAGTGAGCTATATTACGATCGAAGACACGGGCAAAACCTGGCCTCTCCAAGATACCAAGGTAGCGATCATCAAGACGAGCAAAGATTTGCACGACGAGATTTACAACATCCACACGAGCTATCTTCTAAACGTTTCGCCCTTTATTCTCAATCTTGTGAGCCAATATATTGAGGATTCAATCAAAGATAGTTTTGCGTCCGTTCACGACTTGTTGAGTAGAAATAGAGAAACAGCAAAGCGAGAGCTAAAAAACAGTTTATTGGAATTTCAAGAACCAAAGACTAATGTAAGCGTGGCCTGGTTTAAAATAACCGATCCGAACATTAAAGCTACTGATTTACAAAAAGCAATATTAACAAAGGGGGTCTATGTCTTACCCGGAACATATTTTTTCTGGAACGATCAAGAACAAGGTCAGCACTACATTCGGATAGCTTTAGCTCGTAATACCAATATGTTTGAGCCAGCCATAAAGCTGGTAAGAGAAGCGCTTGATGAGTATGGCAAATAATCCATGACCGAAGAACGACCAAATTTCGAAGTAAAGAATGATGCGGACGGCACAATATCTCGCCGCAAATTTCTCAGAAAAGCGGCAATAGGTATTGGAGGAGCTGCCGCTTTAGGCGTGGGCTTAAAACTGGGTTTAAAAGAAAAAACGACTCCGATCAAAATAAACACGCCAGAAATCAGCCCCGAGGAATTGAAAAGAAAAATCACGGGAAATAAATCATATTTCAAAGAAACCTATGGCATTACTATCGAAGCGGGAGCTACGATAACTAAATATGATGGAACAGAAACGAGTATACCCGCGGGAGACTTGAAGCCAGAAGAGGTCTTAAACGGAATGGAGGCAATAAAAAGTGAGTTGCTTAAATATCCACCAGATCTTATTAAGGAGTGGGTTCATATCACATCAATTAGGCTTGTTAAAAATCTTATGGCGTCGCCCAATCAATATGAAGAAAAACAGGATCCTTCTAATCCACAGTCTTACTCGATTTCTCAAAAAGATCGATACGATGTTGCCTTTGCATTTCGCATTAATGACGCAGGAAAAATTAAATTACAGTATAATGGGGCCGAGTTCAGCGATCGAAATGAAGTTTTAAAAAATATGCCGGAAAAACTACATCAAATGATTTTGGAATTAGCCGTGATGAAAAGTTTATCGTTAGAAGGGATCAGTGAAGATAAATTTCGGATGCAACAACGATCTATGATTCAAAAGATGAGTTTAGAAATGGCAACAAAAGGAAAGTTAAACGATAAGTTCTGGGAGGATTTGAAGACTGGGAAAGTTGATGAGAATTATTTGGAGACACAACCTCAATGAAAAAGAATGAAATAAAAGGTTTGTGGATACCTATCGTTACGCCCATGTATAAGGGGTCATATGACTCGGAGTCTATGAGTAAATTGATAGCATTTGTTGATCCATACATGGATGGATATGTCCCTTGTCTCAGTACAGGAGAGGGAGCTTTTCTATCAGATAAACTTTGGGAGGAAGTCATATCTGATCTGCGGTCAAAAACAAAGAAACCCATTATTGCTGGAATTAAAGGCAGAGAATTGAGTGAGATTCTAAAATTGGCAGATAAAGCAAAAGCTCTTGGTTGCCAGGCCATTATTGTTCCTGCTCCATCGAACAACGAGGAAGAAAGTTTGAACTTTTTTTCAAAGCTCGCTACCAAAAGCTCCTTGCCGATTATGATCTACAATACCGAAACTGCACATTTCAAAACTGTAGAGGCAATTCAAAAATTGGATCAAATAGAAAATATTATCTCTCTCAAGGATAGCTCAATGAATATAGATTTTTTCCAAAAAATGGTAGGACTACGAAAGGCGGGTAGTTTGCACATGACAATATTGCAAGGCATAGAGCATAAGCTCTTGGACTCAAAAGGATGTGATGGATTTCTTACCTCACTCCTGAACAATGAACCCGAACTTTGCAAAAAAATGTTTGAATCATACCCAGAAAAGTTACAACAACAGATTATGAGCGAGTTTTGGTGGCAACACAATCTCGGGGGAGAGTGGTTTATCACATTAAAAGCTATGTTGTATAGCAAGGGAATTCTTCGATCTGCAGAACAAGTTAGTCAGGTTGTAAAACTATGAAGAAAATTGTTTTTGACAACAGTATTCATCTCGGCCAATTTTCCATCACTGATGAGTCAATGAGAATTGCTTCAAAGAATTCTCAAATTATGATTTCCGAGAAGTCGAATGATGAAATTATCGGCGTTGAGAGCTTTAACGAGAATACGTATTCAGATGATACGATCTGGGGTATTCCTCGAGAGCCGCAAGATGTGTTTTATAAATTCATGGATGTATATCACACGCTAAAAAATGTAGATCGAATTGCGCTTTCGAAAGAGGATACGCGAAAAGCTCTAGAAATTTCGGAAAAGCTGGGCATTCAAATTTCAAATGCCTTAACATGCGCAATCGCAATTCGTGTTAAAGCGGAAGAAATTCACTCTTTCTATTCGGAGTTTAAAAAAATAGAAGTTGCTGAACTTCTTGCATCGGAGAGCATCATCTTAAATAACCCAAGTATTGAAATAGAGAATAAGTTTTCCGAGGATAATCTAGAAAAGTATTATCAAGATGCATTAGCTAGTTTCCGAAAACATGGGATTGATTTGGCTGAAAAGTTTCATGTATAATTTCCATCACCAACTGCAACAAGGATTAAATTGGAGTACCGTAGCTACTTATTATTCGGGGAAGTTAAACAAACAAACTTCCGCCCCCTCCCCGCGAGGATGCGCCGAGGCGGAGGGTCAGGGAGGAGGATCGGCGCATCCGAGCCATCAACAGAGCGTCTGACGCCAGTCGAGGGACTCGACAGCAGGCCAGAGCGGTGGGATCAATCCACATTTCATACCGCCGCGATTAAGAGAGAGTGATACGACCGCTCTGGCCTGCTCCGCTCGCTGTAGCGAGTGGTGGGCGGCAGACGCACCTTTTTAGTAATCATCATCCTGGGGATGTTCGCGGAAGTAAGTGCGGACTTTTTCTAGGAGAGACAGCCAAGTTGAGACAGGTTCGGCTTCCGAGGAGCCTGAAAATTATGAATAAAGAAAAAGTAATTTTACCACCAAATTCTATTGAGGTTGAAGGACCTATTATTTTTCTTGCTGGTCCAATACGGGGTGCACAAGATTGGCAAGGTGAAGCGATAAAAATAATTCATCGAATTAATCCGCAGATAAGTATTGCTTCACCACGGCGTGAATATCTTGATGGTGAGTTTGTCTACGAAAGACAGGTAGATTGGGAAACCAAATATTTGCGAAGGTCAGCCAAGAACGGTGTTATACTGTTTTGGCTTTCAAAAGAATTTGAGCATGATCATGGTCGAGCATACGCCCAAACATCCAGATTCGAACTTGCTGAGTGGAAAATGAGGCATGAACACGATGGTGCAAAATTGGTTATTGGTATCGAAGACGGTTTTACCGGAGCACGATATATTAGAAGGAGATTTTCTCAGGATTGCCCAAATGTTTTGATTCTTAACTCGCTAGAAGATACATGCAAGAAAGCCGTAGAATTAACAATAAAAAGTCAATCCGAGGAGGGTCAAAATACAAAATAAAAATACACCCCCGAAAACCTAAGTGGGGCCTAGCTTTTCAAAAATCCCAGTCCGAGGAGCATAAATTTGCAATAATATATGAATACAAAAAAGTTTGAAATAATTGGCAAAGATTTATCAAATGAGGAGAGGGGAGTGTTTTCTGAGCGTGTCAGAGAGGGAATAATTAAGTCTGAAGAAAGACTTGATGGAGAACTTGAGAAGACAGAATTAGAAATAAAAATGGTAGGTTTGATTAATAAATATCTGAAACAGGAACTAGCGGGTTTAGATTTGGAATACGAAGAAGTTCGGCCGAATCAATTACACGTTTTTTCTCCAGAATCTTTTGAAAAACATTTTCCCGGCCTGCATTACAATGCTTTTTATCATTCTGCTAATGACCAGATTTATATAAGGAGAGGCACACAAGCTAATGAATTAGAATATTTTAAACAAGTTTTCCACGAGACTATCCATCTCGTATCTTTTCATAAGTTTTTAGTTGATAAAAAGTCTGACCGAACAGGAACTTATAGGCTTGGATATGCCAATACAGACCCAAGACTGGAATCCGACACATTCAGTGGCTTGAATGAAGCCGTTGTTGATAAGATAGCCATGGACGCTACTTTCAAAAACAATAAAGAAATTATTTCCACTCTCGAAGCGGATAAAGACAAACAGACGGTGACAACTTGGTATCCGCGACAATTAGAAGTCCTAGATATTATATTAAGAAAAGTTGCTGCTGTTAGCGGAGAAGATATTGTAGAAGTTTGGAAGAAATTTAAATACGGAGAATTCCATGGAAATATGATGTATTTGCGAAACATAGAAAAGGCTTTGGGTAAGGGAGGGCTAAGGATTATTGCCATGCTTCCTGCTGGCCGCTCACCAGATGAATTATCTTTAATAAAGGACATCATGGGTTACCTGAATATTGACGATAAAAAATCTAGAGAAAAAATGGCACAGCAAATTTTAGATAAAAATTTAGAAAAGCAATTAGTTCGAGTAGGTTCAGTTCGGCTGGGCTCACTGCAAACAAAATAACCTATATGGGGTCTGGCTAGTTGCCGTAAGCGGCCGTAAAACTTGAGTTTTTTGTTGGTTTATTGTATAGTTAAAATAGATGAGAAACAAACGTGACAAGGAACAACAAGAGTTAAACGAAGCCCCGGTTACTCTAGCGGTCTTTTTAGAGGCGTACAACAAAGGCCTTCCTGCGGGATTTTCCCGTGCCACAGTCAGGACATTAAGAAAGTTTCAGGAGGCACATCCTACGTTTTTTAAGGGAAAAGATATGTGGTCAATTGACCGACATCGTAAAAGACTGTTTGATTGGTTGTCCTCAAATACCGAGTAATTAAGGCCAAGGCATCTATGGATAAAATTGAACAACATGCACACCAAGAAGCAAAAAGTTTTTATGGCCTGGGAATCGCTCCCAGGCTTTTAGATATTCTCGAAAAATCTGGTTTTAAGTCGCCGACGCCGATTCAGGCACAGGCGATTCCTGTGGCAATTCAGGGCAAAGACCTGGTCGGTATAGCTCAAACAGGTACTGGCAAGACCTTGGCGTTCGGTATTCCCATGCTTCAGCGTTTGGCCCAAATTAAAGGACAGGGGCTGATCGTTTTGCCAACACGCGAGCTGGCGCTGCAAGTAGATGAGGCTCTTGCGGGAATTGGCCGAGACATAAAGCTGAGAACCGCAGTATTAATTGGCGGCATGTCCCTTGCTCCACAGAAACGAGCCATCATGGGTAAGCCCCATATAATTATAGCTACTCCTGGTCGTCTTATAGATCATCTGCAGCAAAAAAATATTAATTTGAATGATATTAAGATTGTGGTCTTAGATGAAGCCGATCGAATGTTGGATATGGGGTTTGCTCCACAGATAAGTCAAATATTTCGTTTTCTGCCCAAAGAGCGCCAGACTATGCTTTTCTCGGCTACCATGCCGCCGGAGATTATGAAGATGGCCGCCGGACACATGAAGTTGCCCATACGAGTGGAGATGGCACCGGCGGGCACGACAGTTGAGCGTGTTACGCAGGAACTTTTTATTGTCAGCAACGTTTTAAAGTTCCCGCTTTTGAATAAATTACTAGAAAGTTATCTTGGCTCAGCTCTTATATTTACCAGAACTAAGCATGGTGCCAAGAAGGTTATGCGCCAGCTAAAGGCCGTTGGTATTGGTACCGCAGAGATACACTCTAACCGCTCTCTTGGCCAGAGGCGTGAAGCGTTGGAAGGATTCAAGTCGGGTAAATATCGTACGCTAGTGGCTACCGATATCGCTTCGCGCGGTATAGATGTTAACGGTATTGAGCTAGTGGTAAATTATGATCTGCCTTCAAGCCCTGATGACTATGTTCATCGCATCGGCCGAACGGCGCGCGCTGGCGCCAGTGGGCATGCGGTTACATTTGCCATGCCGGACGAGCTCAGAGAAATTCGTGCCATAGAGCGTCTAATCCGCATGAATCTACCATTGTCTAAATTGCCTGAATTGTCGCTCATAGGCCCCGTCCCAACGGCAGAAGGAGAAAGAGATTTTGGTTCCGCTCAGTATCAACCTGGCCGCCACAGGAGTAATTTTTCTCGTCGCAGTTTTGGCGGCCGCAGTAGGAAGTTTCGATAAATTTCGAGGTGAGGGTTACTATGGCTGTTGGAATCCGCATAAACAAATATTTGAGAGATAAGGGTCTGGCATCCAGGCGCGAGGTAGATAAGCTCGTTAAGGACGGACTGGTTTTTGTTAATGGAAAAAGGGCTGAAAACGGCATGCTTCTAAACGAGACGGACGATGTTGCGATAAAAGGTAAGCCTAAAGAATATCAGTATCTAGCTTATTACAAACCGAGAGGGTTAGCCACTCAGGATTTTGCCGACAGAACGAGTGTAATAAAAACATGGAAAAAAGATGGACTTTATCCGATAGGAAGACTAGACAAGGAATCAGAAGGACTTTTGATATTAACAAATGACGGCCGTTTGGCCAGGGAAATTTTATCTGAAAATCCAAAATACGAAAAAGAATACATCGTTACGGTAAAAGAACATTTACGCGCGGGCATTCCGGCAATTTTTGAATCGGGGATGCAGACAAGTATTCTAGGCAAATTATTACCCGCCAAAACAAAAATTATAAGCCCCACAACGCTCCGTGTTATTTTAAACGAGGGCAAGAAGCATCAAATAAGGATAATGCTTAATGACCTGCACTACACGATTAGCTCGCTTAAACGTGTCCGCATCGGTCATATAAGACTGGGTAATCTAAGGCCTGGGCAGACTCGATCAGTAACTAAGGAATTTTCTTTTTAAGTGCTATGTTAATAGATAATGTAACAATTAGTGTCCGGGCGGGAAACGGGGGCGATGGTAAGGCTGCGTTCAATAGTAATATGATGAGCCTCGGACCAGTCGGTGGAGATGGGGGAAAAGGCGGCGATGTTTACTGTGAAGGAGTTTCAGATTTGAGCGCGCTCGCTCAATTCAGAAATAAAAAAGAGGTTAAAACGGAAAACGGCGGAAACGGCAGAGGGCAGTCCGTAGATGGGACGGATGGTGACGATTTGACACTTAAAATTCCCGTAGGAACAGTTATTACAAATATTGAAACTGGAGCAGTTTCGGAAATTGTTAAAATTGGCGAAAGGGTTTTGATTGCTCGGGGTGGCCGAGGCGGAATAGGTAATTTTAAATTTCGATCTGCCACCAATACAAGCCCCAAGGAGTTTACCAGGGGCAAGCCGGGAGAAGGGTTTACGACACGCCTTGAGCTGAAACTAATAGCTGATGTTGGGCTTGTCGGTTTGCCTAATGCCGGCAAGTCCAGCTTGCTCAACGAACTTACAAACGCCAAAAGCAAGGTAGCAAATTATCCTTTTACCACGCTTGAGCCAAATCTGGGCGTTTATTATGAACTCGTGTTGGCCGATATTCCCGGGCTTATTGAGGGTGCCTCAGCCGGCAAGGGTCTCGGGGTGAAATTCCTTCAACATATTGAGCGGACAAAAATAATTTTTCACCTGATCTCGACAGAATCAGAAGATCCTTCAGCGGAGTATGCTATTATTAGAAAGGAGCTTGAGAGCTATAGTAAGGAGCTGGCCGCTAAACCAGAATTCATTTTTATAACTAAGAGTGACTTAGTTAGCGCAGAAGATCTAAAAAATAAACTGGTGGCACTAAAGAAAATAAGCAGGAACGCTATTGCCATATCAATACACGATGAGGCAAGCATAGCCGGAGTTAAAAAAATATTAAACAAGATAAAATCAGAAAAATAGTATTTGAAAACTAGAATTAAAAAGAGCTAAGATTCATTATATGAAAGAAGTTACTCCCGCAGATATTACTCAGAAGTGGCCGAATAACCTGGTTTTGGTTAGACACGGGTTGTCTGTTTATAATGAGGAACGCGAGCTTATTAATCGTGGCGTTTTGAAGACCTATTCTTCCAAGATCAAGAGTTTACGCAATGCAGACATCCCGCTATCTCCTAAAGGTAAGGCTCAGGCCAAGAAAACGGGAATATTTTTAGCTAAAAAGTACGGCCATTTTGATATTGTGTTTGCGTCGCCGTTTAAGAGGGCTTCCGATACGGCTAGGCTCATATCCCAGAGCTTGCCCAAGACCAGGCTGGTTACCGAAGAGCGGATACGCGAAAAAGAGTTCGGCATATCTGACGGTATGACCCAGGAGGAGATTAAAGAGATTTTTCCTTACGAATACTCTCGCAAGCTCAAAGAGAAGAAATATTATTATCGGCCGATAGGCGGTGAATCTTACCCGGATGTTAATTTGAGAATTTGGGCGTTCTTGAGCAGTTTAGTGCGAGAGTATCCGAAGACGAATATTCTTGTCGTATCTCATTCGGCGGTTATGCTTTGTTTCCGCAAAGTTCTTGAAAAGCTGACTGAAAAACAGGTCATGGATATTAATCAAAATGACGACGTCCAAAACTGCGCGATCATAAGTTATAAGTTTGATCCGAAACTGAAACCCAAACCCAAGATGAAATTAGATATTTATAATAAGATTGCTTGGTAATTATGGAACCTGGCGATAAAACAATTAAAAAAGAGGGGACCGAAATACTCATTTCGATATCGCTTAAAAATGGTAGCGAGACAGAGCGGATAGCGCAAAAAATGCTGGAAGATCTATTGGCCAAGTATAAACTTGATAAATGGATACGTTGTCATGATGTGCTAATTGAAGAGGGGGCTCGGGCCCATGCCTTTCCAGTCGTAACCATTAGCGAACGTAAAACAGAGCCATCGCTCCTAATTGGAAAGCGGTGGCGCTATAGATCAAATTATTAAAAAGTATTTTCCAGAAGTATTATAAATTAGATCATAGTGAGCGACCTTATTATTTTATTGGTTTCAGGGTACTTAGTCGGCTCGATATCGCCAGGTTATTTTTTTGGCGAAATAATTAAAGGGGTCGATATTCGAAAATTTAACCGCCTCAATACTGGAGCGACAAATACATATCACGTTGTGGGACCAGTCTTCGGGATAATTACCGGCGTAATAGACTTTGCTAAGGCACCCCTGGTTTATTATTTTGCGGTTTCGGGTTTATCGGGCTTGTCTGTTTTAAGCTATGACTTGGCGATTTCTGTAGGTTTAGCGGTAGTTCTGGGACACATTTTCCCTTTTTATCTTGGCTTTCGCGGTGGCAGAGGCGTGGCATCTCTTTATGGGCTCAACGCAATAATCCTGGTACCGTTTAATAACTTTTCTTTTTACTCGCTTACCCTATTTATCGGCACGGTTTTTTATTCAATAGTCATTTCCCAGCGGCCGGAAATTAAGGAAGCATTGGGCGAAGCGCCGGCCAGGAAATTTCTTAAATTAGGCGGCCTGATTTTCCCGCTAGGGCTGCTTATTATTAGCCAATCAACTATGGCCTGGATCGCCGGAGCTGGTTTCTCGACAATGTTTTCATTCGATATTCTAAGATTTATGTCGCCACGGCTAAACGAGCGTTATCTGCGCTTAAAGAGTTTGGCTAAACATAAAGAACTAAAAAGATTTTCCGGCTATACGCTGTTTTTCTTCAGCATTTTTATAATTTTTGCTTTTTTTGACAAAAATATTGCCATTTTAAGCACCATCGCTTTTATAGTCGGTGATATTTTCGCGCCATTCGGTAATGTTTTTTCAAGTAAAAAACTTGTAGGTGAAAAAACTTGGGGCGGGGCTGGACTTGTCTTCCTAATGGCCGTCGTGTCTGGTTTCTTTTTGAAAAATTTGGTCTTATCGGCGTTGCCTGCTAAAATAATAGTAGGCTCGGCATTCTCGGCTACTATCCTGGATCAGATGGCGTTTAAAATCGATGATAATATTCTGGTGCCGATCGGAACCGCCGTCATTCTAACATTACTATGGATTCACTGACTTTTTATATTTTTCTTTTTATACATCTCATTTCTTTGATAGTTGGTTTTGGCGCGGTTTTAATTACGGATTTTTTCGGTCTTTTGTGGTTGCGTAAACAGGTATCCACAAAGTTTATGGTTGAGGCTAGCGGGTGGGCAAAAACACTTATCTGGCTCGGCTGGTTTGGGTTAGTTTTTTCCGGCCTGGTTTTGATAACCCAGAAGGGCTATGTGGATAATCTGACGCAAATAAAACTATTTTTCGTGGCCATGATTGGAGCTAATGGGGTTTTTCTTCACAAAATTCATATAGCGCTTGAGAGGCTTGGCAACGCTAACATGTCTTCACGCCTCAAGTTCCGTATTGTCGTTGCCAGTATTATCTCTCAGGTTGGCTGGTGGGGTGCGATTTTTATAGGATTTATTCACCGTCATTGGCGGCATAACATTTCTTGGCCTGATAATCCGTGGCTTTATATGGCTATAATCGGCGGAGCTTTTATGGCACTGCTTCTTATTGGAGAATTGATTTTTGGTAAAACAGCCAGAAAGAAGAATGAGTAAAAAGAGTCTGCCTATTTTTTTAATAATAGCAGCCTTAGCCGCTATTTTAGTTTATTTAAAAGTTATACCTCTGTCTGGTTTTAGTCTGGATGAAATTGAAAAGTCTGGAGACACAGTTATTGAAAATATAAAAAAAGAAATACTGAATCCGCCACCCTTGCGGGCACTAAGAGAGTCTCAGCAAGCGCTGCTTACTCAGGTCGGAACTTTTAAGTGGACTAATATCCAACGGGCCAATAACGGCTTAGCACCACTGGCCGAGAATACCAAACTTAATTCTGCTGCTGCGCGCAAGGTTCAGGATATGTTTAATCGTCAGTACTTTGAACACGTATCGCCGGATGGTAAAAACATCGGCGATTTGGTTGAAAGTGTGGGTTATGAATATATAACTGTTGGCGAAAATTTGGCACTTGGCAATTATAAAGACGATCAAGAACTGGTGCAGGCCTGGATGGACAGTCCAGGTCATCGGGCCAATATTTTAAGCACAAAGTTTACTGAAATCGGCGTGGCCGTTGGCAGGGGATTATTCGAAGGCAAGCAAACATGGCTTGCGGTGCAGGCCTTTGCCTTGCCGCTATCCGCTTGTCCCCAAGCCGATACCTTACTTAAGTCTCAGATTGATTGGTTGGAACAGCAAATAGCAGAGCTTAAGGTTGAGGCCGACATTCTTTTAGACGAGATGGATAGTTATAAAAAACAGGGCGGTCGCGATGAGTATAATCGTTTAGTTGAGGAGTATAATGCCCTGGCCAAACAAATTAACGAAATTGTTGCTCAGGTTAAGGGCTTGGCTATTCAGTATAATGACCAGGTTCGCGCATTTAACGCTTGCATCGCAGGTTCTTGACAAATACCATCTCTTCAGGAATCCAGCGACTCATTTTATTTTTTAAAAGTTTTAGAATAAGATATGAAACAAATTTTATCAGCGGTTACGCGAATTTTGCAAAATAGATTTTACTTGGCGGTCTGCATTGTAATCGCCGCGATAGTTTTTTCTTTACTTTTTTGGATTCAGGTTAAAACTGTGCCGGGTAACGATAGCCGACTTCAAATTGCCGTTTTTGGCTGGAAGGATTGGGCGATCCTGGCAATAATTGCTATTTTAAATTCAATTTTTATTACAATTGAAATTTACGTCTTCAATATTAAGCGTCAGTTTTTACAAAAAATAAGTGGCAGTGTCGCCTTAGTTGTTGGCGGGGCCGGGACTTCATCTGGCATCATGGCCTCTATTTTCAGTATCGCCAGTTGCAGTCTGTGCGTTAGCGCCATTTTTGGGTTTCTCGGAGCCAATTCCGTTGTTTTCTTGATTAATAACAGGGGATATGTCGTGATTGCAACTTTTGTATTACTCCTGTTGTCTTTATATTTGAGCAGTAAGAGGTTTGGTCAGACTTGCAAAGAATGTCAGATAAAATTATAATCACAGGATGGAAGAAAAGACTACAACAAACGAATATTTAATAAAAAAAGAAGAAAAAGAAAAGGAGGCTCAGGTCAGAGACAACAAGAAGAAGATGCGTAGTGCTGGGCGCAAGGCTATTGTACTTATTGTTTTATTTTTGGTGATCTTCGGTATTTACAAGGCTTTTAGCAGTAAGGCGTCTCTACCACCTGGACAATTCTTTGAAGCTCAATCTCGGGAGCATATAGATGTCGGCGCAGCTCATCCCGCATACAACTCTAATCCGCCTAGCGGCGGCTGGCATTATAATGTGCCGGCTCAGACAGGGATTTATGACAAAGAATTGCCAGACGAGCAGATCATACACAATCTTGAACATGGCCACATTTGGTTAGCGTACAAACCAGATCTGGCGCCTGAGCAGATTGAGAAACTGGCCGAGATTGCCAAGGATTACGGTTCCAGGATCATCATGACTCCGCGTGCTACCAACGATTCACCGATTGCTATTATTGCCTGGGAACATGTTTATAAAATTGACGCTGTGGACGAAACCACGGAACCACAAATCAAGGCTTTTATTGCTGCCTACCGCAATATTGCTGGCCCGGAACGCAATATTCCGGATTCTGGATTTGGAGATTTCAGAGGTAAAACCAGTGTGCCTTCTTTAGCGCCAACGCATAATGATTAGCCTTATATAATACAAATAGACCACAAAACCCAAAAAACTTGACTTTGGTCAAGTTTTTTGTTATTATTATGGTTAGCAGTAAAGTAGTTGGGCTGAGGCCCAGAAAGGAGAGGAGCTTATGGCTTCTCAGAGACCCGCAAAAAACCGGCAGAACCGCTTGAAGCGGGCGCAAAACCGCCTTCATCAAGAGGGGGGCGGAGAGGGCTCGGGATGGGCACGTCGGCAGGCGGCCCGACGATTCGGCCGCCGCAACAGGGCGGCGAGACGGAACAAGAATCGTTCGCAACACTACCAACCCAAGTAGTGCCACGCGAGTGATCTTCGGGGGCGGAGCAATCCGCCCCCCTTTATTTTTATAAATTGCACTCCTTATCCGCCACTGCTACAATGAGTGTATGCTAAAACAAGAAATACAAAATTTTTCTAAGCAGCTAGATTACGAACCGATAATAGAGAATATCAGTAATTTTCATAAAAAGAACAAATTTATCGTCTGCGGAATGGGCGGATCTAATCTTGCCGCCGGCATTATTGAAGGCTGGAGGCCCAAACTAGACGTAAACTTGCACCGTGATTATGGATTACCAGACATGGAAGTTGCTGAGCTAAAAGAGTATTTAATAATTGTCAGTTCTTACTCTGGTGACACTGAAGAAACACTGTCTTCGTTCAATGAAGCCCATGCTAGAGGGGTGCCGATCATTGCGATAACTACAGGTGGTAAATTGCTTGATTTGGCTCAATCACAAAACTACCCCTTTATTAAATTCCCAAAAGTTAATAGTGGCCCGCGTCTTGCGGTAGGCTATAGTATTAAGGCGACGCTCAAAGCGATGAGCGAAGAAACCCTTCTACATGATATAAGCGATACGGGTAAATTATTAAATACCGCCAGCCATGAATCCATGGGTCGTGATATTGCCCAAAAATTGCAAAACAAAATCCCATTAATATATTCGTCAGGAAGAAATGCCGGGTTATCAAGATACTGGAAAATCAGTTTTAACGAAACCGCGAAGCTACCGGCATTTTATAATTTCTTACCCGAGCTCAATCATAATGAGCTCGCCGGATTCAATTCTAAAATTTTTGATGGCAAACTAAATCACAAATTTACTCCTATTTTTCTGAACGATCCCGATGACGACCCAAGAATACAAAAAAGAATGGCCGCCAGCAAGAAAATTCTAGAAAATAAGGGATTCGACATTGTCAATTTTGACTTATCTGGCCCCTCTCTCTGGCATAAGGCATTCGCTAGTATCCTAACTACCATGTGGACCACATATTTTCTAGCTGAATATTACCACGTCGATCCAGAAGATATTTCGATGATCGAGGATTTCAAGAGGCTGGTAAACTAGCTAAGTTTTTGTTATAATTTAAATATGGACAACATCAAAAAAGTGGGTTCGGCTGACTCACCACGAGGTACACCGAAGGATGTCTTTTTGCATCTTTTGGCTGTGGTAACGCTGTATGTCAGCG
>Ga0155121_130_pt1 | contig 15551 bp, 8 predicted proteins | sample RifCSPhighO2_01_FD_106089 | JGI IMG/M metagenome (GOLD analysis project Ga0155121, IMG submission 106089) | Candidatus Yanofskybacteria bacterium RIFCSPHIGHO2_01_FULL_44_17
CCATTTGCAACATATATTCAAAGTGGAGGTAGCGATACTTATCCTCTGTCGTTAAATCCAAACGGAGGCAATGTTGGGATAGGCAATACAACTCCGGATGCGAAACTAGATGTGGCCGGTAATATTGTCGCATCAACGTCGGGGAATGTAGATTTGACGTTGCATTCAAATTCAGAAACCGGAACCAACCAGGGTTTATTTACACTTAGATCGGAGGGGGCCAGCGAAAGATTGAATATATTAAATAATGCGAGCACGAGATTAGTGGACATAGCTAGCACCGGATTAACCAGATGGATGGGACCGGCAGGTGTATTAGCCAGCGCCCAATTTAATGTGGGTAATGACAACGGTATTTTTTCTAGAATTTTACAAGTGCAGGCATCAACAAATGACCCGGAGCCAATATCAATACTTGGCGCAAATGCTCAAACAAATACGAACAATGACTTTATATACCTAAAAAGAGCAATGAACGGAGGTTCTTTTTCTGCCGTTGGTTTGAGCGTTGGTTTGCAGTTTCAAATGGAAAATAGCAGTAAGGCCTTCCAAACCTCAGGCGCTATAAGGTCAGAATTAAGTGCAACTGGTACCAATAATACTGCAGATTTATTATTTTTAACGCAGAATAATTCTTCGACAATCGGTGAAAGAATGAGAATTACTGGTGCAGGTAATATCGGCATCGGAAACACCACCCCTGACACCAAACTAGATGTAACAGGTATTATCATGGCCTCAACCTCAGCAAGCGATGCCGTATTTCAGCTAAAATCAACTCCCATAGGCGACACCACAAATGACGGCCTATTCTCAATCCGAGCTTCAGGTTCAGCCGGAGTAGATAAGCTATTTATAGCAAACGGAACGGGGAATAAGTTGGTTACTATCGCCTCATCAGGGAATGTGGGGATAGGGACGAGTAATCCTTCGTCAGGAATCTTGCAAATAACTATGTCTGCAGGCGCTCCAAACAACACAAATTTTTTGAATCTAAACCGTGCCGGTACTGCCAAGGTGAACATTATTACAAATGGGGGTGATGGCGGAGAAATAAATTTAATTGATAATTCTTCTAATTCCGGTCTTCTTAATAGCGGCAGGCTGTTTTTAAACTCCGGTGGCCCCAATGCTATAATTGATTCCACCAACGACGCCGGATTTGATTTTAGAAGTGATATAGGGCTAACGACTTTAATGACAATAAATGGACTTGGCAATGTGGGGATAGGCACAACGACGCCGGCACAGAGACTGCACATTGCCTCTGCCAGTAGTGACGATTTTGTTTTACGCGTGCAAGATAGCGACGGCACATGCGACTTTAACCCGGAATCTACAGATCAGCCTTGGACCTGTTCTTCAGATGCCCGACTCAAGACGAATATCAGGGAGGCGGCCCCGACCCTGCCTTATTTGTTGGGCGTACCGATTAAGGATTTTACGGTCATATCTTCTAATGAAGAGAAAACCGGCGTTGTGGCGCAGGAGCTTCTGGCTAATTATTCCGAATTAGTCAATCTTGGAGACGACGGTTATTACAAAGTTACGCCGATAGGTTCTTGGAAAATAATAAAAGGCATACAAGAATTGAATGCTAAAGTCGCAAGTTTGTCGGCGCAGGTGAATGACAGCGGAACTGTTAGCGGTTCCGGCGGGACGACAATAAATGACCAGCTATCGGCTAGTGATATTTTGGGTGTTTATGCTTCGGGCAGCGCGGTAGTAATTGAGCATGCAAGCGGATTTGATTCTCTGAGCCTGAAGGCGGTGAAAGAAGTAATTTTTGATGTGCCGGTGGCGATATTCCAAAACATAAAAGCCAAAGGAGATGTGATTGCAGAGGGTATTAAGAAGACTTATTACTCCGCGGTGGAATTATTCCCGAATTACGACCTTAGCTTATTGGCGACAAATTGGCTATCCAGAAATATTGAAATTTCGTCAGATGCCGATAGCGAGACAAGATCGTTGTTCAGCGGTAGCGGAGCGCAGGCGGCGGACAATTCAAAAGTAAACCTAGAAGATAACGGAGCGTATCTGGCAACGTACGGAGTGGATTCAACTCGCGGCGAAATACAGCTAAGCGGAACATCAGACTTGGTTTATGGCGAGGCCAAGGTGTACTTCGATTATTCTTTTACAGAACTAATTGCCTCAAGTTCGCCGATCAAAGTAATAATAACGCCGACCACGAGAATAAACGGCCAGCTTTATGTTGACCAGAAAACGCCATACGGGTTCGTGGTCAAAGAATTAAATGGTGTTGATGCGAGCGCTAAGTTTGACTGGCTGGTCATAGCGAGGAGGAGGGGATATGAGGAACCGATAATTTCGGAATCGCCGACGCCCGAGCCGAGCCTGGAGGCAATCACAAGTCCAGCGCCTGAACCGAGTCCGACGCCAATCCCGAATTCTGAACCAACAATAAGCCCGACCCCGCTAGAGCCAGCGGCTGCCAGTGGCAGTCTGCCTCTAACGGGGCAAGCCCCGGAAGCGACTCCAGCGCCCGAGCCGACAGCATCTCCAACACCGGAACCGAGCATTGAACCAAGCCCCACGCCAACGCCAACCAGTGAACCGACCCCCAGCGATACTGTAAGTCGCACGCCAACTCCGACGCCTACGCCGACAGAAAGTCCAACACCAACTCCCTCGCCGTCGGCAACCCCAACACCAGCGCCTGAGCCAACACCCGAACCAACATCATAAAAATGAACCAAAAGTTATTAAAATTGATAGTCCTGGCAGTTGTAATGAGCGGATTAGCTTTAGCTTTTTGGGTTTTTAATAAAGGCAATGTTTTCCCGGATGCCGTTATAGAAATAAACAAAAAAGACCATGTCGCATCAGAAAACATCAGGCTCGTAATCAATCTTAAGGAAAAGTTGTCAAAAAATAGTGTACTTATAAAAAATGCGGGCGCAGATGAAGGTTTGGAGATAGAAACCAATCTAGTGCATAGCTCCGGAACGAATGTTGAAACAAAAATAGATGCCGAGCAGTTGAACGGGCAGGAGATTGAACTAACAATTTATCCGCCGGAAAAACAATTTATGCCCGGCAAATATACTCTAGACGCTATTATAAAAACTGAAGACGGCGCCAGAGAGCTAACGCAGGATTTCAACTGGGGCGTATTGGCAATAAACACCAATAAAAGCGTATATAAGCCGAACGAAACCGCAAAAATTTATTTCGGGGTGCTTAACGAGGAGGGTTCGACCATATGCGATGCGGATTTGAAATTAATAATAAAAAAACCGGATGGCGAGGAAGATCTCCTGAGCAGTGATAACGGACTTATAAAATACGGCAATGACTGCCATGGTGATAATATTACTGATCAGCCGGACTATTATTCCGAATACAAATTGGCAGAAAAAGGAATGTATCAGCTGAGCCTGGAAGCCACGACCGAAAATGGCCGTTATCAAATAGAGGACTATTTTGAGGTTAAGGAGGGATTGCCATTTGATGTGGAAAGAATCGGGCCGACAAGAATAAACCCGATAGCAGCTTATGAGGTGAAGCTTAAATTAAAAGCCAATCAAGATTTTGCCGGTAAAATTATAGAAACAGTTCCGTCGAGTTTTAAATTAACCGATTTGTCTGTAGGTTTTGTGTCGCAGGATCCCAACGGCGCATCGAGGAGAACGTTTTACTGGGAAAAAGTTTTGAAAAAAGGCCAGATGATTGAGCTCAGTTATAAATTTGATGCGCCAGACATATCGCCTGAATTTTTCTTGCTAGGTTTGCTAAAATTTGAAAACGAAAAAGGATCCGTGTTTGAAGAATCGAGATATTGGCAAATTGCTTCTGACGCATCAGGCGACGTGATTGTTTTCTGGGACGGCGACAACGGCGGAACGCCAGCGGATTGGACATGCCTTTCATGTTCAGGGGGAGTGTTTGAGAATCGTTTTCCGCTGGCTTCGGCGAGCGCAGGCACAAACGGCGGCGGAGAAACCCACACCCCGACAACAAGTTCCGTCACGGTAAGCACGCCTAATAATTTGACTGAAAAAGCGACTGGAGGTGGCACTAACGCAGCGGCTTCTTCGCACACCCATGATGCGTCTAGTATAACTCCAACCTCGGGAACCGACCGTCCTAAATTTGGGTCGCTGGCAATGATTTCAAAAAACGGTGCCACGAGCGTACCCGAAAACGCCATTATAATGTTTGACGTTGCCCCATCCGGAGATTGGGTTGCTTATACTGATATGGATAATAGTATTGTCATAGCTTCATCGTCTGGCATTGCGCAGATAACGGCAGGCGGAACGGATAGTCATAGCCACACAGTTACCGTGGGAACCGTTCCCGGCACCAGCATAACTGCGGCGGCCGTAAAAACCACCGGCTCAGGCGCTCTCAATACCGCGGCTACCAACCATACCCACACCATTACCGGAACGGTTAATACGGATATTCTTTCCCAAGTTCCACTGCACACTGCGGTCAGGTTGGGCAGATGCACCAACGTTGCTGGCTGTTCAATAATAGTCGGCGGTGAAATTGCGATGTTTGATGCTACGCCGCCATCGGGCTGGACTACTTTATCGGGTTCAGGTGGAACTTTTGACAATGCCTTCATTGAAGCCAGCACTTCTTTTTCCGGCGTCTCATCAAACGTCGGAAGTAAAACCCATACACATAGCCAGTTAACGAAGGAATCTGATGCAAGCTCTACTACCACCCCTACAGCAACCAATGGTTCGGGTATCGCCCTGGGCCACACGCATACGGTTACGGTCAATTTCAATGCAATTGATCACCGTCCGTTATTCCGCACGGTTGTCGTGGCTCAAAAACAAGTTATTGCGGACGTAACCGGTAATGCCTATTCTGACGAAGGCACTATGGTCTGGACGCCTTGCGATAATGTTACGGCAAATATAAGTCTGGTTATAAACGGCGGAACGGCTCAGACCACAAGCTGTGATGATACCACAGGCCTCTATTCCTTTACTGACGTTACAGTAGCCACGAATAATCCGGTTTCTGTATTTTTTAATGCTACCAACAGCGGTGCCGCTGTTACGGTTGCGGCAGATGCGACTTCAAACATAACACTGAACCCGCGGCTGAATCGTGTTTGGGTCAAAAGTGAAACAGGAATAAGTAATATTACCAACAGCAATCTTGATCACTGTGATTCTGTGAGCCCGGGTGATTGTGCCAATGTGCCTTATGCAGTTACTTCTGGTGCGTTGACAGTTGAAGATGGCATAGAACTACACATTGAATCGGGCAAAACATTTGCGCCAGGTGGCAATGCCAGCGTTCCCAATCTGCACGTAGTCGGAACTTATACAGGTGTTACCGGCGGAACAGAAACTTTGACCTTGAGCGGTTCGGGTACCGGTGCTTGCACGACTGACCCAGGTACAATCCGTCCACTTTGCATTGACGGCGGTACATTCACTGCCAGCGAGGAGACAAAATTTACCGGAACCAGCACCTCAAGCGTAGAAGCAACGACATACGATGATTTACACATAGCCGCCGCCGGGCCTTTTCAAACCATATCCGGCACCGTGACCGCCAATGATGAATTTGAAGTAAATCCGTCCGCAACCGTGACGCTGGCCACGAACAATTCAACGCTGGCCGTTAGCGGAGTGGCGAGTATCAGCGGTACGTTTACGTCAGGTACCGGCACGAAAACTTTTAGCGGTACTTTTACTTTAAGGAACGGGGGAGTGTATACCGGTGCGGTCAGTTCTACTACGACACGCTTCAGGGGTTCGGCGGTTACGCTGAATTCAAGTTCAACCTGGACCGAAAACTCCGAAGCAGTAACATTTGATCGCGGCGGGGGGTTGAGCACCTCATGGACTGACAGTAACTCTACAAAACAAGACATGGGTGTAGTCGTGGTAGCGGCTAACGGCGGCAATACGACGGTAAATTTGGGATCTTCGCTTAAAGCGACAACGGTGCACATAAATACTTCGCAAACCCTATCTGCCAACGGTTCCAATACGCTGACGCTTCTTGGCAACGCCACACCGCTTAATGTAAACGGAACATTTACCCCCTCAACAGGAACAATTGAATATGTGCCGGATGCAATTACCGGTGTGACTTTGGCAAGCGTTTCTTATAATAATCTTACGCTCAATAAAACCTCGAACACATTTACTGCCGACGGCAATATGACGATTTCCGGCAACGGCACGCCGTTAGTGATTACTGCTGGGACTTTTGATCCGGCCACATTCATCTTTACCTATGATTCAACTTCGGCTACCAACATTACGCAGGCAACTTATTACGACCTCACTCTTGCTCCGTCCGGAGCCGGCGGACCGACTTATACGCTAGGCACAGATACTGGCCAAACCATAACTGTGAGCAATGATATGACCGTCGGCGGCGCAAACGCCGTAACGGTTACGGCTAATAGCAATGATCCCGCCCTGGACGTAAACGGTGATTTTGTTATTGATTCAGGTGATACGTTCACAGCTTCAAATACCGGAACATTCACGATTGCCGGCAGTTGGACCAGTACGGGTGCGACGTTTAATAATTCAAGCGGCACTGTTACTTTTGACACTGCGGCCACGGCTACTTTTATAGGGGAGACGACTTTCCATAATTTTGTCTCAACCGTTGCCGGCAAAACTTTGCAGTTTACTGAGGCGCAAACATTTGGATTTGCCGGCGGATTCACGGTCACCGGTGCTTCTGGTGATAAAATGCATATACACTCTACGACAACAACACAGTGGAAGCTTAATCTTAGCGGCACAGCGGCGGTAACATATGCGCATATAGACAATTCTGGATGCGAGGCTGGAACCAACCCTGTTTCGCTAGATAATACTTCAACGGATGGCGGCAATAATGATTTAACATGTTGGATTTTTCCACCAAATGACACAAGCGCAAGGCTAAAGGGTAACCTTAGATTGAGAGGAGGAGTAAGATTTTAAATAAGACCCAAGCCCCCAAAGCTAATAAAAAAACACAAAAAGTATTAATGTAAACCCCGGTACACTTAGACGATTTGTGCGGAACCAAAAACTATGAAAATGTTCTTTAAAGGTACGCGGACGATTTTTTACTGGAACATAAAAGTGTAACGGGGTAAAGTTGATTTTAAAATTATTTTTTTTAACATTCTAATTCAGGCTTGATTTGCTTGTGTGATGGGTCCCTCGACTAGCTCGGGACAAATCACGCGGCCATCCAGCCGGTAATTCATATGGAGACGAATTTACGAGAGGAAGATTATCAAGGTCCATTTAATTCCGAGGTCGCGGAGAACAGAGAAGTTTCAAGTGGCGAGGAATTAAGCGTGGCTGGTAATCCGATGTTCAGAAAGGTTATTCGTTGGTTGGTATATGCCGCGGCTTTTTTGGTGCCGCTTTGGTTTTTGCCTTTCAGCGCCGACGTTTCAGAATTCAACAAGCAAACGCTGCTTTTCGCCGCGGCTGGCATGGGGCTTGTTCTGTACTTGGTTGAGATTATTAAAAGCGGCATCGTCAGATACAGGCCGAGCAAGTTTTATTTGCTGGTTTTTGGTTTGGCGGCAGCTTGTGCGGTTTCGGTCATTTTTTCGGTCAATAGAACAATAAGTTTGTTCGGTGTGGCCGAAAGCAGGAGTGTCTCGTTGTTGAGCCTATTATCTTTGGCGGTACTGTTTTTTTTGGCGATGAACGTTATTGAAGACAGAGGTAGGGCTTTGAAAAGAATATTGACGGTTTCACTGGCACTGGCATTTATTTTTGGAATGCTCCAAATTTTCGGCATGTTTATATTTAAGGGGGCCTTTGCCAGCCGAGCTTTTTACACCGTTGGTTCGCTTAACGCTCTTGGAATACTGGCGGCCATTTCGCTGGCATTTTTCAGTTCTTACGGTTCCCGTGGCGGCAACGAAGAGGGCGACAGATCCATATTTAGGCATTTGAATATTTTCGGCTACATAGGATTTGTTTTAGCGCTTTTCCTGGTTATTTTGATTAATTGGTGGCCGGTTTGGGCGGTGGCCTTTGTGTCCCTGTTAGCTTCTACTGCCTTTGCTTCTGCCGGAGATCTCGGATCTTTCAAAGCGAAGAGGATGAGATTGTTTGCAATTCCTATGACGATTATAGTTCTGGGCATATTTCTTATGCTAGTAAATTTCAACTGGACTTCGCTTAAGTCTAAGTTACCGGTGGAAGTGGCACCTTCGCAGAAGACGTCCTGGAAAATAGCTCTGGACTCTTTAAAATCAAAACCCTTGGGACATGGCGCCGAGAACTTTGGAGTTGCCTATGATAAGTTCAAGCCGGCTAGTGTGGCCAATACTATTTTCTACCAAGTCAGATTTACGGATAGTGTATCCGAGGCCGCAAACATGGTTACCGAAGGTGGTGCTTTGGCGATACTGGCTTTTTTAGCACTGCTGTGGTTTTACGGCAAAGAGCTTGCTGAGAAAGTAAAGAATGGTTTTGACGGTAATGCAGAGACTGGTGTTGTCTGGGCTGCCAGCATAGGCTTGCTAGCTGCTTTTTTCCTATATCCATTCGGCGTAACGTCTATGACGGTTTTGTTTGTGTTATTAATTCTGGGCTTAATACCATCTTTGGATTTGGAGCAGAGGGAGCGAGTTATCAATTTGGAAAATGATGCAAAATATTCGTTCCTCGGCTCGTTAGCCTTTATCATTGGCTTAGTTTCGGTGATGGTAGCTGGCTATTTCACGATAAATAATTATATTGCCAACACTTACATTGCCAAAGCCCAAAAAGCGGTGGATCGCAACGTGGCAATTGAGTACTATGTCGAAAGTGCCAACAATAATCCTAACGATGCCAGGACGTACAGGCTGCTGTCGCAAACCGTTGTTGCCCAATTGGCCGATGACCTAAAAAGCGGTCCCAAAAAAGATGAAAGCAGAGAAAATTACAATGCTAGAGTTCAAAATGAAGTTGCTTCAGCTGTAAACATTGCTATTAGGGCGACCAATGTAGATCCTTCTGATTCAAGAAATTGGACAAATCGAGGCTTGATTTATGAAAACCTCCTCACTTTGGTCGGCGGCGCTGACCAAGCGGCCGTGAGTACTTATAATGAGGCATTGGTGCGTAACCCAGCCGACCCCAACACCTATTTAAGAATAGGAAATGTTTACCTGGCCGTAGCCGACAACATTCAGAGAGCTATAAGTGCCAGACAGGCCAACCTAGATTTTAACGCAGCTCGTAGGCAAATAGATGACAATTTGATTAAGGCCGGGGAGAGTTACGAAAGAGCAATTTCTATTTATAATAATTTCGGCCAGGCACTTTATAACTTAGCGGTGGTTTATGACAGGCAGAACAAAATACCGGATGCAATTAAACAGTTTGAGAAATTGAGGGCGGCAAATCCAAGGGATCCGAGTATCGCTTTCCAGATTGGCCTGCTTTACTATCGCAACAACCAAAAGGACAATGCTTTCACGGCTTGGCAGCAGGCAGTGATTCTTTTCCCAAATTATTCAAATGCCAGATGGTATCTCTCTCTTGTTTACGAAGAGAGGGGAGATCTGGCCAACGCGCTCAAACAGGTTGAGGAAATAGAAAAATTCAATCCTGATAATGAAATCGTCAAGCAAAGACTGGCGCAATTGCACTCCGGTCAAAGGATTATACCGCCTGGGAAGGTGCTGGATCAGGAACCGCTCAATCAATAAAAGCCGTAGGTTGGTGTTAGAATCTGGAATTCGGAATGTGGAATAAATCAGAAACAGAAAAAATCAGTAAACTAGCGGTGGTAATTATCTTAGCCGTCCTTGTTCTGGGGGCGGCTTTGGTGTCGGCGCCGGGAAAGTACGGTACGAACCAAGAAGGTTTAGAATTTGAGGTGAAAAATGGCCAGACGCTAAGTGAAGTCGGGGAACTATTAAAAGGGCGGGACGTAATAAACAGTAAGCTTCTTTTTGTTGGCTATGCAATTTTTACCGGTCACGAAAAAGATTTTAAGGTGGGTCGCTATCTGATTTCGTCGGGCATGAGTATAAGCAAGCTGGTCTCTATTTTTTCAAGTGGCAGTAGCGAATCCGATGATATTGAAGTTACAATTCCCGAGGGAACTAATATCGCAGACATTGATAAAATATTTGTAAAAAGCGGATTAACAAAGGAGGGAGATATCCTATCGTATGATCTAAGGTACGGCAGTGCGTTGGTGCAAGAAGGGTTTCTTTTTCCTGATACCTATCGCTTCAAGCGCTCGGAGCTTGGCCAGCCCGTAGCAGCGGAGGATATAGTTAAGAAGATGAGGGATAATTTTGAACTGAAAACCCGCGACACCTTCTCAGGTCATTTTACCGGCGAAGGCGGCGCCGACAGGGGTTACGGAGTAGTAATAATAGCTTCGATTCTGGAAAAAGAGGTCCGAACCGAAGGGGATATGCGCTTGGTCGCAGGCATAATAGAAAAAAGGCTTGAGCTTGGAATACCACTAGAGCTTGACGCTACCGTTGCTTACGGAGTTTGCTACAAGCAATTTCTGGTCGGCAAGTATTGCGACGTTTCACTTGCTAATATTGTGGATAACATACGGATAGATTCGGAATATAATACGTACAGGAGGAAAGGACTACCGATCGGGCCAATATCAAATCCAGGTCTGATAGCCATGTCAGCCGCCATGAATCCTCTGGCGAGCGATTATCTTTTTTATCTTTCAGCAAGGGACGGCACGACCATTTTCTCTAAGAATGCCTCCGAGCATGAACGTGCGCGACAGAAATACCTAAAATGAATAATTTGTGTTTACGATTGAAGTCTAAGAATAATTCGCAGACTGCGATTATAAAGCACAAACTAAAAGTTGCTAAATTTTTTAATTAATACCGTCCAGGCCGTAACATTACCCTCGTTTAATCAGCCCGATCTGCCTGCCTTTATAAGTTCCGTTTACAGTTTTTCACTTACGGTGGTCGGCCTTGTGGTTTTCGTTCAGATTTTAAGGGCGGGATTTTTGTGGTTGACGGCGGCCGGTAATGCAAGTAAGGCCAGTAATGCCAAAGGCATGATACAGAATGCTATTGTCGGGGCGATATTGCTCTTTGCGGCATATCTGATTCTTTATATAATTAATCCCGACCTTATTAAGAGTACGTTTAATTTTAGTTTACAGTAGCATAGATTAAGCACTCAGAAGTCTAGCAGGGTTGACTCATTGTGGGCCGGTCTGCTAGTATGGTTTAGCCGTAGAAAGCGCGCATTTAACAGTAAGACGCGCCGAGGCGAATCTTTAAGGTTCGTTTTAATTCTGCGGCCAAGAGGCCGTTTTAATTTATTTTATGAATCCCGTAAGAACTTACCCTTGCGGGTTATTCACATAAGCCCATGCAGCTTACAGTAGCATGCCACGTTCTCTAACTTATGTTAGTAACATGTATGTCATGTAAGTTCTTACGGAATGAAAACTTTTCAACAAAAAAAGGATGAGCTGGCTAATCTCAAAGAAAAGTTTGAGAAGGCTAAGATTGTCGTATTTTCTTCTTTTGCCAGGGAGGGCGAGAAGGGTTTAAGTGTTAAGGGTATGGGCCAGCTGAAAAAAAGCTTAAGAGATTCTGAGTGCGAGTATGTTGTAGAAAAAAAGACCTTGTTGAATATCGTTCTTAGGGACAAGAAAAGCAATGTGGATGTTTTTCAGTATCCTGGCTCTCTGGGCACGGCCTTTGGCTACGGTGACGCTCAGTTGGCAGCTAAGTCGCTTTATAATTTTGCTAAAAAGAACCCAGCCCTTAAATATTTTGGTGCGATCTGGAGTGGCAAGTTCATGGACTTAACTGAATTTACCGAGTTTGCCAAGTTGCCGTCCAAGGAAGTTATGATTGCCAGATTGTTGGGCATGATGAAGTATCCGTTGAGCGCGCTAGTCGTAGTATTAGATCAAATAAGCAAAAAGAAGTGAGTAGTTAGTAGTCGGCAGTGAGTAGTTATAATTACTACAAACTACAAACTACAAACTACGAACCAATACGATGAATAAAGACGAATTTATCAAACAAGTCGAATCTATGTCGGTGGTCGAAGTAAACGAGCTGGTCAAGGCTCTTGAAGAAAAATTCGGCGTTTCTGCCGCGGCCATGGCGGGTTCGACAAGCTCACCACAAGCTGGCGGAGAAGATGGGGCCGGTGTCACAGAAGAAAAGGACAGCTTTAACGTTGTCTTAAAAGACGGTGGCTCCCAAAAGATTCAAGTTATTAAAGTCGTACGTGAGGTAACCGGCAAGGGCCTCAAAGAAGCAAAGGATCTCGTTGATGCTGCTCCGCAAGTAGTAAAAGAGGGCGTCAAAAAAGAAGAGGCAGACGAACTCAAGGCTAAGCTTGAAGCCGCAGGAGCAACAGTCGAACTCAAGTAACCTGTTTCATGGATTTTATTTCGTGGTCAGGTACTAAGCAAAAACCTCAAGTAATAAAAAACCGCCATCAGGCCGGTTTTTTATTACTTGATGAACCATGCTTTATTATCTGCCGAGAGGGCCCAGACGGAGCCGTCCGGCGAAACAGAGATGTCGCTAACGGGGCCGACCTGGGCGAAGCTGTAAGTTGTTTTAATTCCGCCAGAAGACTTGTCTAATATGTATACCAAACCAGCAGTCTTGTCGGCCAGATAAATAAAAGCCGAATCTTTGAAAGTAAATATGCGGCTACTGAAGGAGGGAACTATTTGTAGATCAACCTCACTTTCTTTTTTGCCCTTGAAATACTTAATCAATTTGCCGTCTGCATTGATGGCGTAAATGTTGCCATCGGCGGCTATTGAAATCAGGTTGCCGCTAGCGTTGTCGCTGCCCCAGACGGTACGCTTCGTGCCGACGGTTGTGGCATCGGCGTATTTGTAAATGCTATTATCGGCCAAAGCGTAAAGATTATTTTCATATAAAACAGAATCAAGCGCTGTTACCGGTTCCTTCAAAGAGTAAACCTCACTATTTTTAGTTTCTAGGTTGTACACGCCGAATAGATCAGAGCCGTTAAAAATTGAATACGCTGACTTGCCGCCGAACATGAAGCCTGGCGCAGACTTTAATTTAGTAAGTTCAGATACGCCGCCCTGGCTTAAAGAAAATATTGTTCCGTTAACATCGGCCACCGCAGCGGAATCGCTGTAGGCGGCAATTGCCTTTGTGCTCAGGGAAGAATTTATGGAAGAAATATCGGAATAAAGTTGCGGCTGTTTGTCGCTTAGATAGTTAATGTTGGCTAAGACTTGGTTAATCTCTTGTCTTACTTCAACGGCCTTCTTATCCGTAATATCGGCAGTATTTAAAATGGCCGCCTGAAGTAACTTCCTAGCTTCTTTGAAGTCGCTCTGATTTAGGCGAGATTGAGCGAGCCTGAAGTTTTCCTCAGCCCCGCTTATTGCTTCTTTAACTTCGCTTGATGGGCCGGCGGAACGAAACAAGATTATTGCTAAAAGAGGCAGTACTATAATGGCGGCCAACAAGATAAAGTTTCGCGAGCGGGCTCTGAAATTAAGCCTGCTAATATTTTGTAGTTTAGAAAACTTATTGCTGACCGATCTCAACAAACTTTTTCTTTGCGACAGAGTAAACTCTGCTGGAATTATCCTTGGGCTTTCCTGCTGCTCAGGGTCATTTTTAGCTGAAATTAGGCTGGGTTCTTGCGCGGGCGCTTCTTTAGAGCCACCTTCTATATTATCAGCATCTTCCTCGTCGTGACTATTTTGCGCATTCGGCCTTGGTTTTACTGAAGATTCGGCGTTGGCCAAAATACTTCGGCCATAGCTTGGGCGCGTTTCTACGGGTATCTCTTTTATTTCGCTCATATTAATATGCACTCCACAACATGAGAAGCTGACGGCGCTAGAAGCTAATTGAGCAATTTTCTGACCGAATACATCCTGATCGTCCTTTACAAAAAGTTCATTTAGCTGTTTTTCTCTGGCAACAACCGATCTGGTCGGGAAGTAGGCAAAAATCTTGTCTTTGGGGTGAAGCTTGCCGGAAATAATATTGGAAAACTGTTTTGCGTCTTCAGTATCTTTGCTGAAAAGGTCTACGTTGTTAAGGACGTCTATGAACTTATCGTCTCTAGCAAGCGCCACCTTGAACTTGCCAAGGCGGGAAATATAAATATCGTTGCCGGCGATCGCGACAAGGCCAATATTTAGTTTCAAATCCTTGTTCTTAAAGAAATCTTCCAAAATCTCATTGAGCTTTCCCAGGGTGTGTTCGAAGGCTTTTTTAGAACTTTGGCCCAGTACTGATTGCTCGGAGTAGTACTCGCGCTTTGCCAAAGAAGAAATAAGGCTGACGGCATAAGAGAGGTCTTCTTCTGAATATTTAATGTGGCCGACAACAAAAAATGAACCCAGTGATTTTTCCTGGTTGCCAGCTCCCTGATAAGACAAAACATCAAAGTGCACGCCCTCTTCGCTATTCTTGCGCAGCAATTCTTTTACCACTGGTTTTAGAGATATTTTTTCCATCCCGTTAGAAGTGGCTACCGTGTAGCCTTAAACATAAGTTATGGTTGCACAATAAGCTTGAAAATTGTTTATTTGCTGTTACTACTAACCCGCTAGGGCCACTTCTAGCGGGATCCATTGACACTCTACTCTTGATTTAATAGTCTTGGAGTGTGCTAAGACTGAAGTCGCTACTCTTATTCTAGTTTATTAATTATAAACATGTCAAAGGGGAAAAATACACTCGAATTGCTTTTCGAATCAAAACCCAGGGTTAAGATTCTTAAATTTCTTTTTAGAAATAACAGCGCCAGTTTTACGGCAGTTGAATTGGCCTCCAGGATACAGGAGCCGGCGGAGATCGTTAGGAGAGAAATATTAAGGCTTATGGAAGTTGGCCTTTTGAAGGTCCAAAAATGAAAATGGCAAAGACGGCTAAAAACAAAAAGAATAATGGGGCGGCTAAAAAAAGAATGGCTGGTGCGGTCAACAAAAGGCCGACCTATGTTTTAAATACCGAGTTCGGGTCTTTTTATGAGTTACGTGATCTTATACTAAAGTCTCTGCCGGCGGAAAAACACAGCATGATAGATAGAATAAATAAAATAGGCAAAATAAGGCTGGCAATAATATCGGGAGTTTTTATTAATAAAGAAAGCCCGGATCCTTTAGTCGCGGATCTTTTGATGGTCGGGGACTATATTGATAGCAGAAGGTTGCGCTATTTTTTGAAAGCTCTAGAGGCCGAGGTTGGCAAGGAGATAAAATATTCCGTAATGGATAAAGAAGAGTTTCGATATCGCTTAGCGATGTTTGATCGTTTTATAAGGGTATTACTGGAGGGTCCACATGAGAAGCTGATTAATAAGCTCGGGATTTAGGGAGGGGCGCTTAGTTCAATGGTAGAACGCTGTCCTCACACGACAGAGGCCGTTGGTCCGATTCCAACAGTGCCCACATTTTAGAAAAGCGCAAGGATTTGGAAGCCGCTTCGCGGAGTTTATCCTAAGCGAAATCGAAGGACTCGGCAACCCACCCCGAAAGAAAAACTCTCCTTGCGTTTCTGATTTGGCGGGGGTGAATTATTTCTTTTGAAAAAGGAAAGGGTGTTTTTCTTTCAT
>Ga0155121_131_pt1 | contig 15004 bp, 13 predicted proteins | sample RifCSPhighO2_01_FD_106089 | JGI IMG/M metagenome (GOLD analysis project Ga0155121, IMG submission 106089) | Candidatus Yanofskybacteria bacterium RIFCSPHIGHO2_01_FULL_44_17
AGTACTTAAGATATTACAATACTGAGAGACTACACTTAGGTCTGGACTGTAAAACTCCGGCCGAAGTGTTGCAAAGCTTATGAGCTCAAGACGTTCTTCTTGTTTTTGGCGTGACCCAAAATCCCATATATTTACCGAACATGAGCCGTGTTTGAGCTTCAAGTCCCGGAATAGAGCCTAACAAAATTGTGGTAGCCGGAAAGATTATCCACTGAAGAACCATCCAGACATGCTTCTTTCTGCCGTATTGCGGCGGACGCGGCGGTAAAATAAAGATAGTCATAATAGCCGACGTTATAAGTCCCAGCATGGCGAAAGTCATAATTGATCTGGTTAGAAAGGGCAAATTAAAAGAGAGTACGGTTTTATTAAACTCATTGCCGCCAACAATGACCGGTAGCCAGCCCAGAATGAATATCATGATTGCATTCGTAGCCCAAGACCAGAAACGTTCAAGCATAGTAGAAATAAGGTAGATTTTTTTGCGTAGGCTGATGGCCTTATTTTTATAAAATCCGAACATGAAATAGGGTACGTTTTCAACGCCGTATCCCCAGCGCCTCTGCTGTTTATAGACATTAATCATTGTTTGCCAAAATGTATGGGCGATATTGGCATCCATCGAAACTGGATAGTAAAGTGGCACAACTTGGTAATGGCCATCGTATCGAATGAAGCACTGCCAAAAAATTCTTGAATCTTCCGAGACCATATTGGTTTGCCAAAAATCCACATCAATCAGTACTTGGAGAGGCATGGAGTGGCTTGAAAAGGTGGTATCGCTTTCCATGCGTTCTTGTTTAATGGTATGCCAAAAAGTAGACGAGAATGCGACTACCCGCGCGAATGCCGGGGCTTCCCAGATATTATTGGTAAAAAATGGCACCGGCTGGTATGACGCCCGTAACGGATTGGGCGTGCTCAGAAAAACATAACTCAAGCGACTGAAGTATTCCGGAAACACGACAGTATCAACATCTAGCGCCGAAACCAGAATGTGATCATACCGCAGTCCCAATGTGTCGATAAGTTCTTTTTTCGCGTAACGTCCGGCCCAGGCAATATTAGACCCCTTGCCCGCCAGCTCTCCGGCTATGTCGGCCGGATGTTCTACAAATGCTATTCTTAGAAAAGTATTCGCATATTTAGCAAGCAATTGTTTTGTGATTTCAGCGTTAAAATCCTTGCCGGCGCGTTCTTCTTGGGCGACAACAACAATCATTCTGTTTTTGGGACAGCTAGAATTAATTAGGCCCTCTAATGACCCGGCTATAACATCTGAGCCTTCCTTATATGTAGGAAGTATTATCAGGTGATATATATCTTCCCAAGATTTTATTGTTGAAAGCTGATAATCAGAAGTTGGCATCCAGTGAAGCTTATCAAGCCAATTAGTTTTCATGGTTTGACGCACTTTACCGAAAGCTATCCTGAGGTGCAGCGACAGGTAGACAGTTTTTATAAAGAAATAAACATCAAATAATATTATAAAAATAGCGATTGCCACCGGCCATATAAAAGAGAGAGTAATAATTAAAAGAAGCGTAAACCACGCCAGTGACCCCGGTAAAATCTCAAAAAACCGGTATATCAACCGGTCTTTTTTGTTGCTTAAATCTGTTGCTTTGCCTAGTTTCAGATAACTATAATCCATCTTAATAGAATACCAAAAAAACAGATGAGAGCAACTAATTGCTCTCATCTTTAGGAGTAACATCGGGATCGTCTTCGGCCAACATTATGGCGTGGCTAAGTATGCTTTTTTCAGCTTTTAAGGCATCGACGATTATTTGCAAGCGCTCAACGACACTATCTGTTCTAAGCGCCCATCTCTTTATATCTTCCGGCAGATGACGAAAGTCAATCAAGATATGCCAGGGCAGATAATAGGCTGTTTCTTTTTCGCGCCTATTCAGCTTAAGCTTTTCGATATAGCCATTTATTTTTTCTAGCAGGTCAGGATCTCTTTCCAACCCTTTTATCTCTAAAAATAAATAATATATAGACTCTATACACCCCAAGATCATGGGTAACTCGCTGTTGCCGATGTCTAGACCTTTTTCTTCTGGTTCGTCCCGCAGTCTGGTTACTCTTGCGCTCCACATTTGTTCACCCGGCTCATATACCAGATTGCTTAATCCGGCCCTATATTCAGCAGAGAATTTGACTCTGTCTTCCTGCGAAAAAAGCTTAGTGACTACCCCGACAGCTGAAATACCGTCCGGATCATCATATCTATGGCCTGAATCCTGAACTACCACCAGGCATTTCGGAGGCAAGCTTTTTAAAACTCTACCAATTAATTTTGCTGTTCTAGATTTTGGCTCCGGCTTTAAAAGGAAAAAAGTTTGTGGAAAAATTGAATGGCCCGAGAACGAGATGATGGGCAGTCTCAGATCTGCTTTGTCCTGTGGCTCAGGCATGGCAGATTACCTCCGCAGTTTTTAAAATTCTACTTTTATAATAACAAGTCCTGACTACAGTGCAAGAGCAAAACGATACAGGCCATCCACCATTTCTGCTTCACCATCTTTTACGGCAACATCCATCGCCGCCAAGTCCCTGAAAATGTTTTTCAGTTCTGTCAGCTCATATTTTTTACACTGATCAAGCGTTTTCTTAACTACATACGGATTAAGATTGGTTTTTTTAATTATGCCGGCATACGGCACGGCATTTTTGGCAAGATCTTTTACGCGCAAGAGGTTTCTGAATTGATAAGTAATCATTGAAAAAATATAGTAAGGATCTGCGCCAGACTCTATGTGGTCATGAAGGGCCCTTGCTGTCAGTAGGCGATTTTTATTTATGACAACGTCAACCATGCGGAATATGTTCAAGTCTTCTTTCGGCGCAACAAGCGCAATAACGTCAGCGATACTTACAGTATTGTTACCGGCAGAATATTTATAGGCGGCAAGCTTATCTATTTCGTTTCCGATTTGCCAGGAATCATAGCCGGTAGAATAAATTAGTTTTTTAATCGCGGCCGGTTCAATTTTTATGTTGCGCCCCGCAGCTTCTTTGGTAATCCAGGACTCCAGGCGTCTATCATCTAACGGCTCAACGTTTTTTATAATGCTAGACTCGGCTACCAACAGTGCGTACAGTCCTTTGTCTTTTTTATTTAATTCGCCCTCGCTTTGACGCTCGACGCAAACTAAGATTCTTTCTTTGTCTTCAGCCAGTCCCCATTTTTTAATTAACGCGGCGAGCTCTTTACCTATCAGGAATGGGTTTTTGATAATGACTAGGCGCTTCTCGTTAAAAAAAGAAGTCGTTTTTACTAAGTTTTCCAGCTTTGCCAGTAGTTCCTTGCTTATCCCGTCCTCTGCGTCCAAAATCGAAAAATTCACGCCATCCGCATACTTTTTTTTGTATTCACCGATTATTTTATCAAGACTTTGTTTTAACCGGTACCCGTCTTTTCCGTATAAAAATATAATCATACTAATGAGCATCTATTTCTACCCAAATTGAGCCGGGCGCGAAAGGAATCTCTTTGTGGTTTTGGTCGTAGAAATACAGCTTGGTATTGTCGTTTTTCTTTTCCCAAGTACCGGTTACCACTTGGCCGTTTTTGTAAACAAGCAGCCCACCGGTGCCGACAGTTTTCACTCGGATATAGTCCTTGTTTACCGGAGACCAGGCGGTTTTCATTATTACTACATTTTTAGCTTCAACCTGCTTGCCGGTATTTTTATCAATTTCAGATCTGCCTGCTCGGGAACGAGAATAGGAATTAGTTTCTAGGTTATATTTCCAGACCACCTCAAAACCTTTATTGAAAACGGCTTGCGGCTCGGCGGCACCCTTACTTTTATCTTGTCCTTCGTGTGGATAGCTTATTTCTGCACCTGAGGTCTTGTAGCCCAACTTAGAAACTGCTTCTGCCAATAACGAGAAGTCTGTGAAGGCATTATGCGGCATGGGAATTGATTTTTTACGGTAGTAAGTCGTGCCATCATATTTGAGACCATCAATATTATCTATTATTCCGCTGTTCAACTCTTCTAAAACTTCGTGTTCTCCGCCGAAGTGAGCATATATTGCATTTAGACCGAGGGCCAACGGTAAAAAGTCAAGACGTGATGAACGGATAGAGCCGAGCTCTTTGGGTCTGCCGCACTGATAGACTGCCATCATCCGCGTAAACCCAGTATCAACCACTGGCATCTCAAAAACCATGTCCGCCTCTTCCACCCCCGATAATGGCCTTGCTTCTTTGTCCGACGACAGCATCACGGCATAGGGCCTTGCGTCATAATTCTCACATTCAATTCCAGTGATTGAGCTTATTCCTAGTTCTTTATCGCCACCGCTCTTATTTAAAATCTCTATATTGTTCCCGATTTTTGACAATAAAAATCCGGCCACAGCCAGGGTCGCGACACCACCGATCCATATGTATAGCTTGGTTTTTGATACTTTGTTAAATACGTCAAACATGATTGTACTCTAGCAAAAAAAACCGCTCGCCCACTACCTTTGATGTACCGAACAAAAATGTGCTGACCTAGCGTTAATAACAATGCGTTTGATTATTCCCCCATCATGTTTTTGGCACTTCTCGCCGGTTAGCTGATAAGCCTTCTGCATGTTTTGATAAGTGCCGAACTTGCCTTCAAGCGTTCGATAGTCCTGTTGGCTGTCGCCCTTGGCCCCGATAGCTTTTTTTAGAACAAATTTAATATTTTTATAAATCAGCGCCAACTCTTTATCTGTCAGCTTCTCAACTCGACGTAATGGATGTACTCCCGAATACCAAAGTATTTCATCTGAATAAATGTTACCGATGCCAACGATCACAAACGGGTCCATCAAAACTTTTTTGATTACTCCTCTTTTACGGCACATCAGTTCTTTGAATTTTGCCAGCATAAATTTGGGGTCTAGCGGTTCTGGCCCAAGCTTGCCGATTTCATTTATGTTTTCGATTTTGTCCGTATCTCCCAGAAATACTTTACCAAACCTTCTCACGTCCGACAGCCCCAACATGTAGCCGTTACTAAGGTATAAAATAAATCTAATGAATCGATTATACGGGTCTGACTTGATCGGTCCCTCCATGGCTGGCTCAACTTTTTTGCCGGAAACCTTCCATTTGCCGTACAATAAGTGGCCTGAAATTTTTTGATGGATTATAAGCGTTTTATCACCCGAAAGGTCCATCATTATATATTTGGCGCGCCGATGGGCGCGTAAAATCTTGCGTCCTTTTACTTCACGCTTAAATTTATCCAATGTATGTGTTTTAATAGTACGTGGCCAATCGGTCCAAGCATCGGTAATTTTAAGCCCAACCGCTTTGCGGTTTAAATCACGAACAATGGTTTCTACTTCGGGCAGTTCAGGCACGTTATAAAGTAAACTTTAAAATTTAAATATTTTGCATTTCCTGCCAATTATCACCAACCTTAGCATCAACTACAAGTGGCACGTCCAGCTTATAGACCCCCTCCATAATTTTTTTGAGCCTGGACGCTGTCTGCTCAACTAGACTATTTTTAATCTCAAAGACTAACTCGTCATGAACTTGAAGCAACAAACGAATCCCATTTTCTTTTAATTCTGAATGTATAAAATTATAGGAACCGATCATTGCTAACTTTATCAAATCCGCCTCTGTACCCTGCACGGGATGATTTATAGCCATCCTTTCAGCCTGTGCTTGCATTTGAGGCATAGTGGAGTGAATATCCAAAAGCTTACGACGCCGCCCAAATAACGTCTCTACGTATCCATCTTTATGGGCCTTCTCCTTCATTTCTTCCATATATTGAGCAACTCCGGAAAAATGAGCAAGGTATTGGGTAATAAATTCACGCGCGCGCAAGGTATTAACACCAGCGGCACGGGCAAAACCAGATGATCCCATACCAAAAATAATCCCGAAATTTAAAACTTTAGCTTGATCGCGCATTTCCTTGGTCACATCCTTTGGCGCAATCTTAAAAATTTCTGACGCTGTGGCAGTATGAATATCATCACCGCGACGGAAAATTTCAATCATTTTTTTATCTTTGGCAATGTGCGCCACAATGCGAAGTTCCACTTGAGAGTAGTCCAATGATACTAATTTATAACCACTTTCAGCAATAAACGCTTTACGGAATTCTTGGCCAAGTTCGGTTTTAATCGGAACGTTTTGTAAGTTAGGGTTTTCTGATGACAACCGACCAGTGCCAGCACCGGTCTGATTATAGGTGGTGTGTATTCTCCCGTCCGCCGGATTAACCAACTGCGGGAAAGGCTCAATATAGGTGGTTTTGAGTTTTTGCAACTCGCGATATTGTAGGACCAGATCAATAATCGGATGTTCTTCGCGAAGTTTTTCTAGTTCTGGTGCCGCCGTAGACAGCGCTCCCCCACCAGTCTTGCGCACCCTGCCCTTTATTTGGAGTTTGTTATACAAAACTTCAGCTAGCTGTTGCGGCGAATTTATATTGAAATCTGAGCCGGCGAGCTTATAAATTTTGTTTTCAAGTTTGGCGAGTTCTTTATTGGTTGATTTCAAAAGTACGGCAAGCGAATCAGTGTCAATTTTTATGCCGTTATATTCCATTTCCGCCAAGACAGGTATTAGCGGCATCTCAATATCTTCCAAAACCTTAGTAAGTTTGGCGGACTCTAATTTAGTTTCGAGTTGTTTCTTAAGCTTCCAAAGATAGGCCGGCTGATTCCTTGAGTCAGTATCTGGAGTTTCTTGAAATTCTGCGTAATAAATTTTGTCAAAATCATAATCCTTTGTATCCGGGCTCAATAGATAGCCCGCGATCATCGTATCAAAGATTTTATTTTTTATACTCTGGCCGCTCTTTTTAAGTTCAGTAAATAATTTTTTCAGATTATGCCCGACTACAATTGCCGACGAGTTTGCCAAGACCTTTTTTATTGTTTTTTGATCAAAGGCATCAGCTACATAAATGTTGTTGGAATCGGAGTCAAATTCTAGGTTTATGATTGGCTCTGTGCCAAGATCAAATCCTGCTTGTTGGGATGGCCCGCCTTCTGCAGTCAGACCAATTTCTGGTAGCCGCCTTAACAAGCTCGCAAATCCTAAATCACGGAAGGCGGATTCAATTTTAGAAATATTGGCATTCTCGCGCCAGGCAGACTTATCAATCGTGAAATCAATATCCAAGTCTTTGACTACAGCTGAGAGTTCTTTTGAAAAAAAGGCCTTATCCTTGTGCTCAAGAAGTTTTTCGGCCATTTTCTCGCTTATTCCTGCAGTTTTCAATTCGGCCGGCTGCTGTTTATTTCTTTCCAAAAATTGATACAGATTTTCCAAACTGCCAAATTTTTGTATCAGATCAGAGGCGGTCTTTTCTCCTACCCCAGGGACGCCAGGAATATTGTCGGAGGGATCACCCTTGAGGCCGCGATAATCATTCAACTGTTCAGGCTTTAATCCATAGCGTTCGAAAACCGCAGCTTCATCATAAATAACAGTGTCGCTCACTCCCTTGCGTAAAGTAAAGACCCGGACCTTTCCGCCGTCTACTAATTGCAGTGCGTCAAGGTCGCCGGTGGCTATGATTGTCTGTAGGTCTTTTTTAGCCTTGGCTCTGGTGGCGAGAGTTCCGATAAGGTCATCTGCTTCGTAGCCGGCCTTCTCATAGATCGGTACGCCAAATGCTGTCAGTACATCTTTAACTAAGGGGATCTGATCGTATAATTCCTGCGGTGCTTTCTCGCGATGTGCCTTATATTCGGCAAATTTCTCATGACGGAAGGTCGGCCCCTTCAGATCGAATGCCGCCACGATATAGTCTGGCTTCAGTTCTTTGATCGTTTTGATAAGTATTGAGCTAAAACCAAAAACAGCATTAGTTACAATGCCTTTGGGCGAGGTAAGCGGTGGCAAGGCGTGAAAGGCACGATGCACCAACGCATTACCGTCAATTAGGATAAGTTTCTTCATCCCGTACGAAATAGCTGCTGCGCAGTTATTAATATAAGTTACAGGCGCAGAACTACTGTTATTATTACTCAGACCCCCGTTCGTTTAGCCCACCAGGGCTATTTCATACGGGATTCATGAAATATTTATTCTTCTCGTGGTTTCATTAACATGATCAATATGTATTTTTATATGCTTCCGAGGCAATATTTGTTTAATTCGCTCAGACCACTCTAGCACAATTATATTCTTGGGGTCTGCCATTAGCCCCCCTATTCCAAGCGGTAGCAGATCACGGTAATTTTTTAGGCGATAGGCATCGACGTGGATTAGGTGTCTATAATTTGTAAGCTTCAGTTTGTATGCTTTCAGCAGTACAAATGTCGGACTGGTTATGTGCGTTTTAATACCAAGCGCCCTGGCAAAGGCCTTAATAAAAGTCGTCTTGCCGGCTCCGAGCTCGCCTTCAAAGGCCATTATGGTGGCGTGCCCTTGTTGTTCGATTTTTATAATCTTTTTGGCCAGATTCCGAGCCGTCTCATTAGTATCCTTTATGTTGCGGGATATTATTTTCATCTAGCTAAGACTACCTTTTTTGGGCTAATTTTTCAAATTAAAACCCCGTAAAGTCGTTGAGCGACAACGGGGCAAGCCGCCTAAGTGGCGGCGGAGTTTTCAATAATGCGCTTTCTCATTAATAGACCGATTTGCTTACAGTGCTCGGCGACATTTGGGGCAATATTCCCCTGGAGAAGTTCTTTAATTTCCATTACTTTGGCGTGGGTTAGATAAAAGGTTCTTGTCCTGCTTATTTCCCCAAAAGCCAAGTACCCTCTGATAGAGCTTTCCCACCAACTTTCGCCATAGTCATGTTTCCACTCTACGCGGAGCATGCCTGTAAGTGCTGCGATAAGCTCAATAGAGAAATTTTTTGGGTTATTTTGAATAACGAGTTCAACTTCTTTATTGACTCTGTTCAACCAGAAGTCATCTATGGCTAGATCGTGCGGTGAAGGTATTTTCTTTACATCGCCGCCTAGACATTCTACGACTGCGCCAGCCAGCGGCAGAAGAAGTCCCGCTTCGTTATTAGGAAGTGGTTTCACTCCTTCTTCTGAGGCAAAGTACAGGATAACCTCAAAAATCTTTTCCCCGAATGGGCCTTCTTGTATGGCTAAGTTCATATGAATCTCCTATTGTAAAAAAGCGCGGATGGATCTTTATCAACTATAGTAGTATAGTTGGAGCATGTCAAACAGAATATTTTCTGGTATTCGTCCGTCTGGCAAGCTGCATCTGGGCAATTACCTTGGGGCGATAAAAAATTGGATAGAATTGCAAGATAAACCCGACACCGAGCAGGCTATTTTTGCCGTAGTTGATTATCACGGCATTACAACTCCATTTGACCCGAAGACATACAAGCAGCAGGCGATGGATGTTATTTTGGATTATTTAGCAGCGGGGCTTGCCCCCAAGAAGGTACTGCTCATGCGCCAATCTCGGGTTTCTCAGCATACTGAGCTGGCGTGGATTTTTAATACAATTACGCCGGTAAGCTGGCTTGATCGGTTGCCGACTTATCGAGAACAACTGGAAAAAAGTCCCAAGTACAACCACATGGGCTTGCTTGATTACCCTGTGCTGATGGCTGCCGATATTTTGATTTATAAATCAAACGTGGTCCCTGTCGGCGAAGATCAAATGCCGCACATAGATCTGACAAATGAGATAGCAAAGAAGTTCAACTCAATGTTTGGGCAGACATTTGATCCCGTCAAAGCTCACCTGGCTGAAGGCGCCCGTATAATGTCCCTCCAGGAACCGACTAAAAAAATGTCCAAGACGGGAGATGACGGTATCGCTTTGTCTGATGCGCCGGATGTAATTCGTGAAAAAATAAAAAAAGCCGTAACAGATTCCGGCAAAGAAATAATTTATGATCCCGAAAAAAAACCGGCGGTTTCAAATCTTCTTACGATACATCATCTGCTCTCCGGCAAAGCCATCAAAAGTATAGAAAACGAATACTTCGGTAAATCTTATTCCGAATTCAAATCTGATCTTGCTGAGGTAGTTGCTGATTTTCTTAAGCCGTTTCAGGAAAGGCGCAAGGAACTTGAAGCCGACATGACTTATGTCGAAGATTTGTTGATCGAGTCAGAGGAAAAAGCAAAAGAGATGGCCCAAAAAACTCTTGACGAAGTGAAGACGAGAATGGGGTTACTCTAGAAGCGACCCGATTATTTTTTTGGTATCTTCAGGCCCACTAACCTCAAAGCACGGTACGCCTGTACTAAGTGCTGGGTAATCATTGCCGCCTTCAAATAGGGCATCGCCAACAAACAGCATCTCGTCGAAAGAAATTCCGAGATGCTGTTTAATTTGCGCGATGCCGTACTCCTTGTCTATCCCCTTGCGTGTTACATCAATAGAAGTATGCCCTGCCGCTCGAACCTCCATATTGGGCAGATAATTTTGCAGTATTCCTACCATTTTTAGTTTTAGGTCAGCATTTTCTTTTTTCCATTTTTCTTTCTCTGGTAGGGGCGCTTTTTGACCCAAGGCCGAAAATGTAACTTGCGTACCACGATCCTCGATTAATTCACCGTATATTTTGTTCGGATGATGGTAGTCCAGTTCTTTAAATGTTTTTTCGAATGCCTCAAAAATTCGCTTCTTTTCTTCGTCGGTAAGTTTTTCAACATATACTTCTTGCCAGCCGGTTTCGACGTAATGGTAAAAAGACGTGGCCGTTGTGGGAAATAAAAAAAGATTCTTAAGTGATTCCGCCGGCGCATCTAACTTTGCCAAAAATTGTTTCTGAAATTGCTCATACGCACCGCCGCCTATCACAGCAACCTGTTTTTTTTGAAGCAGTCCTTTTAAAAGCCCGGCCATCTCTTCGTCCATGTCTGTTTTGCTGGCGGTAAGGGTACCGTCCAAATCAAAAATTACCAGCCTGGCTTTTTTATGACCCTCATTTATTTTTTGTGGAATATTTGTCATGCAGACTTTGAAAATCTCCGGATTGTAATCCGCATATGATAATTATATCATACTGGCATGCTATCGATAGGTATTGTGGGATTGCCAAATGTTGGAAAATCAACATTATTCAAGGCCCTGACTAAAAAACAAGTTGATATACAGAACTATCCGTTTACAACCATCGATCCTAATGTGGGTGTTGTTGGCGTGCCCGATGAGAGGCTGGGGCTGTTGGCCAAAATGTCTAATTCAGCCAAGATTATACCGACAGCAATAGAGTTCATTGATATAGCTGGCTTGGTGAAGGGCGCGGCTCAAGGTGAAGGATTGGGCAATAAGTTTTTGGCTAATATTCGGGAAGTCGGTGCTATTGCCGAGGTGGTAAGGATTTTTGAGGATGATAAAATAACGCACGTTCATAAAAAGATTGATCCGGCGGATGACGTCGAGGCCATAAACATGGAATTAATGTTGGCCGATCTGGAGACTATAAATAAGCGTATTGATAAAACAAAGGTAAATGATCCTAGTGTGGCGGTTGAAACATCTGCATTACGAAAGTTAAAAATCGGTCTTGAGTCGGGAATGCTGGCTATAAATATAGAGCTTGCTGACAAAGAAGAAGAAGTCGCCCGCGAATTAAACCTTCTGACAAATAAAAAGTTTATTTACATTCTCAACGCTTCTGAGAATCAATTAAAAAGTGGCTGGCAACCCGACGAAAAGCTCAAAAAAACAATCGGTGATAGTGATTTCGTAATTTTGACTAGCACTTTTGAGCTGTTACTATCAGAGTCTAGCGCAGACGAACAAAAAGTTTTTCTTGAAGAAGTTAATCTTACTGAAAGTCGTTTGGATGCCCTTATTAAAAAAGCCTACCACACCCTTGGCCTAACAACCTTCCTAACTACCGGCGAAGACGAAACTCGCGCTTGGACCTGCAAGGCCGATGCAACAGCGCCTCAGGCTGCTCGAGCCATACATACTGATTTTGAACAGAAGTTCATAAGAGCAGAGGTTATAAACTGGAAAACACTTTTAGATATTGGCGGCTATGCCTCCGCCAGAGCCAAAGGCCTGATTAAAACAGTAGGCCGAGATTACGTAGTCCAAGACGGCGACGTGATAGAGATAAAGATTTAAATTTTTCCTACGGAACCAAAGAGTTCTAATTTGGCCTTGACCATTTTTTTGGCTTCTTCAAGGGCGGGGCCAAGGTATTTGTACGGCGTGGTCTCTTTGGGTTTTTCTTCAAGCTCCTTGTGAAGCATGTCATGATAGGCTACCCGTAATTCAGTATTGATATGTACGTTGGCGATTCCGTTTTGGATCGCCATTTTTATTTCTTCGGCCAGCAGGCCAGAGGCTCCGTGAAGAACCAGCGGCATACCGGGTAGGACCTCAGTTATTTTTTTAAGCGTATCAATGTCTAGGTGTTCTTCCTGCTCCGTAACAATTCCGTGAATATTGCCGAAGACTATTGCGAGACGATCGACGCGAGTTTGTGCTACAAAATCTTTTGCTTCTTCTGGTTTTGTGTAGTCGGCAGTGCTTATTTCGACTTTGGTTTGAACTTCAGAACTGCCTTTCAAATAGCCAAGTTCGCCCTCTACCGGAATACCCATATTAACTGACTGGGCATAGGCTACAACCTTTTTGGTTAGTTTAATATTTTCTTCGATAGGCAGTTTTGAGGCATCAATAAGTACCGTGTCATAGGCGGCATCCATTGCAGTTTTAGCTGATTCCCAGCTTTTATGATGGTCGGCATTGATAAAAACTGCATGACCTTCTTGTTGGTAAGACTTAACGAGTGCGGCTGCCTGAGTGTAGCCGATAAATCTTGCCTCGCCCTCTGAAGTACCGACCATTACAGGAGATTTCAATTCCGCCGCCGCTTCAACTATCGCCCTCAATTGATCGCCGGTCGAAAAATTAAAATGCCCGATTGCCCATCGGCCAGCCACTGCCTCTCGGAAATATTGTTTTAGTGTTTTCATTTGATTATAGTTTATCGCTCGTCAGGTATCTCTTTCACTAAAGCGGAAGCGTAGCGCTTTTTAACGGGTTCAACTTGCCAAGAAGAGTTCCGGCCCAGGCGGGTTGCCCGGCGGAGGCGTGCGTGTTTTGCGCCTGTCCCGAAGGGCCAGCAAAACACGCACGCGTAGCCGGACAGCTGAGTATGTTTCTAAGATTATAACCTTACAAACCCCCCAATGATGTTTTCTTCTACTAATTCATTAACTCTATCACGTCCGAGGTATTCAATGAAAATCTTATTCCAGAGCGCTTCTTGTTGGTGATACAGATATTTGATCTCGCCCTTTTTAACCAAAGACATTACCAAATCTATCAAATCAAAGGCAATCAATTCTTCATCGCCGGCAGTGCTTATCCCGTCATGGAAAAAATCACCGACAAAATCCAATCCCTGCCAGTAGCCGAAAGCGTGGCCTTCAGCGCCAACCATTCCAGACAATTTTGCCAGATCACCCTCCGCCTTGTACCAGTGCTCGGCCTCTGGGTTGATGTGTGGCTCTAGCAAACGGAAATCATTGACGTCGTCTTTAGCAAGGTACCTCTGAACAATTCTGAAACTATTTTCGTCTGGTTTCTGGCCCTCGGGTACATCCCCGCGCAAAAGCGACTTCAATTTTGTTGTAAAATCCTTTTCCAATGAAAATTTGCGGAATAATTTTGAATAAAACGGCACCTCGTTCAAATAATGAAGCATAAGAGTAAAGAGGCGTAGGGTTTCTCCGGGCGTATCAATTGTAAGCGGTATCACGAAAATAACGCCGAATTCTTTGAGATGACTGACGTTGTGGTATTTTTTTTCAAGGAATTTTTCGGCTACGTCCAGCCACTCTGGCTCCAAAACCTTTAATACAACCTCACGCTCCTCAAAATCGTTAGTCGTTAAGCCGTCATAAGCCTTATCGAAAAATTCATGCATCCACTTCTGATCTTGCGCGAAGCGCAAAGCGCTAAAGACCGATTCAAAACCTTGTTTCTCAACTAACTCCGCCACGCTCTTATGGCCGAAATGATCGAGCAGATTATTGGGTGGAAATTTTTCCAGCATCTTAACCGCCACTTCTTTTTTAATGAATAAGCCGGTTGCCGGCTTATTAAGGGTTAGCGCGGTTTCACAAAGTTTTCCGCAGGCTGCGGACATTTTTGAGAGGTCGGGTTTACCCAGGAAGTTGTAAAGATGCTTATCCATATGGGTTAACCGTTGAATCAAGGCATCGTAAACTCTTTTGGCACTGCACTCTTTTGGTTCCAGGCCGAATTCCTGCAATGTTCTCCCGACAAGCATTCTGTTTTCCTCGGCGATCTTTTCAATGATGCCGCTTTTGCCGGTCAGCTTGTCCATCTTTTGTTCCAAATCCAAAAGCACCTCAGGCTTGGTGCGTAGTATTAGGGCAAGTTTTGTGTGAGCTTCAGACATGGTATAAACTCCTTATTTTTTAACGTTTTTTGATGATTTACGCATTAAATATTTGACAATGCTTAGGCTATTATGCTATAATTAACACAAGCTGGGGAGCCATATAGCTCAACGTAAGAGCGCTCCCTCGAAAGGGAAGGACGGTGGTTAGACTCCACCGCTCCCCAGCCCGCTCTTTTCAAGATCACGAACCCCGCCCTCGTCTCTCCGCCAATACGGCGTTGAGAACAAGTAAGATATTGGGACTAATGAGCGCTCGTCGCTCCAACAAAGGTTCGTAAAAGTATTCCTACCCTAAGTCGGTGGCTCCAGACCGGACGATCGATTCGTTCTGAGAGCTGAGCAGACGAGTGACCGTTGGTAGCGGCGCTAGTCTGAAAAGGGCGTGGGAGTCAGAGCAAAGTGGCTCCCAGGAATAGGCTTGCGCAAGCCGAATTCCAGACCGGACACGACACGTCCGGTCTTTTATTTTTCAAAAACCTCGCTCGCCATATTGCCTTTTGAGAACTTAGCCTTGCCCCAGCGGGCTCGGCTCATCTTTTTACGTAACCGCCATTTATCAAGACGCTCACTTCGTTCGGTCGCGTCTTGAGCTCATAAGCTTTGCAACACTTCGGCCGGAGTTTTACAGTCCAGACCTAAGTGTAGTCTCT
>Ga0155121_117_pt2 | contig 13511 bp, 16 predicted proteins | sample RifCSPhighO2_01_FD_106089 | JGI IMG/M metagenome (GOLD analysis project Ga0155121, IMG submission 106089) | Candidatus Yanofskybacteria bacterium RIFCSPHIGHO2_01_FULL_44_17
AGCATAACCAGTGCTTGAAGTCAAGCGCGCGTGGCCCGAAACAAAAACAGAACCTCTTGCGAGATTCTGCGTAAAAATCCAATGAAATTACCTTATCAATTCTTAAAAGTTATCGGCGCGAATTTTCCCAAGCGAGGGTGCGGCGGAATTCCTCCCCCCAACCCCCTCCTTCCGCCGCACCCGAGCGGATTTCGGAAAGGTCTGCGAAATTGCGTCAGCAATTTCGCTCAAAATGGGTTCGCGCTAAATTCAGAATACGCGACTATACTAATTAAAACCAGGCATATGTGTCTGGTTTAAATTAGTATGGTCGGGCTGGAGGGAGTTGAACCCTCTGTCTCATCGTCCCGAACGATGCGTGTTACCGATACACTACAGCCCGCAAAGATTTATTTTTAATCATCGCTTTTTTCTCTTCTTATTTCTTCAACGCCCTCAGCGGCCTCTCGCTCATATTCCTTTAAAATAGCTTCATCGTCTTCAGCGGTCAATTCGCGAATATCTTCAATCGGCGGAGTCTGAATGTGCGGCTGAGCCACTAGATCGGGATCGCCCTCCACCGGCTTGTTTTCCTGCCAAGGCAAGCGAAACTGTAAATTCATCCCTCGCCCAATAAAATTATTTTTAATTGAGGTACTGCTGCCCCAAACAGAACCGATCCAGACAACCCTGGTCGGCTTTGGACAAAACTCCTCGTGGCCGGATAGATAGTAGCCGTCTTCCCGCTTTTCCACTACGAACCTCTCGCCGTTTTCTATCCAAACCTCCACCCTTTTGCCGGTCGGTAGACTTTCCAAGTCTAGCCCTCCGGCAATCTCGCTTTCCTTAATAGCCTCATTGAGCCTGTCGTCCAGGTGCGGGCTTGATTTCAAAATTTCCGGGTCGCCCGGATTTTCTATTGGGTTGCTCATCGAAAATTATTCAACATAGTGTTTTTCCTTAATTTTTACAACTTCTTTTTCTTCTTCTTTCAACATTTTCTGCCTGCCAATTTTACCAAGATCAGCTAATTCTTTTTCATCAAGCTTATTTAATTCTAAAACGCGATTACTCAAATACTCAGCGGAGTTCTTGCTCGGATCGTCAAGCACTTCGTTCATTAAGGCATTGATGATCATACCAACGCGCGGACCAGCTTCCGCGCCCAGCAGTCGCATAATGTCATCGCCTTTTACCTTAAGCATCTTGGGCGAAATAGGATCGCGCGCAACTTTGTCTATCATAAATTGCAGATGACGCAACTTATAAGGCTTGGCCTTAGGCACGCCGGAGCCGATACGATCTGCCTCCCTGACCTTAATCAAGTCTTCTACGTTTTCCTTCCCGATATTAGCAACCAGACGTCTTACTGACGATTCCGTAACTTCGCCAACATTGTAATAGAAAAGATGATATCGCACCAGTTTTATGATTTTTTCAGCTTGCTTAAGAGGAAGCCTGAGCCTGTCCACAACCTGTGCCGTCATATTGGCACCAATCATTTCATGGCCATAAAAAGTTGAGTCGTGGCCGTCGCCTCTTTTACTTCGTGGTTTGCCGACGTCGTGTAAAAGTGATGCTAAGCGCACTTCAGCGGAATAGCCCTTATCACATGCGTATCTCAATGCTTTTATATTATGCTCCCACACTGTATATATGTGATGCTTATTCTGGGCGACACCAACACCTTCAAGCAGTTCGGGCATAACAAATTTCATTAATCCCGTTTCGCGCAATATCTCTATCCCGCTGTCTGCGTCCGGCGAATCTATCAACAACAGCAATTCATCGCGGATTCTCTCCTTAGAAACTGCCGCAATGAGTCCATTATTTTTTTTAATTGCCTCTAGCGTGCCGGATTCTATAGTAAATCCGATCTGGGCGACAAACCTAACCGCCCTCATCATACGAAGCGCATCTTCGTTGAATCTCTCGTTTGGATCGCCAACTGCACGGATTACTTTATTTTTAATATCTCCTTGCCCGCCAAACAAATCAGTAACCGAGCCGTCTTCACTCATAGCAAGGGCGTTCATTGTAAAATCACGTCTCCTTAGATCATCTTCAAGCCTGTCGGCATACATTACGTCATCTGGGTGTCGCTTGTCGGTATATTTGGATTCTATGCGATACGTTGTGACTTCAATTACCTGCAAGGTCGGATCATCACTATCTGTTTTAACGCCTACCGTGCCAAAATTGTTTTCATAAAAACTATCAGGAAAAATCTTTTGTATTTCTTCCGGCCTGGCATTCGTAGTCAAATCCCAATCATTCGGAGACTCGCCCACGATCAAATGCCGCACGCTCCCGCCGATAATATACGCTTCGTAACCGGCAGCTTGTAGTTTTTGAACTATATTTTTGACCTCTGCGGGAATTTTCATATTGCTAAAATAACATTTTTTTGCTACTTTTACAACGAAAACAGCCCCTGTCGTTCAACGGATAGGACGAGGGTTTCCTAAACCCTAAATCCAAGTTCGACTCTTGGTGGGGGCACCAAAGTTTAAAAACGGGCCTGTAGTAAAACGGTATTACACATCCATGGCATGGATGGGGTCGGGGTTCGATTCCCCGCAGGTCCACAAATTAAAACAGCTTTTAAAGCTGTTTTAATTTGTGGAGATGAGCGAGCAAAGAGTTTTGCTCGCGTTGGGGAGGAGAACGGCGGAGCATGTGGTGAATCGCAATTGAGACACGAAGGTGTCGAAATACTGAGCATAACAATGCGAACGTATTGGCGGTGAGCCACGCGAGCAGGTGGCTAGCCCGAGCTGGCGGAAGCCAGCGAGAGGCGAAGCCGACTCCCTGCGTCATCACAAAATTAGCCATAAAATCATATAGGTTTTCTGCGACAAAAATCACCCGAAAATGGTGATTTTTGGTGGGTAAAAGACTAGAGTTGAATGTGCCGCCGTAATTTGCTTGACTTTTGCCGTATAGCTATGGTATAGTTAAGTTATAGTTCCAATCACAATCAGGAGACAACCATGAACAAAGGAAGTATGCCCAACACCGATTTCACCTACGAAGGGTTCGAGGGGTTGCTAGCAAGTTTTTACTTATCATTGCTTCCACTGCATGATAGTGGTGATGTTCTCGACAAACAAGATTTCGAAACCGCCCTCGGTATCCTCAACGGCTTTGCCAAACGACACAAGGTCCAGAAACCCCAGAACGCAGTCGCTCATACGCGACCGACCTCGGAAGAGTGGGGTCAACCGAAGAAGTTCGATTCATGCTTCACGCTTCTCGATATGATGGGTTCGTTCTGGCGTGACTTCGGCGTCGGTACCGATCCCAAAAAATTGGACGGACAGGAGAGAAACAAACTCGGCCGTCTACTAATCGGCCTACTTGACCGCCACGGTGTCCTCAAAGCCAAGTTTGATACTCTCGACGGCCAACAGGTGGCCGTTGGTGTCGAAAGTTGGACAAAGGACAGAGAGTTTCAATCTCTCGCCTGAACCTCGCACAAAAGACAGGAGACCTCAATCCTCGTCTGGTGCGAGGTCTTCTGTTTTTATACGGAAATTGCATTGTATGCATTTTGCAATAAAGCGACGGTATTTAATGAAATCCTGGTATTTGCCCAGTCTTTTATGTATTCAAACATCGTCAACGAACTTCCACAATTCCGAATTTGAAGAAAGATTGACCTCGCCCGCGCCAAAGGCGCGGGCTCGGGCTCCCGTTTCCGCCAAGTCCCGCCAAGGCATTTTGAATTCCGCCAAAAGCATTCCCGCCGAAAGTCGGCGGTTCGAGCCGATGGAAACAAGAAAATCTCTCATTCGTGAGGGATTTTCTTGTTTAGAGAGATTTTCGGCTTGGTCGGCTTCAATAATCCAGTTTCGCATGAGTTCGAGCCAATGACCATCCATCCGTCCGTCTTGACTTCAATATCTATATATGCCATACTCGCTTGCAGTAGTTTGAATTGATTGTACCTACACAACCCAATAGAAAGGAGGGCAAAATGCCCAAGAAACAGCCCTGACCGTGGCAGAACTGAAGTCGTTGCTCCTCGCGCGTTTCAACGCAGAAGAGAGCAAGGGAGCGAAGCTGAGGGCGCGCATCCAGCAGGAACTCGGCAACGAGATGCAGGAGGAGAAACCGGAGATCATTGCGATCAAAAAAAAGTTCGCGGACCTGACTTGCGACATTCTCGCTCGTCGCCTCAAGCGCAACCGGCGCGCCACTCCTCTGTTCTCATCCCGGGACTTCGTCCGATTCGCTCCTTTGATTATCAATGAGCTCGCGAAGATCGAAGGCGACGAGCTTGAAGTCGAGGAGCGCAAGATAATCGAGAGGGTCGCGAGGACGATGTTCGAAAACATCTTCGAGATGCTGCTACACGCGACAGTCCCGCCCCACAAGAATCCCTACAAGGAGTACTGGCGATGGGTAACGACCGTGCTCGACCTCGCGACCGAACGCAGCATCCTGCCGACCGAACTTCTCGCGCTCGAGAACGCGACCGACGAGATCATGCGGCGGATGTTTACCGAGAAGCAATTCGTCACCCTCTCCAATAAGACAACTAGCAAGCTCATGGACGCCGACGTGCTCAAGAAGGTCATCTTACAGCCGATACTCGATATGGACGCCAAAGGCGACAAAGAAAAGCGACGTGAGATGGAGCAGGAATTCGAGGCAGAATTCATGCCAGAGTTGCGTGGGACCCTCGATAAATTAAAGGTGGTCATCAAATCATTGCTCGATGAGGAAGTCGGGCGCATCTACACGGCGGCGTAACTTTGACATCGCCTTCATCAACCCGGCCTATTGCATATTCGTCAAAAACGAATCCCTGCGAGAGGCCTTTTTCTTTTTGAACATAATTCATTTTCTATTTTCCTATTTAAAAAATTCCTAAAATGAGTTGTGATTCAATTAGTTTTAAAGAACTGGACGCGATCAGGAATTTTTCTCAAAATGGGTTCGCGCTATTTTCAGAATATCCCACCATTTCAGATTTGCTATCTTTCAAATTTTGTACTAAATTAGGTAATAGATTTTTAAAAAATGCATTCGGATAAGTGACTATGCTAATAACACCACACGTGCTGGTCGGATCTGCGATCGCCGCCGGCATAGAGTTCAACCGAAACGGAGTCTCGTTTTTATCAACTAGAGCCTCGACGGTTGCCATTGCTTGCGGCCTGGCATTCACCTCTCATTTTTTACTGGACGCCGTGCCGCACTATGACTACTCCGTGTATAATTCTATGACTTTCGACTTTTATAAAATTATTTTTGACGCCACCGTCGCATTCGCCATGGGAGCTGTGGTATTCGGAAATTTTTTAAAGGAAACCTCATTGGGCCTAGACCATCCCGCCTACAAGCTCAAAGAGCCAGCGATTAAAGATCGTTTCCGCCACATTCCGTTCTTGCTGACCGTCATTGCCTCTGCTTTTGCAAGCATACTACCAGACATTATTATTAATATTCTACGAAACCATGACGGCTTAGCCATAATGCTTTTCTGGCAAATACATTACTTTTTTCATGGCTCGCCTAGCCTGACAATGACTTACGGCCTTATTTCTCAGGGCGGCCTAAGCATTATTCTGGGACTTTATCTTCTAAAACTGTCCACAAGACTCAAAACTAAACTTGATTCTGAACAACTAGGCAGGGAAGTAGAACTGTGGCTAAGCTCAGAAGTAAAAAAATAATGCGGCACAAGGGCCGTTTTTTATTTTACTCTAACGGCCAGAACGAGCTTAGATTTGAAAATATTATAATTACCTGCTAGACTGTGCCTAGTTTTAAAAATCCATTCTTTCTTATAAAATGCAAAAACATTTCGAAAAACGCTTACACTTAAATAACCAAATAAGAGCCTCGCAGATCCAAGTCATAGATTTTGATGGCAAACAGCTGGGAATATTACCGACCCATGAAGCCTTGAGGCTTGCCAACGAAAGAGCCTTGGACCTGGTAGAAGTCAGCCCCACAGCCCAGCCCCCTATTGCCAAAATCATGGATTATGGTAAATATATGTATCAGAAGGAGAAGCGAGAAAGAGAGGGCAGACCAGGCAAGTCGCCGGCACAAGAAATTAAAACAGTAAAAATAGGCTTCAAAACAGGCGCGCACGACTTATTGGTCAGAGCTGAACAAGCAGCCAGGTTTCTCCAAAAGGGTCATCGCGTAAAGCTGGAGCTCGCCCTGCGCGGACGAGAAAAGAGTATGGCCGATCTCGGCCGGACCAAGCTGGAATCATTTGTTAAGATGATTTCTGAACCGTTTATTCTGGAGGAGCAAGCCAAGAGATCGCCTAGCGGCTTCAATTTATTAATTAAACCAGAAAATAAAAAATAATTATAAGACCATACAATGCCCACATTAAAACTGAAAAGCTCTAAATCCGCAGTGAAGCGTTTCAAGGTTTCCTCAAAAGGCAAGCTGCAGCGCCGCCAATCACGGCTTAATCATTTCAATGCCCGACAGGATGGTGCCGCTCGAAGGGGCGGGAGAAGCCAAAAAATACTGGCCAAGCAAAACGAAAAAGATGTTAAGAATTTAATGCCCTATCTTTAAACACCCATGCCACGAGTCAAGCGAGGCACAACTGCAAATAAAAGAAGAAAGAATTTGCTAAAACATGCAAAGGGTTTTATGTGGGGCAGGAGCACCAAGTACCGCCAGGCTAAAGAGGCCTTGCTTCACGCCTGGTCATTCCAATTCAACGACCGCCGCAAGAAGAAAGGCTACGCCCGCCGACTATGGCAAATTCAAATTGGCGCCGCGACACGACTCAACGGTATGCCATATAATAAGTTCGTCCACGGACTCATCAAATCAAAGATTGAGCTAGACCGCAAAATACTCTCCGACCTTGCTCAGCACGAACCAGACATCTTCAAAAAACTGATTGAAATCTCCCAACATAATCAAAAAACCGCCTAGGCGGTTTTTTGATTACCAATTGCACATTCGCACTACTGTGCTCAGTACTTCGTCACCTTCGTTCCTCAGCAGCGCCACGGAGAATCGAACTCCGATTGACGGCTTGAAAAGCCGCTGTCCTAACCGTTAGACGATGGCGCCATGCCAAATCTTATTTTAAACCAAAAATTGAAAAATATCAACCAAAATGCTAGATTTTCAGCATGCTAATTCTTGGGATTGAAACCTCTTGCGACGACACAGCCGCTTCGCTGCTAGAAGTAAGGAATAACAGCCTAAAAGTTTTATCAAGCATCATATCTTCACAGATAAAACTGCACGCCAAATACGGCGGCGTGTTCCCTTCTTTGGCCGCTCGCGAACATGTCAAAAATCTGCCTGGCGTAATTAAGCTTGCCCTAACGAAAAAACACCTCAAAGATATTGATGTGATAGCGGTCACGCGCGGACCGGGACTGATATCTTCCCTTCTCGTAGGCACTGCATTCGCTCAAACCCTGGCCTGGAAATATAATAAACCCCTTGTTGGAGTAAACCACCTCGAAGGGCACTTGGCTTCTAATTGGCTACCGCAAGCAAGCAATAATCAAAAAAAGGCAGCCACAAACAATCATCTCCCCGCCATGTGTCTTATTGTATCCGGCGGACACACAGAATTAGTATTAATGACCGGCATTAATAAATATAAATTGGTTGGTCACACATTAGACGACGCGGCAGGAGAAGCATTCGATAAGATCGCACGCATTCTAGGACTTGGTTATCCTGGCGGACCAGCCGTTGCGGCTACTGCCGCTAAGTTAAAAGTGGGGGGTGAGAAGTTAAAAATTAAACTGCCTCGCCCGATGTTACATTCTAAAGATTTAAATTTTTCTTTTGCCGGACTCAAAACCGCTGTTCTGTATTTGACCAGAGATTTAACAAAAAACAAAAAACGGCTTAGCCCGCAGATCAGAGCCGCAATTGCCGCCGAGGCACAGCAAGCCATAGTTGACGTCCTCGTCATCAAAACAATCCTCGCTGCAGAGAAATACAAAGTTAAATCCGTTATGCTCTCCGGCGGAGTTTCGGCCAATAAGCTGTTGCGATCAGAACTAGAAAACGCCAGCACAAAAAAAGGCCTGAAATTTTTCAGACCCAAAATGGACTATACAACCGACAACGCGACAATGATTGCCTTAGCCGGATATTGGAGATGGAAATTGAAAAAACAAAAAACCGACTGGAAGTCGGTTCAAGTAGATGCGAATCTAGACTTATGAAATCGGCCGCCTGCGCCTAATTAGATATTTTAAAAATATGCACATGGACCGCAAAAGTCCAGGCGGTGGCTCAACGCCGCAATCCCGATAAATCTTCTTATCGTCAATACTGACGCACTTTAGACAAAAGGCGCAACGGAAATACAGCTCGTAACCATGCGGATAATCAATGCTTACATTGTCACAATCCGGACACTTGAAGGCATAGAAAAATGAATGCCCTCTCCAACCAGCCATTGAAAAACGCCCCAATCTATTGGCCGATAGTTAACCCCGGCTCGCGTCTCCCTTGGCATCACTATATCTATTACATTCTCTACAAAAGTGCAACCAGCGCAGTCATTATGAAACGACGGAATGTCACTATTAACCCCCGAAAGCATTGAAATCCTACCTTTTTAAGCTACAATTAATCTATAATACTTATATCACTTTTATAAAATATGTCAAAAGAATACGCAGATAAATTCGCCACGGACATCCCCAAAACATATACCCCTAGAGACGCTGAAGATAGAATATACAGTGCCTGGTTAAACTCAGGCTTTTTCGCTCCAGAAAATTTACCCGGCGAACGTAAGGAAAAATTTGTAACCTGCATTGCCCCGCCGAATATCACAGGCGAGTTGCACATGGGACACGCCCTGGAATTAACACTGCAGGATATTATTGTTCGCATGAAACGCATGCAAGGGCATCGAACTCTCTGGCTGCCTGGCACAGACCACGCCGGTATCGCCGCCCAAAATGTCGTTGAAAAACAGTTGGCCAAAGAAGGCACTAATCGTCACGAACTCGGCCGGGAAAAATTCCTGGAACGCATGTGGCAGTGGCGCGACCAATATGGTGGCGCAATCTTAGAACAACTAAAAAAACTAGGGCTTTCTGTCGATTGGACTCGCACCAAATTCACTATGGACCCTGGCTATCAGGAAGCAGTAAAAACGGCCTTTCTGCACTACTATCAAAAGGGCTGGATTTACAAAGGAACACGAGTTATAAATTGGTGCATCCGCTGCGCTACGGCGGTTTCCGATTTAGAGGTTAATTACGTAACGGAAAAGGGTAAGTTATACTTCATCAAATACGGCCAGTTTACCATCGCTACGGCCAGACCCGAAACCAAGCTTGGTGACACAGCGTTGGCCGTCCATCCTGAAGACCAGCGATACAAAGAATATGTTGGCAAAGAGTTAGAAATAGAATCCGTGAACAATTCCGTATCGGCCGAACAGCCAGCCGAACCAAAGAAAGTTAAAATTTTAGTGGTGGCCGACGAAACGGTGGATAAGGAATTCGGCACCGGTATCATAAAAGTAACTCCGGCGCACGATTTAACTGATTTTGAAATAAGCCAACGCCACAATCTGGCATCAATTAAAATAATAGACGAGCGCGGTCGGATGAATGAAAATGCCGGTATCCGCTATCAGGGCATGAAAACTGCCGAAGCTCGAGAACAAATAATCAAAGATCTCGAGGCCATAGATCTAGTAGAAAAAATAGAGGAATACGAACACAACGTCGGACGCTGTGACAGGTGCAATTCTGTTATAGAACCCCTGCCTTCCGAACAATGGTTTTTAAAAATGAGAGAGCTGGCTAAGCTCGCGCTGGAGGCCGTCGAGAGCAGCAGAGTAAAAATACATCCCCCGCGCTGGGAAGGACCATACAAGCATTGGCTCAATAATGTTCGCGACTGGAACATCTCTCGACAGCTGTGGTGGGGGCATAAGATTCCTATTGAAGGCGAAAATGATGTATTAGACACTTGGTTCTCTTCGGCGCTCTGGCCGCTTGCGACTCTTGGTTGGCCCCTCCTTCGCCAAGGCTCCGGAGGGCAAGCCTCAAAAAATGATTTCGAGGAATACTACCCTACAGACTTCATAACTTCTGATCGCAGCATACTGTTCTTGTGGCAGGTAAGGATGATATTCTCAGGCATGGAATTTACCGGCCAGTCGCCGTTCAAAGATGTTTATGTCCACGCCACCGTTTTGACCAAGGATGGCAAACGAATGTCTAAGTCTCTCGGCACAGGCGTCAATCCGCTTGAACTCATAGAAAAATACGGAACCGATGCCTTGCGTTTCGGCCTCGCCTCGCAAGCTACGGGATTACAAGACCTACGATTCGGTGAAGACTTACTGGTCATGGGCAGAAAATTCGCCAATAAATTCTGGAACATAGCCAGATATGTGTTGATCAAGCTACCAGAGGATTATACCTGGAAAATCAAAAAATCACCTCAGGATTTACAAAGCGAGATTGTTTCTAAACTTGATGGGCTTGCCGTTAATATTACAAAAAATATTACGCAATACGAATTCGCAGAAGCCGCCAACTCTTTATATAAATTCGTCTGGCATGAGTTCGCCGATAAATACATTGAGGAAAGTAAGGATAAAAACGACCAAGAAACCTATGACACTCTCGCCTATCTAACGGTCACATGCCTTAAGCTTCTCCACCCCTTTATGCCCTTTGTGACTGAAGAAATTTGGTCTAAAATTCCGATTCCAGGCAAGAATTTGCTCCTAGTGGAAAATTGGCCATCCTAAATTAATCCTACTGTGCTAAAATTAATATGTGAGTTTACCCACCATAGTGTTTCTGGTAATTTTAGGCTTTGTGCCTAGTTTGGTTTGGCTTGCGTTTTATATTAAAAAAGATCTCCGCCCTGAACCTAAATATCTTATATCCAAAACATTCCTCATGGGCATAATAATGGCACCGCTTGCCGTAGCGGCGCAGTGGATTTTCAGAGACATGGCCATTTCTCTTGTCCCCGGCTACGACCTCCAATCCTCTGTCGTCTTCTTTTTGTGGGCCGCCCTAGTTGAAGAAGTTGTTAAATTTCTTGTGGTTAGGTTTGTAGTTCTTCATAATTCAGAATTCGATGAACCGCTAGATGCCATGGTCTATATGATCTCGGCCGCCCTGGGCTTCGCGGCAGTTGAAAATATTCTGATACTTTTCCAGGCGGCGCCGCATGGCACAGAAGCTGCAATTCAGATCTGGCTATTGCGATTTGTAGGTGCGACATTGCTACATGCAGTAGCCTCGGCAACGGTTGGCTACCTATTGGCATTGTCCTGGTTTTACAATCGGCACAGCGGCAAGTTGATTGCTCTCGGCTTAGCCATGGCGACGATTATGCATTTAATTTTCAACGTCATACTGCTGGCCGGTAACGGCAAGCCTGAGGGCTTCTTATATTCAACAATATTTCTAATATTCATGGCCGGAATAGTCGCAGTTTTATTTGTAAAACTCAAAAAACGAGAACTACTTGGACCTCGATATGCTTAGGTGGGGATAATCAGCGCTTGCTACAAAAAAATTGGTGGTATAATGAAATCATGTCAGACTTTTTCGAAGAACAATTTGAAAAAGAATCAAATTACCCGGCTTCTGAAGAAGCAGGGCTGGCAATGGCTAACAACTCGGCTAAACTCAAACACGCCGATGATGAAGAGGGCCACTTAACAGTCGATGTCTATCAAACCGATGACGAAATAGTAATACAATCGACAATCGCTGGAGTAACTGCTGACGATATAGACGTATCTATAACCAATGAGATGGTAACCATCAAGGGCAGCCGTAAACACGAGGAAAAAGTAAAAGAATCTAACTATTATTATCAGGAGCTCTATTGGGGAGCTTTTTCACGCTCCATAATTTTGCCAGAGGAGATAGATGCTGACAACGCCAGGGCATCTATGAAAAATGGTGTGCTGACATTGCGTCTGCCTAAGTTAGCTAAAAGCAAGACTAAAAAGATAAGGGTTTCTAATTAGGGTTGCCTGATTTATCAGCAATCGGACAATAACAACGCCCGGCTTACTAGTCGGGCGTTGTTATTGTGTGCCTGGCTTATTTACCCCGTTATTCATATTCATGAATAACGGGGCTAGTCGGCCGTTAGCTGGTCATTTTTTGTGATATAATTACCTTAATGAAATATCGGTTAATTATCCTAGCTTCATCGGCCCTGTTTTTAGGTTTTGTTTTTGTATCCGGACAAATTTTTTACTATACCCGAAAGACTGCCTCCGACATCGGCCGAAGCTCGCTAGTATTGAATAGCAAACTTACGGCCAACTTGGACAACGCGGTGAAGCACAAACTAGTGCTGGAATCGGAAGAAAAACAATTTATCGTAGAGTCGTCAGAACTTAAAAAATGGACTGAGTCATACACTCGAAATTACACCGGCAAAGAGGAGCTGCGTCTAAATACTGAACAAATAAAAACTTATCTTGATTCAGTGGCCCAAAAAATAAATACTCCTCCTGTAAATGCCAGGTTGATTATTAACGATGGCAAAGCGGCAGAATTTATGTCGCCAAGGCCGGGACAAAAATTAAATATTCAGGCTACAACCTTTAATATTGCCAATGGCTTGGCCAGAGGAGCTCCTGTAAATAACGGCCCAAACAAAATTAACTTAGTACTTGATAAAACTGATCCTGAAGTTACATTAGAGAAAATAAATAAACTCGGCATAGACGAACTCCTGGCTCGTGGTGAGTCTGACTTCGGCGGTTCGCCCAAATTCCGCACTCAAAATATCCATGTCGGTGCTCAAAAAATAACCGGCACAATTGTGGGGCCGGGCGAAGAATTTTCTTTTAATAAATTTCTTGGCGAAGTTACGGCCTCAACGGGCTTTGTACCTGAGCTTGTTATAAAAAGCGGTAAGCTGATACCAGAATATGGTGGCGGCATCTGTCAGGTTTCAACCACACTTTTTCGCGCGGCAATGGAGGCGGGTCTACCTATAATTGAGAGGCGCGCCCATTCGTTACCGGTGCGTTATTACAACCCGCAAGGCTATGATGCAACTATTTATCCCGGCGTATCTGACTTGCGATTTAAAAATGATACCTCAGCTCACATTTTGATTCAATCTAAAATTACTGGCTCAAAATTATATTTTGAAATTTATGGAACCAAGGATGGCAGACAGATTGTACTAGATGGCCCGTATCAGTATGAAATCCAGGCCAACGGCGCCATGAAGGCAACTATTTCAAGAACTGTCACTTATACTAACGGTCAAGATAAAAAAGATGTCTTCAATTCATCCTATAAGTCGCCCTCTCTCTTCCCAACCGTCCGTAATCCGCTGGAATAAAAAATCCCTCGCTCCACGTGGCTGTGCGAGCAAGGGATTCAAGTGAAGGAACTCTTCCAGTTGCCCTAGGGCAACTGGTTCCAAATCCGGCAGCGCCGGTATTTGGCTTGGTCCTGCGCCCAGTTGGCGCAGGGGTCGTCGCCGAAACGCCTCCATTGCGGCTGCTGTGCTTCAGCTTCCTGCTGCGTTGACGGCCCCGGCGGCTG
>Ga0155121_110_pt1 | contig 9930 bp, 7 predicted proteins | sample RifCSPhighO2_01_FD_106089 | JGI IMG/M metagenome (GOLD analysis project Ga0155121, IMG submission 106089) | Candidatus Yanofskybacteria bacterium RIFCSPHIGHO2_01_FULL_44_17
CAGGGACAAGTCTTGGCCGTGTTAAATGTAAACGAATAGCTGTCACCGTTATTAAGACCGTGCAAAGCATCAAAACCGGGACATATCTGATGCGTCGGATGGCTGCCTGAGGCCGGCCAACGAGGAGAGCTGTCGTTGTTTATAAATTTAACCGTATCGCCTGCTTTAATTGTAATTATGTTGGGAGTGGCAGTGCCATTAGCAAAAGTAATAGTCATAATCTGCGCCTTAACCGTTGTCATAGGACTGGCAGACTTGCTGACTGATGGGTTGCTAACGCTAGGGGGGCAAGCCGCAAATTCACATTTTGGGCTCTGCCTGCTTACGTAGCTACCATCCGGGCACTGTTTGGCATCCTGGGTACAAAACACTGGTGTTTCGGTTGTCGAACCATTTTCCGGCGCAACTGCCTCTTTATTTTTGAAAAACAAAACTGCCACAACCACCCCGATCGCAACCACAACTATTAAAAATATCTTCATTGAAATACAAACAAAAATGAAAGTTTATTCTAACCTCATGTGTTGTTAGAATAAAGTTTTGATTTTGTGTTTAATTTTTATTACGGCTGTAAAACAGGCTCCGTCCTACCATTGATTGAAATTATTACTTCTTTAACCGTTGAAAATTGTTTAGCCGTCGCTTCAATCTGCCGTCTTATAAATTGTACTCTACACGAACCAGCGACTAATTCCTCCAGCCTGTTATCAAAATCTAAATACGCAATGCCATCTTCTATCCGTGTGCTATTTAATTTAACCCCGGAATTAATGGCGGAATGAAAATCAGCGCCCTCGTCTATATTGCTCGCGCCCCTCAACAGTTCTTCAATGGCCACCTTAAGAACGGCGGTGGTCTTAGAAACAATTCTTGCTACGGAATATGTTTTTTCACAAGTTACCTCGGGATCAAGCTTGTCATTAATGAGATATACAAAAACCGTTGTCGAATTTTGATCAACAACTAATTCAAAACTTGTTTTGTTTGTGTCAGACCCGTCCTTGGCTGATAATTCTAGAACATCGAGCCCGATCTTTTGCGGAATAGTTTTTAGAATTTTAGCCAGATCAACTTCTTGATGAAAATAGCCAAAAACTCCTGCCTCAGCATTTGTCATAAATGAACCGACATACAACTGCTTCCCGCCGTCATCACTAATGCGATAGTTAATTGTATTCTCAAAGGCTCTGCCCTTGCCGTAGATGACAAACCTAGTCCCCACAGTCGTTGTGCCTTGCGCCGGTAAAAATACTTCAATTTCTTTAGACGGGTCTGGTGTTTCAAGTTTAGAGTCGGACTGGCTATTGAATTTTTGATATAAAAACCAGGCCGCGGCAGCGGCGACTATCAAAATAATCAACAAAATGATGGTCTTTTTCACGATTCTATAAGCTTAACATCCTAGCTGCCACTTACTAACTTGACATTATACTCCAGCTATGGTTAAGTGGGTTATCTTTAACAATTAGCTAGGGACGAGAAGTGAATGAAGATTCTAGAAAATAAAGGCGTACATCTAATGCTTGAGAGGCTGGCTGAAGAGAAAAAAGGTCTTCAAACTGGTTTTTTAATAACCTGCGTTGGTGCAGTTCTTGGAGCTTTCGTTCCGTTAATATATGGCCAGGTTACCAGGGTGGCTGGCGATAAAAATTCGTTCATTTGGTATATGTGGATTTATGTTTTTATGTGGGCAACAATAGACCAACTGCACAACTTAACAACCAGGTATGCAGATAGAAAGGGCGCCGATGTTGGTTGGACTATAGGCTATAAATTATTTATGGATGGCCTGGAACACCTAATCCATCTGCCGATGACATTCTTGGGCGAACAAAGACTAGGCAAAATCGTACAAAGGATTGAGCGTGGCGCCGATAGGCTTGAACAAACGATTCGAGAGGGGCTATTTTCCTTGGCTCCACACTTTCTTAGTTTTACTTTCGCAGTCGGTATTATGTTTTGGATTAAATGGCAATTAGCCCTTGCGGTTGTAACGATAGTCACCCTATATACCACGGCCATGATTTCCAGCAATAAAAAGATATTAGAACTAAATCGTGAAATCAGAAAAATGTGGGAAGAAGCCTGGGGTCATTTGTGGGACGTAATTACTAACATCAAAGCAGTTAAGGCAAATACCAACGAAGGGTTTGAGGCAAAAAGACTTAGGAATAATTTTGGTACTTGTTATGATAAAGAAAGGGCCGCCGAAGATTTACGAATGAAAATTAAAGCTCGCGAACATTTGATTTTCGGGCTAGGTGCCGTAATGGTAATTTCTTACGGAGCCCTAATGCTCCGCTGGGGAATATTTGATGCCGGCAATCTTATTTCTTTTCTGGGCTATGTCACCATGGCGTATACGCCATTCAGCCGCTTGGCTCATAATTGGCGACTGGTTCAGGAAACTATTATAAATGAAGAGCGCGTGGCCAATTTCTTGAGTGAGGAGCGCGAGAATTACGATTCCGGCAGACACTTCCCAATAGTAGGCAGCATTGAATTTAGAAATGTATCATTCCGTTACGATGGTCAAAGCAACATTCTTGAGGGCATCAACCTACAAATAAAAGCCGGGGAAACGGTAGCAATTGTCGGGGAAAGCGGAGTTGGCAAAACCACGCTTACTGATCTAATTTGCCAGTTCTATAAAGCTACTGGCGGACAAATACTAATTGACGGTAAAGATATTGGCTACTGGAGTCTTAACTCGTTGCGTTCTCAAATTGCAATCGTGCCGCAAGACATATCTCTGTTTAATGATAAGATCAGACTAAACATCGCTTATGGTAAAATTGAGCATGTGGGTAATAATGAAATGCTGGAAGAGGTCGCTCGAGCGGCATATGCCGATGAATTTATAGAAAGCGAACGATTCACAAACGGTTATGATCAGGTGGTCGGCGAACGCGGCATAAAATTATCCGCTGGCCAACGCCAAAGAATCGCTATAGCGCGCGCCCTGATGCGTGACCCCAAGATACTTATACTGGACGAAGCCACCTCGGCGCTAGATTCAAAATCAGAAAAATATGTCCAAGAAGCACTGCAAGCGCTGATTAAAAGCCGCACAACACTAATAATCGCCCATCGGCTTAGCACAATTAAAAAAGCAGATAAAATAGTTGTAATTCACGAAGGCCGAATCGCAGAAACCGGAAAGCACGATGAACTTCTGATGCTCAATGGCGCATATCGTAAGCTTGTAGAACTTCAAAATTTTGGAATTCTAAACTAACCCCTCACCGGGGTTTTTGTTTTGGTTTTATAGGGCAAGATGATATTCTTAAACTATGTTTAGTAAGCTCAAAACCTACCTTTTTGGGTCAATCTTTCGGAAAGGAGCAACGCTGCTGACGGTTTTAACGCTAGGCAGCTACGCGCTTGGCTTGGTGCGGGATATCTTATTTGCGAGAGTTTTCGGGGCATCGCGTATGCTCGATGTTTATAATGCTGCCTTTATAATACCCGACCTTCTTTTAAATATTTTTGTTGCCGGCGCGTTAACGGCGGCATTCGTTCCGGTGTTCACCCACCTCTACGCTCGTAATGAAGATGCCGAAGCAGAAAAAGTCGCAAGCACCATGCTTGTGGCTGCACCTGTCATTCTGGCAATACTAGCTATTCCGGTTTTTATTTTTATGCCACGCCTTGCTGATATCGTAGCTCCTGGTTTTGCTTTTGAAGACAAAGAACTATTAGTTTTGATGGCACGCCTACTTCTTCTGTCCCCTATTATTTTTGCTATTTCAAATACGCTGGGTAATATCCTGATCTCTTATGAACGTTTTTGGGGCTATGGTCTGGCGCCTATTTTTTATAATCTCGGCATCATAATAGGTATTCCCTTGGCCAAAGTATTTGGGCCGCTTGGTCTAGTCGAAGGTGTTGTTATCGGCGCGTTGATGCACCTTGCCATTCGTTGGGCGGACATAGCAAAGAGTAAAATACAATGGAGGTTCCCGGCCCAATGGCGCCATCCTGAATTCCGCAAAATTCTTAAGCTGATGATCCCGCGCATGGCCGGCCAACCGATTGAGCAAATCACCTTTTTTATTTTTACCAGCCTAGCCTCAACGCTCACCGTTGGTTCAATTGTTGTTTTAAGTTTTGCGCGTAATTTTCAAAGTGTGCCCGTTAGCCTCTTCGGTATCGCCTTCTCAACGGCAGTATTTGCCTCATTATCCAAAAAAGCCGCCCTAGGCGACCGGGTTGGTTTCTTATACCAATTACGCGAGACTGCCAAAGCGCTGGGTATTATGACCGGCTTGTCGGCAATATTTTTCTTTTTCTTTGGAGAATGGGTCGTGAGATTATTTTTGGGTGGCGGAAGGTTCGTAGAGGCAGACGTTGTTAGAACTGGCAAGCTGCTCGCAATATTTGCCTTTGCTATACCCGCCGAAAGCTTCATGCATCTTATCGCCCGATCATTTTATGCTCTCAAAGACACCTGGACTCCTCTTTTTGTCACCTTACCGGGGTTGGTACTGATTGCAATTTTGGCTAAGTTTTTGATTCCGGTTATGTCGTTAAGTGCTCTGCCATTTAGTTACTCCGTCATCCTAACATCAGAGGTTATTTTATTAACACTCATCCTTCTTAAAAAACTCCGCAGAATTTAGTTAGGGTAAACGACTATGATAGTTTTCTTACCAGTTAAAACGTATTCCTCAATGCTGGTAACCGTCCAGCCATCACCGCCGGTAGGAGCGTCGTGAATGGCATCGAAGAGAACCTCGTCGTCGTAAACATAGTTTTGTCCACGCCTAGTGCCGACATCATTAGTAATGAAATCTCCGTCTTTGGTCACACCTTTAATAACAAAAACGTGATAAATCGGACCGGGCTGTGTGTAATAAGGGTTACCAAGGAGACGACCAGCTACCGGAACAATGACCGGCCGTCCGGCAAAAAGATGTGACTTAATATCTTCAACAGTAACATCTTCCAGAACGTCGACGCGTTTATAACCAAAGTACTCTCGCATAATCTTGGCAGTCTCAGCGGTGGTGGTGTGCATGTAGTAACCAAACTTGCCCTTCTCCCAGTCCACAAGACTAAGGATTTCTTGTTTGGCCTCTTCTGGGGTGATTGATTCATTTTTATAAAATCTATCAACCAGAATTGCTGAAGTTTCTTCGCAGGCTTCTTGATATGGAAGTGACCAATCGCCAAGTGGAGCTTGCGGCGAGAATGGTACGGCTAGGTTTATAGAATCTGGCTTGACCGTAGGTATGGGCGACGACGTTGGAGTCATGGCGGTTGACTTCAAAGGAGCGACAGACTGCAATGGGATTCTTGTCTCTTGGGGTAAGCCTATTTTATCAAGTTCCAATGCTAAGTCACGTATATCGCCACGAAAAAACACAGTCGCTCCAAAAATTATAATAAAAAATATGCTAAAAAAAATAAATTTATTCATAACGCAAAGATTCCATAGGACTTTTCTTTGAGGCTTGGTGAGCAGGGTAAATGCCGAACACAAAACCGATTGCCGTTGAAACTCCTATGCCAAGCAAAGCACCCGACAAGGGTGACGAAAATGGAAAATCAATCCCTCCGAATTGGTAAATAATTATTGTGCCGATATAGCTCAATAGAGAGCCGCTGATTATGCCCATAATACCGCCCGCGCCGGTTAAAATTATGGCTTCAATTAAAAATTGCGCCAGTATGTCGCCATTCTTGGCGCCTAAGGCCTTGCGAAGACCAATCTCTCGAGTTCTCTCAGTAACGGATACCAGCATTATATTCATAATACCAACACCTCCGACAACCAAAGAAATTGCGGCGATAGATCCAAGCAAAATCGTCAAAACATCAGTTATGGTGCTGAATGTTTTGGCGGCGTCTTCAGGCGTTTGGACATGAAAGTCATCGTCATCCGGGTTCTCAATATTATGACTATCGCGAATCGTTTTCTCAATGTCCTTGACCATTCCCGGCACCGCCTCAGTGCTTATCGCCATAACTACTATGCGCTGTATATAATCATACCCTAAAATGTACTGCTGCGCAGTAGTATAGGGTACTATCGCCACCTTGTCATAGTCCACAAACAGAGATTGCCCTTTCGGCTCTAAGATTCCTATTACGCGGTACAACCTCTCTTTTATTTTGACTTTCTCCCCTATCGCATCAGAGGCGCCAAATAGATCTTCTTTTACCCCGGACCCTAAAATTATAACAGATGCCTTTTGATCTACATCTTCATCATTAATAAATTCTCCATCGGCCAACTCCAACTTATCTACTTCTTTATTGCCCGGAGATGCTCCCAAAAGAGATGTATGATACTTTTCTGATTCATAAGCCACGACGGTCGGACCAAAAACAAACGGGACAATCATCTCAGCATCCGGTACGTTGTTTTTATTGTTTAGCGCTTCGACATCCTTTTCTCGCAAAGAATCTGTCAAAATACTCTCCTCGCCAAAATTACCTTCCCGTCCTGGAATAACAAAGGCAACATTAGAACCAAAGTTTTCCAATTCGCCCAGGATAAAACCTTCGGCACTGCTGCCAAGCGAGGTAACAATCGTAATAGCTGTAATGCCAATTACAATACCCAAAATTGTCAGGAACGTCCTTATTTTATGAGTTGTGAGGCCAATGATGGCCATTTTGATTATATCCCTAATTTCCATATTTTTATTTGATTTATTTAACCAGTCCGTCTCGCCTTATAATACGCTGACCCTTGACCGCCTCGTCTGATTCTATGCGGCCGTCACTAACCTTTATTATTCTTTTAGCCGATTGGGCGACATACGATTCGTGGGTAACGATTATGACAGTGCGTCCTTCGTCGTTCAGTTTCTGCAAAAAATCAAGAATAACTTCTCCAGATTTTGAATCCAAATTGCCCGTCGGTTCATCGGCAAATATAACCTTCGGATCGTTTACTAAGGCTCTGGCAATCGCGACTCTTTGTTTTTGCCCGCCAGAGAGTTTGGCGGTTTTATAGTCAGACCTTTCATTCAGGCCGACCAGATCAACCATTTTCTTAGCGATTTCGGTTCGCCTTGGTTCGCCTATGCCGCCATAAATCAATGGCAACTTAACATTTTCCAAAACCGAAAGACGCGGAAGTAAATTAAATGCTTGGAACACAAAGCCCATTTTCTTGTTTCTAATAAGCGCCAGTTCATCGTCGCTGTAGCTATTGAGGGCCTTGCCGTCAATGAGATATTCACCAGACGTTGGACGATCTAAACAGCCAAGCACTTGAAGCAGTGTCGACTTACCAGAACCAGAAGGACCGACAATTGCAACAAACTCGCCTTCATGAACAGTAAGGTTGATATTACCGAGAGCGATTGTTTCTATCTCATTATCACGGTAAATCTTACTGAGATTTTTGACTTCTATAAGGGCCATGTTAGTCGTTACTTATCTGATCGCCTTCTTTTAAGCCAGATATAACCTCTATTCTTCCGTCTGAACCCTTGAGCCCCGTTTGAATTTCAACTTCGTAGATTCTACCGGTTTTTGAATTCGAAATCACGCTTAAATTGGCAAATCTGTTATCGGTGGCCTTGTCATCGACGAGAAGATTAACGTATTTTTTGCCGTCTCTATTCATAATGTTGCGGCTGGGAATATACAGGACATTCTCTTTTTTGTTGGTCTGGATATCTATATCGGCAGTTAGGCCGGGCAATATTCTTGAGTCTTGATTGGCAAATTCTAGGGTTACACCGTAAACGGCTATGCCGTTGGTAACGGACGCAGCAGGATTTATGTGTACAACTTCTGCATCAAAGTTAGCATCCGAGCCGTATGCATCAAACCTAATCATTGCCGAATTGCCGACATTTATTTTTGTTATATCTGCCTCAGAAATGTTTACTTCTATCTGATACTTGCCATTACTTATCATTGATACTGCCGCTGCCCCGCTTACAACCTCACCGAGCTCAACACGAACGTCAGTTATTACCCCGGCAAATGGCGCGCGGAGAGAGTTCTTGGCAATTTGAGCGTCAACAAAAGCAAGGCTGGCCCTAGCTTGCTCAAGTTGAGCCTGGGCAAGCCGAATATCAAAAGTTTGCGATAGTAACGATTTGTTTTTAGTTGTGAGGCTTGCGAGTTGTGCTATAACCAGGTCGACGGCTGTCTTAATTATGGCCTTGTCTGTCGCGCTTGCTTCGCTAGTGTTGCTAAGGGCGGAATTAAGTAACTCCAAAGCAAATTTAGTTTTAAGTAATGCTTCCCTGGTTCGCTCAACAAGGGTATCTACGTCTCCGGCAAAGACACCATTCTCCACATCTGAAATATCTCTTTTAAGACCTGAGTTTAACGATAGGAAATACCAAGTAAGAACCCGGCCCAAATTGGGCTGACTATACAACGAGTAGAGTACTGATTCTTTGGCGTCAGCTATTGAATTAGCTTCACCGGTAAAACCGCTAAAATATGCGTATTGGTTTTTTGTAAAATCAGCCATCATATCAGTAATTGTTTTTACCGCTCCTGAGAGAGTGCTGACAATCAAACTGTTATCAAGATCGGTAGTGTCCGCTGAAGCGCGAATTTGATCAAGCCTTACTTGAGCGGCACTAAGATTTGCCAACTCTCTCTGCTTTTGCGCAAAAAGCTCTGAAGATTCTAATTGAATTAAAAGTTGTCCAGGACGTACCTTGTCGCCGGTCTTAGCCGCGACAAAGATAATGCGGCCCGGCCTATCAAAAGAAAGATCAACCGCCTGGCTTGGCTCAACACGGCCGGTTGCACTAACCCCCTGGCTTATGGTTCCAAGTTGAACCTTTACGATTTTTCCAGCAGTTTTTTCTTCTCTGCCAGCTATAAAAAAAATGGCACCGCCCAAGATTATAAGGGCGATTAAGATTGAGGTTTTTTTGTATTGTTTGATTAGGCTCTTGAGTTTATTTAACATTATATAATTATATATTAAAATCGGTAAAAAGTCAAGGAAAAACAGCCCCTCCACGGTTCTGTGCATAAAAGTGGGGCTGGGCTGTTTTTGATTTATTAGTACTTCAGGGGAACCGGCTCGATGCCACTTCGCTTATAGAGTTCCGGATCAATCGTCCGGTCAAAACAGGTGCGGCCCGCGTCGTGATCCCAATTTTGATTGTAGGGGTAAAACGCTGGCGTCCTAATCAATGTATCAGACGTCTTAGAGGGAGTTTTGAAGTCGGCGCAAAGCCTGAAAGATAGCACTCCGGTTACTGTGTAGTCTAATTGCACGCCAGTCTCTGGATCAGTTGGCGAGACGAAGCCTGATATGTCGTTCTTCAAATCACTAAGATCTGCGGGTAATTTATTTTTATTTATCCAATAATTTATAACTTCGCTTTGTATAATTGATAGATTGTTCACTCTCTGCTCATCGAACCTACGATCGCGCTGAGTCGCGGGTGTCCCAATTAAGAAGAAGCCATAAGCGATGCTGGCCAATATAACCGCCGTTGCAAGCCAGGCTACTAACTTAGGTTTACCTGATTGCCTTTCTCGCTTTTTCAGATCCCAGAGATAATAAACAAACACCGCTCCTGCAACAATTAGCACAACTAAAACTTTAAGGAAAAACTGAGTTGTTAATTCACCCCTAAGAAAATTATTTATCAGGGTTATGAGGTCAACTATTATTGTTACGGCTGATATAAATAGGGTGATATACCACAACCACTTACGCACGCGTATTTCGCGCTTTTCCGGGTCTGCCTTAAACTCTTTGCCAATAAGCCATGAAATAATAATGTGGATTGGAAATACAACGATCAGGGCGGCCATGGCTAGCCGGATAGGATCATAATAGTTAGCGTAGTTATAATAGCCCTGATTTTGCAGGATGTCTGGGAATAGCACGTTGATATATTGCCACCACAGAGTAATAAAAGCGACCACGCTGACATACAGCGTTACCACAGCCAAAAGATGCAAAAAGACATCCTTCGGTGTACC
>Ga0155121_103_pt1 | contig 5339 bp, 4 predicted proteins | sample RifCSPhighO2_01_FD_106089 | JGI IMG/M metagenome (GOLD analysis project Ga0155121, IMG submission 106089) | Candidatus Yanofskybacteria bacterium RIFCSPHIGHO2_01_FULL_44_17
CTCCTGACCGGGAGAAAGTCGTCACTTTCGATACGGCGACAAACATTGCGGCCCACGAAGGCAATGAACAGCAGCTTTTTCCGAATTTTGCACCGCGCTACGTCTGGGTGGAAGTGGTCGACGAATATCCAAACGCAAACCTCAAAACTTATTCATATTTAATTGACATCCTCGACCCCCAAAACCCTACAGGGCAACCTGACGCCGAGCCGCCGCAACCCCCCGCCCGGAACCCGGTCATAATAATTCCAGGGATACTAGGGTCACAACTGTTTCACGGGGATGAGGAAATCTGGATTCATAGAACGAAAATATTGCTACCCGGCGACCAGTTTTTAGATGCTTTGATGATGGACGAGAATGGTGTCTCCTTAGAAAACATAACTGTTGGAGATATTTTGAGAAAACCCCTACCAATTTTTGATTACTCGGTTGGACTTATTGAAGTGTTAGAAAATGCGGGATATGAGGAAAACATCGATCTGTTTGTTTTTCCTTATGACTGGAGAGAAGACGTTACTGTTTCAGAAGACAAACTAAAGGATAAGATTGACCTCGTAAAAAATACAACCGGATTCGAGAAAGTAGATATCATAGCTCACAGCATGGGTGGGCTTGTCGTGAAGGCCTATATTTCAGAGCATGACGAAAGCTCAATTAATAAGCTGATTTTTGTTGGTACTCCACATTTAGGTTCGCCCGAGGCAGCAGTAGCTCTTCTATTTGGTAAGCAAACACCAAAATTTTTTGCGAGTACCGCTGAGATGAAAAAAATAGCCCGCAACATGCCCTCGATATACGAGCTTCTTCCTAGTAGAAATTATTTTAATTTCTCCGGGTATTTAAAAAAAGATGGCCGCTTGTTGAATTTTGATGAAACTGCTCAGGAGCTTTTATCTTTAGGAATGAATGTGGGCCTTCTCAACCTAGGTGATGATTTTCATAGCAACGGTATTGATGGTATGAGTTTTCAGACCCCCTATGTCTTCAATATAAATGGCTGTAATACCCCTACCCTAGGCGCATTTAAGGCGGAACACAATGACCTGCGGTTACCTAGATCGATACAGATTTTGCAGGGAGACGGCACAGTACCGTTAAGAAGCAGCAACGTCTCTGTTATACCCCAAAATTCGTACTATGTAGATGATATTACGCACGACACAATGCTTACAAATGAGTCAATACGGTCTCTAATAGCTGCTCTGTTGACGGACAATGTTTTTGACGACGATAAGATTACTAAAGACTCCACAGAGTGCAAGCTCAAGAGAGGAAAAATTCTTGCAATTTATAGCCCGGTACAAATGGATGTGACCGACGTACACGGCAATCATTCGGGACCTTTAGATAGTGACTCCCTTGAGAATGATATACCTGGAGCCCTGTACGTTGTTCTGGGGGAGGAAAAGTTTGCTTTTCTGCCCATTGACGAGGGACAAGAGTACAGCGTGACTCTTAAAGCAATTGAGAACGGTGATTTCGATTTGAAAATACAGAATGTTGACGAGGAAATTATCAATACAACCTATTACAATCAAATAGAAATAAATGCCAGTTCTACTGCTAGATTTGTTGTGTCTGATACAAGCGACGACTCGCAAATAGAGTTTGATTACGAAGGGGACGGAAGTTTCGAGCCAATTTCTGCCTCATCGATTTTAGATCAAGTTGAATCTACTGACGAGGCTCCACCGGTTACGGTTCCAAATCCCTCTGGGACCCTTGGCCAGAACGGTTGGTACCGTTCAAATGTTATACTCACCTTAGACGCAACAGACGATAATTCAGGAGTTTTGAAAACCGAGTACTCGCTTGATGGAGCTGCATCTTGGCTGGAGTATCTTGCCCCGATTCAAATGACACAGTCAGGTATCAATCAAGTCCTCTTTTTCTCCACTGATAGGGCCGGTAATCGGGAAGAAAATCAAAGCATAGAAATCAAGATAGATAAATGGGCACCGGACGCCTCCTTCATGTTTGACCCAGCGGCGAGGGACGTGATCTTTTCAGGTATAGATGATCAGTCGGATGTAGTAGTACAAGATTTGGGAAATCGGGTTATACTGACTGATGAAGCCGGAAACACGACAATTTTGAATTACAAAGAAAAAAACAAGAAGCAAAAATCTATAGAACTGGAACTAACCAACATTTCCTATAATGATAAGCCGAAAATTAAATTACGTGAAAACGAGACAAACTATTCGTGGACTCTTGATAGGTCTGGTAATATAACTAGACTCGAGCAGGAGTTAGAAACCAAAGAAAAATCCGTTTCCTTGAGTTATTCTTCAAAATACAACGAGACGGTGGTGACAGAAAAAATAAAAAGGGGAAAGAAAAAAGAAACATTAAGTGGATTAGTCATTTTGAAAGTTAAAATAAAGGAAGGAAAAGTTGAATATGAGTACTAAAAAAATATTTCGGTTAGTCGGCTCTCTTTTGGTGTTGGTCCCGGAGGTCTTGTTTTCCCCCTCGCTAGTAATAATTTACAGTTATTTCTCAAATGGAAAAATACTAAGAGAAAGTTATTTGACGAGTGCGGATAGTTGGTTTTATTACTTGGTTCTATGGGCCCAGATTGTAGGTGCGTTTATATTGATGAAGAAAATTGATAGACTCTTTTGGAAAGTAATTTTCGGGATGCTTATGGCGATATTTATTTTTGCGCTCTTATTGACTTATAGTTTCTCCAGCTTTGGACTCTGAGTTTTTTTAGCTAAATAAATTACGTAATTAATTACTTAATTTATTAATTAATTTTATGGGTAGGAGAAAAGAGAAAGATTTTGAGATTAGAAAACTGGCCCGTATTGGTGGCGGAAGTTTGAGCGTGACTTTACCAATCGAACTGGTTACTAAACTCGGCTGGAGGGAAAAGCAGAAGGTAGTGGTAAAATATTCTCGTGGCCGATTGATAATTTCGGACTGGAGACCTAGCAGAAATGGATAAACTGTCACTATGACGTGGTTTAAGGAGAGATGGCTCAAAGTAGGAATTGTGCTTGTCATAGCTCTGGTCCTGGGAGCGGCTTTTTATTGGTTTCAATATAGGCCGAGTAAAATTAGAAGCCGATGCCTAGCAGAGGCAGAGTTTCTACCCGCTGCTTTACTGAGTAAAGATAGAAACGAGAGAGAGGACATCATCGATGATTATTACATTAACTGCCTGCGACGGTTTGGGCTCAAGGAATAATTATGAGCTGGCTTAAAGAGAGTTGGTTTAAAATTAGCATCGTACTCCTACTTATAGCCACACTTTACCTATCATATCTGCTGTGGAGCCAGCATGAGGACGCGGTGGCTAAAAGATATTGTTATGGTTTGGTTAACGAGGAGACTAGCGGGGATCGCGGTTTCAATTTTAGCAATCTTTTCAACGCCTGTTTAAGAACACTTAGGGATTAGCCGCAAAATATTTGGCACTCGTCGTTGACAAGTGCCGAAGTATATGGTATTTTGAGGCCAATCGGATAAAATCTACCCGATATAAAAATAAAAGCTCATCCTATGGGATGAGCTTTTCAACAAATGAAGGCCCTAAAGCGCGCAAATGAATACTTCCAAATTCCCCTCGATTCGTTCAACAGGACCGGGGCGTTTAATCCTGTAATTGGTATCGACAGCTTGTTTTTTGTCGACCCAGTTTTATTGGGCAAATCCTCTGCTCCTGAATTGCGGAATGCACTTGGAAAGGTTAGAAAATATTTTTCCGGAGTAGTAACTTTGCTGCGCACCAAAAACGATAGAGCATGGAAGCTTGCCAAGAAGCGACTGATTTTTCCTGAGATCAGAGGAACAGGCATCGGATACGGCCGATCTTCTGATGATGGCGCTGCTATCGGGCCTACGCTAGCAAGGGAGCTGGCCGAAACCGCGAGCGAGCTGATCGACATGGGAATTGAGGACCCCGCAATTTTTGAGGTCATGGGGTTATTCCAGGATGGGTTTGGCCCTGATAGACTTAGCGACGCATTGATAAATATCCTCTTAGAAGAAATCCTTGGCTATACCGAAAGGGTAACAAGTGAGCTGGGAATACGAAGTACGGCTCCGATAGCCACTGCAACGAGAAGGTTCATGGTTCCTCGGCACCCGCTTGGAGGCAAGCCCCTTATTCTAATTCCAACTGACATTCTGCGCGATATTCCCGTAGTTATGAGCTACGCTGATTTAGCTCACGCCTCGGCGTTCAACGAGGAGTTGAGGAACCGCTTCAATGAGCTTATTGCTCCAGTTTTTTTCGACAAGAAAAATCACACGAAGAGAGATGTAAAGCAGTATCTTTTTGAGGATAGGAGTAAGCTTCAAGCCCTCATCGAGACGTATCGTAGGAGCAGTCCCGCTTCCTATGATTTTGAGGGCGATCCTCGAGGGCGTTATCTTTGGCTAGAGAAGGCCCGGAAAATAACTGAGCAAAACCCGCTGGGCATTCCGCAGCACGTAAGAGAGGAGGGTCTTGATACCGTCGTAAAGAAAATCATTGAAAGTTTTCAGAAGTTTATTCAGTTTCAAGGCGGATGGAGGGTGCTGTATGCGGAAGGGAAACCCTTAAATGAGCGACACGCAAGAACCTTGTTCTATGCTACGGCGCTCATATACTGCGAGCTAAGCAACGTGGATATTTCTCCTGAGTCAAACGCCGGGCTGGGCCCCGTAGACTTCAAACTCAGCAGGGGTGCCAGGAAGATTGTCGTGGAAATAAAGCTATCCAAAGGCCAGGTCAAGCACGGCTACTTAGTTCAGACTGGACTGTATCAATCAAGCGAGAATGCCGAGAAGAGCTACTATTTAGTGCTTCGGGTCACGGAGAAAAGCTCCGCCCTTAAGGAAATACGGAGAATAGAGGAGAAAGAAAGGAAGGCCGGGAGGGACTGTCCGGTTATCATAGTGATTGACGCGAGACGCCGCCTCTCAGCAAGCAGGGCCAAATAGTATTAGGGCGGCAACCCGGCTGGCTTTAGCCGGCGGAAGTCCTCCGTAAGTTTAAGTGCCGGGGATTTTTTGTTATGATTGATTCATGAAAATCGGGATTGTCAGTAGCATGCATCATAGCGAAAAGATGGTTGAGGTGGCCGAGAAGCTCCGGGAGCTTGGCCACGAGGCTTTTTATAGCGATCTCCTGGAGCCTTTCATCGGCAAGTCTGACGAGGAAAAGGAAAGGATCAAAATCGAGCAAAAGAACCACCGGGACGCTATTCGCGAATTCTGGAAAAAGATGCAAAAGGGGGACGCAATTCTAGTTCTGAACATTGACCGAAAAGGGATCCCAAATTATATCGGCGGCAACGTGCTGATGGAAATCGGTTTCGCCCACGTGCTCAATCAAAAGATAT
>Ga0155121_122_pt2 | contig 1327 bp, 1 predicted proteins | sample RifCSPhighO2_01_FD_106089 | JGI IMG/M metagenome (GOLD analysis project Ga0155121, IMG submission 106089) | Candidatus Yanofskybacteria bacterium RIFCSPHIGHO2_01_FULL_44_17
CCCAAACTGCCGTCTACCTGATAACCGACAAATAAAATTGTGCTGGCCGGATCAGAAAGGTAGCGGATCTCGTGATGTAAAATCCTACCACCTTGGCTCATGCCGGAGCCGGCAATAATAATCTTTGGGGAAGGTACGTCGTTTATTTTTTTAGATTCTTCGGTTGTTGCCGTCATTTGTAATCCAGGAAAGTTAAATATATCATCGCCAGATTTAATCAGATAGGCCGTTTCTTTATTAAAATATTCTGGATGTTTTTTATATACGCTTGTCATTTTAATCGCCAAGGGGCTATCGACAAAAACTGGCACATGCGGAATTTTTTTCTCATTAAAAAGATTATTTAACTCATACAACAGTTCCTGCGTCCTCTCAACGGCAAACGACGGTACCATTAATACGCCGCCTCGCTGAACAGTAGACTCAATTATTGAAATGAGCCTACTCCTTCTTTCTTCTCTACCTTCGTGAACTCTATCGCCATAAGCCGATTCAATAACAATGTAGTCGGCATCGGTAACCTTCTCCGTTACCGGAAGCAGCGGGGTTGGCGGATTGCCCAAGTCACCCGAAAAGTATATCTTTTTATCTAGCCAACGTATTTCTACAATAGCAGAGCCAAGTATGTGCCCGGCATCGTGAAAAACAAAGCTCACGCCATCTAACTCACCTGTTTCCCCATAATTAACACCTTCGACTAAAGACATTAATCCATCCAGATCTTCCTGCTTGAAGAGTGGCTCATGGCCCATCTCTTTTGCTTCAACTGTTATCTGCCGCATATTGTCAGGCAGGGCGACCGCCATCAAATCACGGCTTGCAGTGGTTGTATAAATCTTTCCTCGAAATCCATCTTTATAAAGCTTCGGCAGCCGGCCAATGTGGTCAATGTGGCTGTGGGTTATGAAAACGTATTTGATTTCTGCCGGATCATATTTGAATGGCTGATAATTCAAATCTTCGGCATATTTACTGCCTTGATTAAGCCCGCAATCAACGAGCATTTTTAGCCCGCGATGTTCAAGTAAGTAGTTCGCGCCAGTTACGGAACGCGCCCCACCATAGAAAGTTAGTTTCATCCCGTTTAGAGGTAGCCCCGCCCCGTTAGAGAGTCTCGGTATGGACTAACTAAGTTAATTATCAAGTATTACCCCGTGAATTTAGGCCTCTCTAACGGGGCCCGCCAAGGTCCTTCGGACTCGCCAAGTCTGACTTGGCGAGCGAGACCTCTAACGGGATTCATATTAGGAAAGTGATTAAATACCCGACTATGCTCATTAACGCAATCGGCGGCAGAGCCGCCATCGGGCGACGCGCTTGTTGGTAC